>Ga0307422_1002057_pt1 | contig 10202 bp, 6 predicted proteins | sample SalMarWE160290MG_FD_202153 | JGI IMG/M metagenome (GOLD analysis project Ga0307422, IMG submission 202153) | Salt marsh sediment microbial communities from the Plum Island Ecosystem LTER, Massachusetts, United States - WE1602-90 | ecosystem: Environmental > Aquatic > Marine > Intertidal zone >...
TAGTCTGGTTGTCTCAAGCTTAGGGTACATTCCCCATAAGATTCCTATTAAAAAAGGATCCGTATATGAATTGCAACTTAAATTGCAGCCAACCTATCTTGCCATTGAAGAGGTTGTAGTAACTCCCGGTGAAAATCCTGCATTCAGGATACTGCGCCAGATCGAAAAAAACAAAAAAAACAATAACCCCGATCGATTTTCTGCATACCAGTACAAATCATACAATAAATTACGGCTTGACATAAACAACATTGGTAATAATTTTAAAAAACAGCCTATTCTCAAACAATTTCAATTTGCCTTTGACTATATGGATAGTTCTGAAGTATTTGGCAAGAATTACCTGCCCATACTTATCTCTGAAAGTGTTACGAAATTCTATTATCAAAGAAATCCAAAAACCGAACGGGAAATAATTGATGCATTTAAGATCAGCGGAGTTCAAAACAACACGATTTCACAATTTTCAGGTAAAATGTACCAGAGATTGAATATTTATGACAATTACATGAATCTCTTTGAACCGGGATTTGTGAGTCCGATTGCTGATTTTGGCAGACTTTTTTACAAATATTATCTTGAAGACAGCACATTTATTGATGATTCATGGTGCTACAAAATCTCCTTTAAACCCAAACGAAAATTGGAAAGAACCTTTCACGGATACTTCTGGGTTGCTGACACTTCCTTTGCCATCAAAAAGGTCCAGTTGAGAGTTTCAAAAACAGTTAACATCAACTACCTGAATGATCTGATTGCTATCAATGAGTATTCAAAAATCAACGATTCAACTTGGTTTTTAACAAATGAGGATTTGCTGCTTGATTTTTATATTACAGATAAAACAACAGGATTTTTCGGAAGAAAAACATCTGTTTATGAAGATATTATTGTAGATCAGCCAATACCAGACAGCATTCTTAATTTGAAAACAGATACCTATCTTAATGATGAAGAGCTTGAAAAGGATACCATATTCTGGAAGGAAAACAGAAAACTTCAATTAACCAGCGAAGATGACGGAGTCTACGAAATGGTAGATTCCATCGTGCAGGTTCCGGCATACAAAAGAATTTATGGCCTGATTGAAATGCTGGTTGATTATTATGTTGTACTGGGACCCATTGAACTGGGACCATACTATACGGTTTATAGCACAAATCCTATCGAAGGTCACCGGTTTAGACTGGGAGGGAGAACAAGCAATCATTTTAGTACAAAAGTCAGGTTTGGTGGTCATGTGGCTTACGGAACACGTGACGAAAGGTTTAAATATGGCCTGGGAGCAGAATATATGTTTAAACGAAATCCCAGAATCACTGCAGGTATATCATATGATCATGATATCAGGCAACTTGGTAAAAGTGAAAATGCATTTCTTGATGATAATTTTTTTGTATCCATACTCAGGCGGCAACCGAATTACAAGCTGACCATGGTAGATCAGTATAATGCTTATTTTGAGCGTGAATGGTTTCAGGGATTTTTCAATACTCTGGCTGTCAAACATCAGGTCGTGTTCCCTACCGTGCATGTTCCTTTCAATACTATTGAAGAAGGGACAAGCGGACAAATGAATCATATTACTTCTGCCGAAATCACATTGAGTACTCACTTTGCTCACAGGGAAAAGTTCCTGCTGGGAAAATTTGAAAGAAAAAGTCTGAGCTCAAAATATCCTATTCTTGATCTGTATCTGACATACGGCCCCAAGGACTTTCTTGACAGCGATTATGAATACTTTAAAGCCGTATTGAAAATAACGGATAAGATTGAGATCAACCCAATAGGTTATTTAAAGTATCACATTACAGGAGGTAAGATATTTGGCTCATTGCCTTATCCTCTGCTTGAATTGCATGCCGGAAATGAAACCTATGCGTACGATCCCCTTGCATTTAACATGATGAATTACTATGAATTTGTGAGCGATGAATACCTTATTTTTTCAGCAGAACATCATTTCCAAGGATTTTTCTTTAATCGGGTCCCTTTTCTCCGATGGTTGAAACTTCGTGAAGTAGTCACAGGAAAATTATTGCTTGGAAGGTTAGGAGAGGAAAATTTGAATGTTATGGAATTTCCTAAAGACTTAACAACTCTTGAAAAACCTTATTCTGAGGTAAGTATTGGTATTGAAAATATCCTTCAATTATTCAGGATTGATGCTATGTGGAGATTGGCCTATCTCGATCATGAAAATACACAAATTTTCGGTTTGAGGGCTACCATGCAACTGACTTTTTAGAATTTCTGCCTACTTCCTCTTCTTCCTTGGAAATTATTAGAAAAACTGTTGAGAAACTTTTTTACATTTGACACTCTAAAACATATACAAATGATACTTAGAACGGAAAATCTGATAAAGAAATACAGAAATCGCACAGTTGTTAAAGGTGTTTCATTTGATGTTGAACAGGGTGAGATTGTTGGATTACTTGGGCCAAACGGAGCTGGTAAAACCACATCATTCTATATGATTGTAGGTTTAATAACCCCTAATAACGGAAAAATATTTTTAAATGATGAAGAAATAACCCGTGAACCTGTTTATAGACGTGCTCAAAAAGGAATTGGTTATCTTGCACAGGAGGCTTCAGTTTTTAGAAAACTTAGTGTGGAAGATAATCTGAAAGCCGTTCTTGAAATGTCAACTCTCACTAAACAAGAACAAAAAGACCGGGTGGAAGCGCTTCTGAAAGAATTTGGTCTGCAAAAAATACGAAGGAGTATGGGGATTCAACTCTCAGGAGGAGAGCGAAGACGTACTGAAATTGCCCGCGCACTTGCTATCGATCCGAAATTCATACTCCTTGATGAACCTTTTGCAGGAGTAGACCCGATAGCTGTTGAAGATATTCAGGAAATTGTTTCCAAGTTAAAGGAAAAAAATATTGGTATTCTGATTACGGATCATAATGTACATGAAACACTTTCCATTACAGACAGGGCTTACTTATTGTTTGAGGGAGAAATTCTAAAATCAGGTACAGCACATGACCTGGCTGAAGATGAACAAGTGCGTAAGGTGTACCTTGGAAAAAACTTTGAATTGCGTTAACATTTATATTCGTCGGATTTCACTTAGTTTGTATTATTGATTAACTTTCTGAGGTTCTATTTTCACCATCAAAATATCAGGCAAATGGGTAAACAAAAACAACCGAAAATCTATGTTGTGGAAGATGATGCTCCCGTGAATACTCTTTTATGCCAATTTCTGGAAATGCAGGGTTACAAAGACGTAAAAGGTTTTTATTCAGGAGAAGAAATGTTAAATGAGCTTTCACATAGCCAGGATACTATTATAATTCAGGATTTTGATTTACCGGGAATGAATGGATTGGAAATCCTTGATAAGGTAAGACCGGAATATAGAAAATGTGAATTTATATTTTTATCGGGACAGAGCAGTATTGAAACAGCAGTTGATGCAATAAAAGGAGGTGCTTTTGATTACATTATAAAGGACAATTTTGCCAAAGAGAATGTACATACAAAAATAAATAACTTACTGAAAATTAAATCATTATATCAAGAAAAAAATCGATTTAGAAAAGCATTTATTTATTTGGCTATCCTTACTTTCATTTCCTGGTTAATCATCCTCATCCTGTTTACCCTAAACTAATCTTTTACTTGATGGTGATAATAAAATCACTCCCTCCGTTTTTACCCGGATTATAGCTGATTTCAAAACCATGGGCATCAAGTATTTTTTTACAAATACTAAGCCCTATTCCTGTTCCTTTTTCTCCTTTGGTGCCTTTGCGCGATTTACGAAAATCATCCTGAAACAGATCCTGTTGAGTAAGCTCATCCGGTATGCCTATGCCATGATCCGATACAATAAGCTTTAGGCCAGTATCATCTTGCATGGAACTGCATTTTACCATTCCTTTAGGTTGAGAAAATTTTATTGCATTGCTGATGAGATTAGCAATAACCTGATGAAAAAAAGTAATATCAACCTTAATTACCAGTTGATTATCTATCTCATTTATCATTTGTATCTCCTTATCTTGCGCTTTGTTATCAAATACCCGAAAAACACCATCAATAAGCTCTGCCATATTTTTATCAGCAATGCTTAACTTCAGATCCTCAGAATCCAACATGGTCCAACTCAGCAGTTTATTAAAATAATCGTTACTGAATTCAACGGATTCTATGATGTAATTCAATGATTCTTTTTGTTTTTCCGAAAGATTATCAGCCTTCAATAACAACTCTGCCAAACCATTAATGGCAATGAAAGGTGAACGCAGGTCATGGGATATGATTCTAACAAAATCATCCCTCTGTTTGATCATTTCTCTTAAATGGTCCTCTTTAAATTTTAGGCGTAGCCCGACTTTTACCCTTGAAAGAAGTTCGAGCTCATCAAAGGGTTTTTTAATGTAGTCAATTGCTCCTATTTCCAGCGATTCCTTAATATCTGCTGTAGTTGTTTTTGCCGACACCATTAGAACAGGTATGTGCTGCCATTCCTCAGACTGCATTAGCAATTTCAATACTTCAACACCTGTCATTCTTGGCATCATAATATCAAGAAGTATCAAATCAGGCTGAGTAGTTTTCAGGATTTCGAGACATTCTTCGCCGTCACTGGCTGTTAAGGTATCATAATCATGTGCATTTAAAAGCCCCTCAAGCAAAAACTGGTTTGCATGTTCATCATCTACAACAAGAACAGTTGGATTTTTCATTTTTTTGTTTCTTTTTTATCAGGCTTCTTTGCTATGGAAGAAGTTGCCTTTTGCATTGCTTCTTCAAATGAATCCTGATTTTGTATCCTGTGAAGTTCCAGTACATGGCAGTTGGGTGTTGCTTCTATTTCCTTCGAGACAATATCAAATGGTTTATCACGAAGCACAATAACCAATGATTCAGGTAAATATTCTTTATTTTTTTTCATCCATTTCATGAGTTGCAGATTTACTCCTTCCAGGTTAAGGCCATCAAGTATCAACATTCTTATCTTTCTTCGTGCTAAAATAATCTTTGACGATTCAAGCGATTTATTATGATAACATTTGTCCTTTTTAGTAATGAACTTTGCCAAATGATTTTCTTTTTCATACAATATGAATCTCTCATTGACCGGAATATCCAACCTCTTTGATTTTATCTCCGAGATGATCCCCTCTATAAGATTTCCTTTTTTTGCTTCATACAAAATTTTGGAATGCTTATTCAAGCCATCGATATGTAGTTTCTCAGCTGATGTTATGATCAATACCGGTATATTGCATAATTCATTATCCTTGCTGATATCGTTAATAAAAGTATGTCCGTGAATTTTAGGCATTTCAAACTTAAGTACAATCAGATCAGGTGAAAATCTATGGATTGATCGTAATCCATCGCGTGAGCTATTGTAGCTTAATGTTTCAAATCCGTTTGAATTCAGTATATTACAATAATAGAATTGATTCTCTTTGTTGTCATCAACAACAACTGCAAGAGGTACTTTAAAATTTATAATCTCATTTGAATGCTTTTGATTTAATTCTATTGATTCGATTTTTAAGTCTGTTGCCTTTTTTTGTTTTTCCTGATCAACCAGTGGTATGTAAAATTTCATGCTTGTCCCCCTGTTTAACTCACTTTCAACCCGGATCTCACCGCCCATTAACTCAATAAGATTTTTGCATATATTCAAACCCAAGCCTGTTCCTTTATACTCCTTGGCCTGTGAATTGTCTAATTGTTTGAACTTATCGAAAATATCTGTCAGGTGTTGCTCTGCAATTCCAATACCCGTATCGGTTATCTCAAAATACAATGTGTTTTCAATAGTATGAATAAACAAATGAATGCTTCCTTTATGTGTGAATTTTACTGCATTCCCTAAGATATTAGTCAGTATCTGATTCAGTTTCTTGGCATCAGATTTTATGAACTCGGAAACATTAGAGCTCTTTCGAATATAAAATTTTATGTCTTTCTCATCAATCAGACTTAACACGATGCTGTGCAATGAGGCCAGAAATTTATCCAGGTTAAACTTTTCGTTGCTCACTGCTTCTTTTTTGGCATCAATTCTTGACAGATCAAGCACATCATTAATCATGTCAAGCAAACGTGAGCCGCTCTGATTAATGATTTCAAGTCCTTCAATCTGTTTTTTTTCAAGGTTTTCCGAATTGTACTTCAACAACATGTTTGAGATACCAAGAATTGCATTCATAGGTGTGCGTAATTCATGACTTACACTATCCATAAATTCTTTCATTAATTTATTTGATTCATATAATTCCTTGGCCTTCAAAGCTTCACTTTCCATTTTAATCCTTCTTGTTATATCTCTGATAATGACGGTATAATTAATTTCATTGCTGGCAGTTTGAAAATAGGCCAATGACAATTCAATCGGAAATTCAGTTCCTGATTTGTTTTTACCTGATAACCTGATGGTGTTAATAATTAATGAAGGCTCATTTTCAAATAATGAACCAAAATATTCTTTTAATGGTGCATGTGATCCGGGAGCAATAAGCTTTTCAAAAAAATCTTCATAGACCATTTCATATTTTGAATATCCAAAATATTTTTTCGATGCTTTATTCCAGAACCTGATCTGGTATTGTGAATTGAGGACTACAATTGATTCAGTGGCAGAATTTGTAATCTTTTTAAATTTCTTCTCATTCTCTTTTAAACGATCATTTATAATTTCAAGCTTATGTACCAAGGCATCAAGTTTTTTTTGCTTCTCATACAATTTCAAAAAATTGGATACTTTCCTGCTTAAAATGGTAATATTAACCGGCTTGGTAATATAATCAATAGCTCCCCTTTCTATGCCTTTAATAATGTATTCCTCCGAATCAAAAATCGCTGATATCAATACTACAGGGATTTCCGCTGTTGCCTCATTGCTCTGCATCTTTTCCAAAACCTGGTATCCATCCATACCTGGCATCTGAACATCAAGAATGATCAATGAGTAGCTGTTTTGCTCCAGTAAATTTAAACATGTTTCTCCTGATGCAGCTTCATCTATAATTACATCTAAAGATTCCAGATATTCAGTTACCAACATTCTATTATGCTCCTTATCGTCAACAACCAGAATGCGTGGCAATTCTTCTATAAATTTCATTTGTTACACCTGATTTTATATAATTCCATTCCGAGAAATTAGCAAAAAAACCTTGTCTATCCAATACAATTTATCAAAGATAAGATACCCTGACAGGGTACCCCCACCCTGTCAGGGTATCTCTCAATTTATGAAGGAATAAAAAAACTACCCCTACAGGAGAGATAGTTTAATATTTTGCAAAAAAGAATTTATCAAAAAGTTATTGTTGTTCACTAATCATTCAGCTTGTAACAGACTACGCTGTTAGCAAAAAATGTTGGGATAATCACCAACTTTTTATCGGCTATGTATCCAAAATCAGCTGTTTTTGACTTTTCAGTTGAAGAAGTGTCGAGCAAAAGCTCCTTCGCCTCATCCTTTTTCATAATATACACTGTTCCGGGCCAGTCTGAAAATAGAATCACTCCTTCACCTATTATTGCCAGTCCATCAACACCTCCGGTATTCAGCATATAATCTTTCACTTCTCCACTCTCCAAATAATATTTTACTACTTTGTCTCCGGTCCCAATCAAAAGTTTCTTATCCGATGCTACAATGCCATTTACGCCGGGAAAATCTTTCGACTGAATTACAAGGCTTACTTTTCCGTTTTCCAGTTTATGAATACTCCCGGTTCTTGAATCCGTGAAATAGATCACTCCGGATTGATGCGCTGCAACATCATTTAAAAAGACAGCTCCTTCTACAGGCCAGGAATTTATTTTTTTGCCCGTAGATAATTCAATCTCGGTAAGATGATCAACTTCCGTGACATACAATTTATCTTTATAAATAGCCATTCCCTTCGGGGAATTTAAACCTGTAGCCCATTTCAGGTTCTTTATTTCTCCATTCATGTTGAGTATTGAAATAAAACCTAAGCCTGTTTTAGCTGAAGATTTATCGGTTCCTATATTAGAAACATAAAGGATACCTTCCTCTGGCACAGGAAGTACGCTTTCAGGAACATTCAGACCTGTTGTTTCCCACTTTTTTTCCAGTTTTTCCGACTGAAATGTTTGAGCTGTCAGATTCACAGTCAGAAATAAAACAAAAAAATAAAAAACTAGTTTTTTCATAGTTGTTTCTTTCGTTAAATAATTTCAAAAGTGAAACCATGTATGATGGATAAAGTTCAGAAATTCAGCACAAAATCTCACTATCCCATAGCGAATTATTTGCTTGGGTAAATGAACAATCTGTTTGCCTTTTACCATGTGGATTTTGTCCTGTTTTAAAAAGTTGATTTAGCAAAAATGTAGTATCTTTGCCACTCGTTTTGCGGATGTGGCGTAATTGGTAGCCGCGCTAGACTTAGGATCTAGTGCCTTCGGGCGTGGGGGTTCGAGTCCCTTCATCCGCACATAGCCGCTGATACTTTCGCATGTCGTTTGTGTTGGCGGTTTTTATACTAAAACAAAGATCAGCTACCCCAGAAAATAAACAAGAAATGAATATTAATAAAGAAAACATCGATGATCTGAATGCTGTGTTAAGTATTAACCTGGCTAAAAAAGATTATGAAGAAAGAGTAAAAAAAGTGCTTGAAGACTACCGAAAAAAAGCAAAAATTGATGGATTCAGGCCAGGTAAAGTTCCCTTCGGACTCATCAATAAAATGTATCGTAAACCTGTATTGGTTGAAGAAGTAAACAAACTGGTTTCAGAATCCATCTCTAAATACCTGGTGGAAGCAAAACTGAATATTCTTGGAGAGCCTTTGCCCCATAAAGGAGAGCTAAAAACTATTGACTGGGACAATGATACCGATTTTGAATTTAAGTTCGATTTGGGTATAGCTCCGGAAATTGATGTTACGATTTCATCAAAAGACAAGATCCCTTTTTATACCATCAAAACTGATGATAAATTGATTGACCGGTATGTAGAAAATTATGCTCAGCGGTTTGGAGAATTGGTAAGTATTGATGCCATGAATGATAAGGCAATGATTAAGGTTGAAATTAAAGAATTGACCTTGGAGGGAAAGCCTGTTGATCATGGAATTCATGTTGAAGAAGCAACACTTTCTGTAGAACTGATTAAAGATGATCGAATCAAAAAAACTGTTCTTTCATCCAAAAAGAACGATGTGCTTACTATGGATTTGAAAAAAGCCTACCCGAACGATACGGAACTTGCAGGAATCCTTAAAATTGATAAAAGCAGGATAGCAGAACTTTCCCGGAATTTTGAAATCTCAATTAAAGAAATTTCCATCTTTAGAAATGCCGAAATAAATCCAGCCTTATTCGATAAAGCTTTTGGAGAGGGAAATGTAAAATCCGAAAAAGAATTCAGAGAAAAAATAACGGAAGAAGCCAAAAAGGGCTTGGTAAAGGATAGTGAATACAGATTCAGTATAGACACAAAAGAAATTCTTCTAAAAAAATTCAGGAGCTCTTTACCAAATGACTTTCTGAAGCGATGGTTGCTGCTCATCAATGATGGAAAATTCAATATGGAACAAATTGAAAAAGAGTACGATCATTTCGAAGAAGATCTTAAGTGGCAATTGATAAAAGATAAAATTACGGAAGACAATAAGCTGGAAATTTCTGAAGAAGATATGAAACAAGCTGCAAAAGAGGTTGCACAAATGCAGTTTGCTCAATATGGCATGGCCAATGTTCCCGATGAGCATCTGGAAGAATTTTCAAAACGAATACTAAACAGCAATGAAGATAGAAACAAATTAAAAACCAAAGTCGTAGAAGATACTGTAGTTAACTTTGCAAAAAGTACGGCAAAGGTTGAAAACAAAGAGATCAGCTCAGAAAAATTCAACAAATTGTTTGAAAAATAGTATTACCTTTACCATAGTATAAATCACGGGCACATGGACGAATCGAAGGACTTTAAGAAATACGCAATAAAACACAGAGGAATTAGCAGCATGACTTTGGAAAAAATCACCTCTGTTCATAATAGCTGGATATCTCCTACCATCATTGAAGAGAGGCAGATGAATGTAGCATCGATGGATGTGTTTTCACGCCTGATGATGGACAGGATCATTTTCCTTGGAATGCCTATTGATGACTATGTTGCTAATGTAATTCAGGCTCAGTTGCTTTACCTTGATTCCACTGATCCCGGAAAAGACATT
>Ga0307422_1002059_pt1 | contig 10194 bp, 8 predicted proteins | sample SalMarWE160290MG_FD_202153 | JGI IMG/M metagenome (GOLD analysis project Ga0307422, IMG submission 202153) | Salt marsh sediment microbial communities from the Plum Island Ecosystem LTER, Massachusetts, United States - WE1602-90 | ecosystem: Environmental > Aquatic > Marine > Intertidal zone >...
TGTAGCGAAGAGTTGCTAACCACCAGGTCGAAACAGTCGTCGGTGAAGGGAAGCGATTCCGCAGGGGTCTGGTGAAAATCGATTCTATCAGTTAGAGCGGCTTGTGAAGCATTAGTACGGGCGATTTTCAGCATTTCTTCCGAGATATCGCTGCCGGTAATATGCCAGTCGGGGCGGGCTTTTGCCAGCTCGATTGCCAGCCAGCCTGTGCCGGTACCCAGGTCCAGCACCCGCTTTCCAGGAATTTTAATCCCTGCGGTTTTTACGGCAAACCGACGATAGACCAACCCCATGAAACGCCGGGCATGTTCATCGTAAAATTGCGCAGTGCTGGTGTTGATAAAGGAGTCTTCGCTTAAGGGGATGCGTTTACCTTGAATCAACCTTATCATATATTAAATCCGTTTTCAGTGATTCAACAGGCAGGCGGGGTCGGCGGCAAAGGGGTCTGACGTATGGGCAAAGGCCCGGCCGCGGCAGCCGCCGCAGATACTCTGATGGCTGCATTCTCCGCAGGCGCCTTTCAACCGCCGAGATTGTCCGCGGAACTCCTGCAGCAGCGGAGAGTTGTTCCAGATATCCTGGAACGGCGTCAGGCGTACGTTACCCGCTGAAAGCGGGATAAAATTGCACGGCCACACTTCGCCGTCAAACCTGATGTAGCTAAAGCCGCGGCCGGCACCGCAGCCGGCAAGTGCTTTCTCCCGGATACTCTTACCTAGCGAAAACCGTTTTTGTTCCACCAGCCACGGCCAGTACTCGGGACAGCAGACCGGCATTATCAAAGCGCGGGTCTTTTTCTGTTTTTCCGCGATTGTCCTGATGAGGTGCATTTGTTCTTCTGCGTCCAGTTCAAGGGTCAACCCCTCTTTTTGAGGCGGGATAGCCTGAAAAACCATGATGATATCCGCTTTCAGCGATTCGGCAAGGTCGATTACACCGGGTAGCTCGGCCAGGTTCTGTTTCATCGCCGTGAAATTGACCTGCAAGCAGACGCCGGTCTGTGCGGCAGCCTTGATGCCATCCAGCGCGCCCTGAAAACAACCCTCCTTGCGTCGTATCGACTCGTGACAATCGCTGGTAAAACCATCCAGACTTATGGAAAAATTAGCCACGCCCAAGCGGGCCAGGTCTTTAGCCATATCCGGCGTAAGCAATGTCCCGTTGGTGCTGAAGACGATATGAAAACCTAACTTCCCGGCATACTCCATGAGCTCAAAGATGTCCTCTCTTAAGAGAGGCTCGCCGCCGGTGATGACAATCATGCGTATATCTTCGACCATGGCGATTTGTTCCAGTAGCTTTTTACCCTCGGCGGTCGATAGCTCCGCCTGTATTGAGTCCACCGAACTCGCGTAGCAGTGGATGCAGTTAAGATTACAGCGTGTGGTCACCTCCCAGACTACATGAGTGGGATAACCGGTACAGCCGATAGCGGTGGCGCCGGCAGATGTGGCAAGCACCTTTCCCCCCTTTAACATCCAGCCGGGGAGTCCGGCCCAGCCGGTAATCCATCCGTGATATGCCAGGGATAAGGCCTGTTTAAACACCAGCGAGGGTGGATTGAAGAGTGATTTTACCTGCCTACCAGACTTGGAGTTTGCCAAAAAAATCTCCTAATATAATATGAAAACGCTTAACAGGATTAAAACGCGGGCGACCAGCATGAAGTAGGTGGCGAAAGAAAAAGCTTTAATCCCCTTGTTGAAATTCTCGGAGTCCTGCATGAAGTTAAAGCTGATTACCAGTGCAAGCAAAGCCATCAGGCCGGTAGGTATCAAGTAAAGCAGACCCAGGTTGAACAGGAAGCCCAGGTAGATGCCTACCCCGGCAGCCATACATAAAAAGATAAAACCTAGGACGGTTGCCGCCTGCGGAGAAGTCCTTTTTATAAAAGCCGGTACTTGAGTTAGTTTCGCCCCCTTGACGTGCTGTATGGGGTGCAGAGGAGAGTAAACCATAATATGCCCCGCCTGCCAGGTTACCGAGAACAGCCACAGCGCCCACGGCTCCCAGGAGGTCAACAGGGTACCCGGTGAGAAGGCCGTCCAGCCGCAGAGCCAGAGCATTGCCTCAATAGGGGGGAGGATAAGATAGCCTACCCTGTCCCTTAGATAACCTGAATAGAGACAGCTCAAGGCGATGGCAATTACCGAGACGGTAAAGCAGGTAGTATTAAAGACGAACCAGACGATAATAAGGGAGGCGGCAAAAGAAGCGAGGGTCAGCAATAAAGCCTGCTGCGGCGCCAGCCGCTGGCTTGGTATCGGCCGGCCGGGCCAGCAGACCACGTCGCGGCGCTGGTCGACGAAATCATTAAAGGCGTGAATGCCGGCAAAAGCCAGCAGGGCGGCGATAACGCCCGGAACTGCATCACCCCAGGAAGGAAATCCACCATAAGCGAGAGCGGCAGCACCGGCAACGCCAAGCGCTCCCATCCCCGAAAGGACAGGCCGGGTAATATCGAGCGCTCCTGCCAGCCGGTCGCTGACGGTATAGCTTGATTTAACCTTGTTCCCCTGCCCCATCCAGCGCTGCATGATACCAGCCATTTTTACCTGCCTTGATATCCGAATTAAGTATAGTTATTCCCGGTCTTTTCCGCCAGTTATCTGGGCGTATTCCCGGCTGAACCATTCTTTATATTTTGATTTAAGCATCCTGCCGGTGAATATTACCGTATTAAAGGGGAAGGCGTTGCCTTGAAGGTGGCCGTAATACATGTGCACAATGAGTATAAATCCGACGGCAAGTACCGCCTCGTCGCGGTGGGCGGCGGCAACTACAGCGAACCACTGGCCGTCCATCTGGCCGAAAACGGAAGGGAACATCATGATGATGCCCGTTATTACCATCACCGGCATACCCCATAATATCGCCCAGTAATCTATCTTCTGGCCGTATTGGAAACGGTCGTACTGCGGCTCGTGCCGGTGCAGGCCGAATATCCAGAGAAAGGTATGGATGATATCTTTAAGGTCTTTCCATCGGGGGAACATCGCCGCAGGAGACTTGTGTTTCACGAAATACCCATAGGCTATATATCCCAGGTGATAGATGCCGTCCGCAATCATCACAAAGGCAGCGATATCATGGACCAGTCGCAACACCTCGGTGCCGCCGAAGATGCTGGTAAACCACTGGAAAGTCGGCCAGTCCGGGAAACCCCTTAAGAAACCGGTTATCGCCAGGACGATAAAAGAAACCATCAAGGCGAAATGCTGGATGCGCTGGTGGATATCAAAGCGCCGGATGTAGTCGCCTTCGACGCGGGTTTTAGCGTCGGCAGGAGCCTTTGGGGCACGGTCAAGTTTATCCAGCCAGGAGTATTCGTCGTCCCAGGCGCTGGCTTTGCCTTTACGGGCGATTATCACGCGGCGGGTAACCTCCATGATGATAATCAGGGTCGTGGGGATGAGGACGCCTGCCGTCAGCAGGAAGAAGAACCACCTGGTGATGGTTACCGATACTTGCGTGATATCGGAAGCATCAACATACGAAGCGTACTGCGAGTAAGAATGTATTTCAAAATCGTGGGTAAGGGGGAAGATATCGAAGAGGATGAAACCCAGAATAACCGCCTCAGCGATAATGATGCCGATGATGAGTGGGAAGTAGTAGCGGGGGGTGGCGCTTTTCCTGGGGCCCCCTGTATTTTCCATCTTCGTGCTATCGAAGATGATTTCAGGTTTGGCTACCATGCCCACGGCTTGCCCCCGTGTTCCTTGATGAAGATGTCCCCGTATTTCGGGTCTTTCAGTTCCTCCGGTTTGCATTTATATACCTTGCATACCAGGCACGTCAGGTCCGGGGAACCGTACATGGGATCCTGATGGTCAGCATTAGTAAGAACATTGGGGTTAGAGATAAACACACCGCGGAAGCCCTGCGCCGGCGATTCCGGGTAGAACCAGTTTGCCGTAGCCGCCACGACTCTGGGGTCGATACCCGGGAAAAGCCTGGCTTTCTGGATGATTTTGCCGCGCGGCGATTCTATCCAGACAAAGTCGCCGTCTTCAATACCTAGTTCCTTGGCTGTTTTAGGGTTAATCTGCATGGTGGGGTATTCCATGAAGGTGCGCAGCCAGGGGATGTTGCGATATTGCGCCAGGAAATAAAACGGCGAGCGGAAGCCGGTGGTCAGCACCAGGGGGTACTCCTTGGCCACTTCCGGAGTTGAGTAGGGGCTCTCACCGGGCTCTTCAAAGAAGGGCAGCGGGTCATATCCCAGATTTTCCAGCACCGTGGAATAAAGCTCCATCTTACCGGTGGGGGTGGGGAAGCCTCCCCCCTTCCGCCAGTAGTCGGTCTTGTATTTATAATAGACTTGGTCCGGGCCGAAACAGCCGGAAATAGTCTGCTCGCTAAACTTCTTCCAGGTAATAGGCGCTTTTCTTAGCTCATGGTCGAGCAGGGTTTCGACGTCTTTAAACCAGTATTCGGGTACAACGCGCCGCCCGATTTCATTAAAAATCCAGGCGTCGGACTTGGCTTCGCCGGGTGGTTCGACACACTTATTATGCGCTTCTATCATGAAGCGCGGGTGCATATCGTAAATATCGTCTATTTCTAGCCAATGCGCAGAAGGCAGGACGATGTCCGCCATTTCAGCCATCGGGCCCCAGAACTGGTCGGCCTGCACCAGGAAATCTACCTTTTTCAGACCCTCAACGACCGGCTTGGTGCTGGCCAGGTGAACAATCTGCTGGCCGCCGACACTTAGCCAGACGCGGATGGGTTTTTCACCTTTATTGAATTCTCGGATGATGGTATCGGGGTTGCAGGTGCGAGCCGCACCCATTTTAAATTCACCGCCGCCATAGATGTGCGACCTCATTTCATCGGTAAGGGGGATTTCATTGAAAACATCTTCAATCAGGCCGGTCTCCGGCAGCAGCCAGCTCATCATACTGCCGGGCCTTTCAATATTGCCGGTGATGCCGAGCAGGTTGATAATTGCCCGGATGGTCTGGCCGCAGTTAGCCTGCCGTTCCAGTGAGCTCCCTATTTGAATAACACCTGGCGTATCCTCGGCGAAAAGCCTAGCTGCCTGGATAATCTTCTCCTTGGGTATCCAGGTGATTTCCGAGACTTTTTCCACCGGGTATTCCGCGGCGCGTTTTTTCAGTTCCTCAAAACCGTAGGTCCAATTTTCTACGAACTCTTTATCCCAGAGGCCTTCCTGAATGATGATATTAATCATGCCCAGGGCAAGAGCGGCATCCGTACCCGGCCGGATCTGTAGCCAAAGCGTCGCCCGCGATGTATAGGCGGTCGCCCGCGGGTCGACGATTATCAAGTTCTTACAGTAGTCCAGCGACTTTATATACCAGTTGCATAGCTCGGCGTCGGCGCTGCTGATTTCAAGCTGCTTGGCCCAGGATATCTGCGTTTTGGGGAATACACCGCCCCACCCGTGATAGTCGCAGTAGAGCCGGCCGTAGCCGGTAATCAGGCCGTAGAGGCCGATGCGGGGACTGTGGCAGATATAGCCCGGCGAAATGACATTGGCGGAGCCCATCGAGCGGGAAAAGCGGTGGACATAGCGGTTATATCCCCTACCCGTCCCCTGTGAAGTGGCTACCGTCCAGGGGCCGTATTTTTCGGAGGCCTCCTTGATTTTGGCGGCAATTGTATCCAGCGCTTCGTCCCAGCTTATCTGTTTCCATTTACCCTCACCCTTCTCTCCAGCCCTTTTGTAAGGGTGCTTAATGCGGTAGGGGTTATCAATGTGCTGGATGCTGGACAAACCCTTGGCGCACATGGTGCCGCGTGTAGTGGAATCCGGGTTCCCCTCTATGTGTGTGATTACACCGTCGGTGACTTCAACCAAAACCCCGCAGCCTCCGTGGCAACTCTTACAGGTGGTTTTTATAATTTTCTTTTCAGCCATTTACAACTCCAGACTACATATCAAATATGATACTTATATTTTTATTAACGTTAATGGTCTTAATATGCGGCAACTCTCGGTAATAGAGGCCTGTAAATTCCTTCTTTCAAAAGGCAGTATTTAAGGGCAAAGGCTCCCAATGTATGTGTAACGATGGCGATTATCAGCAGCACGATGGGGACCTCTCCGCTGAAAAGACTAACCACTGAAATCGCCGCAGGTATAACCATCCCGAGCGTTACCAGTCCCCCCCAGAACATAAAGGCTGACGGGCCGGTGAGAAGCTCTTTAACCGAAATTTTGGCCACTTCAGAGGTATATCGTGCACTGATAAGATAAACGATTATCAATAGTACGTTGATAATCAGCAGGTAGCTGCTGCCAGTTTCCGCCCACGACACGCTGGCATCGCCGCCTGCCAGGCCGACAGCCATCGCCAGACCAAAGCCGTCGGCTACCCCGGCAAGTATGAACACCACGGGCAAGAGCCCCTGGTTCCAGAAAGGGATACCTTTTACATAATTCATGATAAATCCGCCGTAGATGCCTACGCCTACGGCACTAAGCCCGGCCAGTACGCCGAAAGTGTAATAAATGGGATTGGCGACAGAACTCCCTATTAGATTAACGAGGTCGGGCTGGCCAAAGACAAGTTGAACAAAGCCGAAAGTGCCGAAAAAGACGGAAAACAGGATGCCGCGGGCGAACCAGGATGTCTTCCAGGCGTTTGAAAAAGGCGGTAACGTGCGATAGAACCGCAAGGGCTTGCCGAAGTAGGCAATATGGAGGGGGAGTTTAAGGAACATGATAATCAACCACCCCACGAGCAGGCCCCACCAGCTGTTGATAAACAGCGATACCAGGTATAAACCTGCGCCTAGGCTGGTAAAGGTCTCGGCAATCCATATCATGATACCGCGTCTTTCAATCCACTCTCTCTGGTGCATGGGTTTTACCATCCACTCATGGGTGGTCATCCATTGGCGCGTTGCCATCTGGGACATTGTAAGCCCTCCTTATTTTTTACCGAAAATCTGCTTCGCCCTTTCCTCCATCGTGCTTAGGTGCTGCAAGTGTGAAGCGGTCTGTTCCTCCCGTGGGGCGATATTAGAAGGCGCATTGCCTATTTTGCCATCGATATAATATACGGCGGGGTCGGTGCCGTACTCAGGATGAAGCTGAAAAGCGTTTTGCTCTTTAATCAGTTTTGACACTTCCGATTCGGGGTCGTCAAGGTCACCGAAGATTAGAGCCCTTGCCTGGCAGGTGTTTACGCAGGCCGGTGTAGCCTCGCGGTCCTTGCCTGGGACCAGCCCTTTTGCCAGACCGGCATCAATTCTTTCCATGCAGAAATCGCATTTTTCGGTCGTCCCGACAACATGCGGATAAATCTTACGGCCGGCTTTCTCAAAGCGCGTCCGCTCATAACCCGGGAAGTAACCGGGGTCTTTATCGCGGGATAAGAAGGTGCGATTCTGATAGGGGCAGGCGATAATGCAGTAGCGGCAGCCGACACAGAGATTATTATCAACGTACACAATACCGTCCTCACGTTTCTTGGTAGCCTCGGCAGGGCACACCTCGACACAGGGGGCATCCTTGCATTGATTACAGCGAACGGGGATGGTCGTGAGTTCTTCGCCGGGGACATCGGTTTCCCAGGCAATCAGGCGCGGCCAGTTCATGCCCATAGGTAGAAAATGTTCAATCCGGCAAGCAGCGATGCATGCGTGGCAGCGAGTGCACTTTTTCAGGTTGATGACCATACCCCATCTCATCTTAAAAACTCCTTCTTATGTCCTTTCCCATGTCCAGTAAGTGGAGGAATCGGCCGCGAGCCCTGCTGATTTATACAAAGAGTATCTGGTTAAGGTGAGAGACTTACCGCATACGACTCTTGAAAGAAAGAACAAAGTTAAACTCGCATTATGATTTATATAAATATTGATATTGTTATATAAACAAATCTCTAGTCTATAAAATACCAGAAAAGCGTAAAAATGTCAAACAGAGGTGCGCATTAGGCTGGGTGTTCCCTGAAAAGTTGTAAAAAAGAACAGGAATGTCGTATAGATATACGCAATGCACTAAATACTTTGGAAATATTTATTCTAACAGTGTAGCTTCAAATTTAAGCCAGTCTTCATGAGTGGCATTGCCATAGGTAAGTGTGTAGTGCATCAACCCTGTGATATGCCCATCGGCATCCATCTCCGCCGCCCAGGTGCCCTCAATAATACCGTTGGCTTTTTCGGTGATGACGCCATTAAAGGCTCCGGTTCTGGTCCCAGTGACGTAACCTTCGAAGTGGCCTGTTTCGCCTCCGGAGTAAGTACCGGTTAAGTCGCCAATTTGAGTCATGATAATAGTCGTGGTAGGCGAGCCGGCTTCTGCATATGGGTACATGAAGTCCATAGAATGTCGCCACCAGTACGAACCGGTAACAGTACCTCCGTCGCGATCAAACTTCAGCTCGAGATGGTTTTCGTCTTCCTTTACCCAGTTCACGACAACGCCCGGCGCTGCCGACTCCTGTGTTTGTTTCCAGTCTTCCAGATATTCGGCGGGTCGTACTACCCGGCCTTGAGCGATAGGGTCAATCAACTGAGGTCGGTCGTCGGCTGCCGAGGAGCCCTGCTCGGTGATGCCGTCCCACTGGTCAATTACCGCATAGTGGCCCTTTCCGTAATTATCCGTCCAGTTAACTTGGACGCCATATTCATCCCTGTCGGTGAACCTCACGTAGTTCGCAGCAATCGACGTTGCGTAGCCTTCAAGTATTCCCTCGTGGACTGCGCCCATGCTGTCTATCGGCTCGGGCCCGGGAATGGCATAGGGGTCTATTACCTTATAATAGAGCTTACCGTTGGAAACATAAACCAGAAAGCAGTCATTACTTGTATTAAACAGGTGTCCGACATAAGCAGTATAATTACCTGGCCTGATACTGTTGATGGAGTCACTGTCTAAAGGGTAGTAATCGTATCTGATTGCCTGGTACAGTAATCTGTTATTAACAATCTCGAAGGTAAAATAGTTGTGTGACCCGACACCCGCCGCTTTAAACGCAATTAGCGGCTCTGAATCAGACGGTTCTTCAGTAGGTTCATCTCCAACACCATTTGTTGGTGTGACCGCTGATGATGTAGTCGGCGTTTGTGTTGGTGTTGTCTCCGTGGGTGTTGTCTGTGTAGTTGATTCATTGGCGGCTTCCCCGCACGACGTTACGAAAAGAAGCAATACCAGGACCGGGGCAATCCATTTTAGTGATTTCAACATGAATTAATCCTTAAATACTTTTTTCCTGTTCTCTTGTGTGTTTCATGATAACCCAATATAAATTTGTAAGTCAAACGAAGGAAGGTTATAACATTACGAACGTATGTTTTCACGAGGGGTACAAGCGAATCACCAGACCGGATAATGAGATAAATTAGCGGTTGGGTACTCTATGGGTGCAAGCCATGATAAATTCAAGTGTAAATTTAACAGCTGTATCGTCAGGACTTGGAGAGCTTCTCTTCAGACATCATAGCTTCCACTTCAGCTTGAGGGATTTTCACCTTGGGCAGAATCGGCTTGCCGTCCGGTCCAATGGTAATGGCGCCAGTGGGGCAAACGAAGGCGCAGTCACCACAGCCGATACATTCGGAACCCAACTCATAAGCATAAAAGGGAGCGGCGACTTCTTTATAAATACCACGGTTAACCAGGCTGATAGCTGATTTTCCCATATTTTCCTGACATATTCTCACACACAAACCGCATAGAATACATTCATTATTACCAAGTGAAAATCTGGGCTTTTCCACGCCGTATTCCTTAGCCAGTTCCTGGATGACTTTAACGTCAGGACATCTTGCCAGCAGAAATTCAATGATTCCCTTGCGGAGTTTTCTTATCTTCTCGGTATTAGTCTTGATAATCTGGCCGTTCTTCGCCGGGTATAAACAGGAAGCTACGAACTTGAAGGATTTACCCTGGTCCTCGCTGACCTCTACGGTACATAAGCGACACGCTCCGTAAGGTCGGACGGCGGGATGGTAACAGAGAGCCGGAATTACCCCGATGCCGTCCATGTGCCGCAGCGACTCATAGATAGTCTGCCCGGCGGATACCAGGACGTCTTTATCATCGACGGTGAAGTGCACCGTATTTACATCTTCCGCATCGTTCATTTCAATAGCAGTCTCGCCGTTTATCCAGTACTTGGTCATTTTACTTCTCCTTTAGTTTTCTAGTGCTTTACCACTGCGCCGAATTTACAGACATCGAAACATGCCCCACATTTGATGCACATC
>Ga0307422_1002060_pt1 | contig 10191 bp, 13 predicted proteins | sample SalMarWE160290MG_FD_202153 | JGI IMG/M metagenome (GOLD analysis project Ga0307422, IMG submission 202153) | Salt marsh sediment microbial communities from the Plum Island Ecosystem LTER, Massachusetts, United States - WE1602-90 | ecosystem: Environmental > Aquatic > Marine > Intertidal zone >...
ATATCAAAAACGAGACTTATTACCGATGAGCTACACGCTTATAAAAAGATAGGTAAAAAGTTTCGCAATGGCCATAGTGTTGTCAATCATAGTCGCAAAGAATATGCTCATGGTGATATATATACCAATACCGCAGAATCATTTTTTGCTTTGATTAAGCGGGGAATCTACGGGACATTTCATGCGGTAAGCAAGAAACATTTACACCGTTATTTAAGTGAGTTTGAATTTTGCTGGTCAACACGTAATATCAATGACGGGAACCGTGTAGCTATTGCGATAAGAAATTCAGAAGGCAAACGGTTAATGTATTATGAGCCAAAATGTTAAATATATAATTATTTTAATCCAGTAGCAGTTGTTTGATTTTGAAACTGGCTTGGCATCCATTCTACTTCGCCTTTTACTTCTTCTAATATAAGTTGAGCAATATACATTCCTGGTGTAAGCAAAAAAGCAGCAGGGCTAAGATTTATCATTTCCAAAGTGAGTCTACCTCTCCAACCAGCATGAACAGTAGGGGCTGTAAAATGTATAAGGACACCACATCTTGCATTACTACTTTTCCCTTCAATACGAGCGGCTAAATATGGAAGGTCATTTACTTTATTTTTACATAATTCGACTGTTTCAAGTGTCCATGCTATAATGAATTTATTCTGTTTTAATTTATATGGTTGTTCCTGGCTTATTGTTAATGGAGTTGAATTTTTTGTAATCTGTTCTGAAATTGCTCCAGGCTGAGTCATATCAGTAGAATACTTACCTGATTTTGGAACAGCAATTTCGCTATGCAATCGTAAATCAACTGAAGTTGTATTATAAGGACAAGAATCACTTGGTTGGTCTGGGGTAATTTTACGGGGTAAAGGTTCAGGTATAATTTTTAATCTTCCATCATCAATCGCCTTCTGTATTTCAAGATTTGAAAGGATCACGACTAATCTCTAACTTGTGCCGTCCTAACTATTATATTCTTCCCATTTTCAAATGCTGGTTGTGGAAGACTCACTAATAATAAATCATCCTTTTGAGGACCTGGTATAACCTTTATCCATCCATCTATGGGATTATTTATTGATAATTCACCATCAAAAACAACATCATTCCTGTCTGCAAAAAGAGAAAATTCATTATCATTGAATAATCTCCCCTTGATGGCGCATTCACCACTATATTGGCCTGGTAAAACTTTGCATTGAAGCCACATATTATTTAACCTCCTTTGATATATTTATATTTCTTACCGCTATTGAATTTGTAATTTTTAATATATCGTCTCCAATTGATACTTTGGAGTAGTCTTTTACATATTATGTCATAACATCAGGAAAAATAAGGAATTAAAGAGGTGTAATGGATTTATCTTCTGCAATACTTTGTTCAATAAAGAAATTTGCTATTTGGATACTTTCGTGTGCCATAGACCTTCTCTTTTTCAATTCATTATATCGTCTTTTATTGTATTGTAACATAAATATGCACAAAAGTTCAATATTGTGCAATAAAGTTTTGTTTTATACAGTTTTTTACCATTTTAGCACAGAAACCGTTTCCGTGCGTTAAGTACATACTTCCGAATACATTTGACATTCATATTGCATGACTCACACTCAGGTTGTTGATCTGCGCTTTCTTTTAATCTTTCTGTGCCGCCATCGCTGCCACCATATCAATCAGAGCAACAATCGCACCTCCGAAGGCAGTGCCTTGGGGGTTGGCTTGATTCGGCATAATCAGGTATCTTGTCTCTACGGCGCTTTCTTTGGGCTTTTTACCTTTTTCGTTTGCCATCTTTTTAATCCGGCTTTTACGGTTAGAATTCCACTTGAGGCACTTCGGTCTGTGCCTGCTCGGTGGCCTCGAAATATTCTACCGGTTCTACGCCGGCCCGCCTGCAGAAAAATGAGCCAAAAAACTGTCTGTAATAAGAATTTAACTGCTTTGCCGCTTCGTTGTATCTTGTTCGGGCGACTGAAATGCGATTCTCTGTTCCTTCAAGTTGGGCCTGTAACGAAAGGAAGTTTTCATTTGCCTTGAGGTCGGGGTATCTTTCCTGCAGCATCAGGAGTCTTGAGAGAAATCCTCCAAGTTCGTTGGACGCTTCGATTTTTCCCGCTCTGTTTCCTGCTTGGAAATATTTCTCTCTCGATTTGGCTATGTTTTCGAACAATTCTTTTTCATGTTCGGCGTATCCTTTGACTGTTTGAACAAGGTTGGGCACAAGATCGATTCTTCGCTGAAGGACTGCGTCGATATCCGACCAGGCCTTTTCCACTTCCTGCTCAAGGTTTACTGCTTTATTATAGCCGCTGATGTACCAGCGAAATATCCCCAGCCCAACTAATAAAAGAGCTATTAATAAAACGACGAGAATAATCCATGCTTTTCCGAAGTTTCTCATTTTCCTTTTTCCTTTTTAATTTTTACTTTTTCTTTTTTCCTACCATCCGCCGCTTGCTCCGCCGCCTCCGAACCCGCCTCCCATTCCACCGCCGAAACCACCGAAGCTACCGCCGAAGCTTCCGCCTCCGAACGAGCCACTTCTGCCGTAGCCACCAGGGCTTCCGAAACCTCCCAACATAAATGGTAGGAAGAACCACCAACCCATCATCCTGCCACCGAATCCTCCGAACATCAAGAATATAAAAATTAAAAGCGGTAAAATACTGCAGCATGGCAGGCTTCTTCTCCTTGGTCCAACAGGAGTAGGTTTTATTTCCGGCATACCTGTTAAAGTCACACCGGCTTCAGATGCAATAGTTTGTATGATTTGCAGATTTGCTTCGTAAATTCCTTTACTGTAATCTCCCTTTTTTAGATACGGTGTCAGGACGTTTCTGCCGATTCGACTGCAGTAAAGGTCCGTCACGAAACCTTCCAATCCGTAGCCGACCTCGAATCGCCATTTCCTGTCGTTTTTGGCCAGGACAAAAAGCATCCCGTTGTCCTTGCCCTTTTGGCCGAGCTTCCATTTTTCGGCCAGCTCAATTGAAAACTGCTCGATAGGCAGACCGCCGGTTGTCTGGACGGTCAGGATGATATACTGGGCACCGGTTTTTTGTTCTAATTCCTGCAGAATTCTGTTAAGTGACTGCTCATCGGTGCCGTTTATCACATTGGCATAGTCTTCGACATAGCGGCGGGGCATCGGTAGATTGGCTTGAGACCGAACGGCGGTAGTTGTAGCCAATATTAGAATCAGTGACATAATAATCTCGCGGTAGGATAACGGCATAATCAGACCTCAAGCTTGTCAACAATTTGGGCCAATTGATCAACTTTAGAGTAAATCGACTTGAAGGCATCGTCGATTTGATTTTCATCCGGGCGTAACTTTTGGTGACTCCATTTTTCAGTTGTGATAAGGGAATCTAACTTGATTGAAAATTCCTCGGCTGCTTTGTTGAATGTTTGTTCGGCTCCAGTCGGTCGCTCACTGTCTTTTAGCCAGAGCATCGCTCGCAGCAGAGGCGCTAGTCCTTTTGCCGACGATATCAAAATATCGCGGACAAGTTTCCTGTTGGCAGCCGCAGCTATGTATCCCTGCCTTAATCTGATTAGCATTGCCTTGAGCTCTCTCTCGCATTGGAGGCGAACGTCTTTTTTCTTGAAATTCAGGCTGGTAAAAGGATCCTCACCCAGGATGGTTTGGTGATTTAGTTGGAAGTCCAGGAACTCTACGCCGAATACATCGAGCGAGCGTTCGATATAGGAAGGTGTCATGAGCAGCGGTACCGATATTTTTTTCCTGCTCATCGGCCTGGCCAGAGATGCAATTGTTTTTAGGTAATTTATAGACTGCCCGTTGAGGACAAGGACGGTATTAATATCACTCCGGCCGGGTTTGAAATCATCTGTGAGACTGCTGCCGATAACCGTAATGCTCTGCAGGTTTTCGCCTAAAGCTGGTATGATTTTACCGGCGAAATATTTTACAGAGTTCCTGATGTGGATGGGTAAGGCATCCAGTTTTATATCGTTTGTGTTTTCGCTCATTTTGTTTTCACCCCGTAGAAATATTTTAAAACGCAGTTAGTTTACAATATTTATCAGCGGACTACAACCGCCATATTGCTTTATCAAAAGGTATGTCAATTTGGCAGTTTAGGGAAGAATAGCATGAGCCTTGTAAGTGAAAAAATCGAGATTTTTAGGCGATTAAGGTGATTTCAGACTCTGGCACGTACTTTGCACATTATCTTAATGTAGATTTGATTTGCAAATGTACACGGTAAACAAGAATCGAGGAAAAGTTTAACAAGAGTTTGAAAGGAGGTATTACTATGGCACTGGTACCTTTTACAAAAAGAAATCGAAACGGCTTGGCGACACTTCATAATGAGATGGATGATTTGTTTGATAGCTTTTTCAGAGGACTGGACAGGCCTTTTGCAGGTTATAAGACTTGGCCGGCAATCGACGTAGCGGAAGATGAAAATTCGATTTTGGTCAGGGCGGAAGTGCCGGGCTGCAACGCCGAGGATATCAATATCTCTGTTTATGGTAATACTTTGACCATCAGCGGAGAGAAGAAGCTCTCGGAGGAGAAAAAGGAAAAAGGTTATTACCATGTTGAGAGCAGCTATGGCAGCTTCAGAAGAGAATTGACTCTTCCGACCGATGTGGAATCTGATAAAATTGATGCAACGTGCAAAGACGGCGTGTTGTCTATTAGCTTACCAAAAGCCGCCAAGGCCAAAGCAATAAAGGTCAAGGTTAAAGGACAATAATCGCGGGCTTTGCTATGTACGGTTCCTTGGATGGATAACCAAGGCCCGTTTTGTCAAAAAAGTGTATATTCCTCTTTTGCAAGGGATTGCAAAAGAGGAATTTTTTCTTTATCCGAATTCGTGTGCGACAGGCTCTTTTAGTCATGTTTTTATAACCTCTTAGGATTCAAAACAGGATCGGAATCACGTTGCTCAATGTTATTACTGAGCTTTTTTATCGGCTGGTCCTATAAAAGGATAAAGTTTTTCACATTTTTTTGCCGAATATAGCTTATAGGGCATCAAGCAGTTTTTTAGCGTTAATATGGCGTTTATCAATATTGAAAAAGCGGCTTCGGAGTTGTTTTTTCAGAGCCCGGAATCGCCGTAGAATTAAAAGAATAGAAGCCACAGTGGCTGGAGAGAAACTATGAAAACCATAGCGATTGTTAATCAAAAAGGTGGTTGTGGTAAGACAACAGTATCTATAAATCTTGCGAGTGCTCTCGCTGGATTGGGCCAAAGAATTTTGCTGGTCGATATGGATCCCCAGTCGCATTGTGCAGTTGGTCTTGCTGTGCCCGAGGATCAAATTGAGCAGAGCATCTATGATGTTCTTATCAGTAGAAGCAGGAACGAACCTGTAAAATTGACGGAGGTGCTATGGCAGATTACCGACGGATTAGAACTGGCTCCAGCAAGTATAGACCTGTCTGCATTTGAACAGCAAATGACCGGCGTTACCGAGCGTGAGTGTTGTTTGAAAGATGCATTGGGCCAGATAAAGGACGATTATGACTATACAATAATTGATTGTCCACCCGCTGTGGGCTTGTTGACTTTTAATGCATTAAGAGCAGCCACAGATATTATCGTCCCGGTTGAGACAGGTTACTTTTCGCTCCACGGTCTTAGCAAGCAGCTTGAGACCCTTAGTGTGCTCTGCAGACGGACGAACCAGGAAGTGAACGTAAATGTTCTGGCGACTATGTATGATATAAGAACAAAGATGGCCAGAGAAATTTTATCTGAATTACGCAATCATTTCGGCGACAGAATGTTTCATACGGTTGTTACCTTCAATACCAAAATCAAGGAAGCCTCCAGTTTTGGCCAGCCGATTAGCGAATACGACCCGGCCAGTAAAGGCAACAAAGATTTTCGCTCGCTCGCCTCTGAGATTTTGAGCACGCAGGCAAAGCAGCAACGTCATGATTATGTCAACTCCCTGGCCGGTCAGCTCGAATCCATCAGTTCTACTGCTGATGAGTTATTAGAGGCGACAAAACCCAGCGAACAAGCTGAACAGGCACCTCCGGTTGAAGAGATAAAGCCTCTTCCGGATGAAAAAGAATTTGCTTCTGTGGAGGCCCACGCGTGGAAGGAACTTGAGGCGGGGGTCGAAGAAGATGAAATTGTTCCTATCGAAGAACCGGAGAGTGTCCCTATCCCGATAGCGGAAGTTTCTGAGGAACGAACCGCTGCCAAGCTTTCGGACTATTATGGTGTTGATCAGGTCAACGATGCCATAGTGTTTGTAACGCTTTACCCTCGTGCCAAGGACGTACAAATTGCCGGCGATTTTAATAATTGGCAGCCGCAAAAGACACCTATGCAGAAAGTGGGTAACAGCGGCGTTTGGCAGACCCAGTTGAAGCTGCCTGCAGGCAGATATCGGTATAGGCTTGTTGTTGATGGGCAGTGGCAGCAGGATCCGTATAATGAGTTAACGGAATTGAATCCGTTTGGTGATTACAACTCAGTCGTCGAAATAAAGTGATCTAAGGCGTCCCATTATTAGTTAATTCCGGCAGCTAACTCGAAACGGCAGGTAAGAGAGTTTTCAGAAAAAAGAGGAGCTCCAAAGCTGTACGATTGTCGCCCTTTGTTATAAAAGGGTGGCCTTAAAGCTCCCAAGGACTAGACCATGAAAAAAGCCCTTTTTTTGTAGATGGCTTTGTATCATTTATGTCGTTGTAAATGTTCCCAAAAGTGGGGTATCGTCTTAGATAAAAGTCGGCGCAGGTGCTTAAAAGTTATTGCCTGATTGTTTTGTGAAACACTAATACAGAACCGGTTTTGCCGGCTTTTTTCTGGTGTAAAAGCCGGCAAAAGGTTCGCTTCGCAAATTCTTTCCTCCAATCCCAGTATAAAGACACTGTTATGCAATTTCTGTTTGCTAAGACACTTATTCTCAACGAAGCCGGTCACCGGTTTTTGAGCAATTAAAGCCAACTTGTTAGAGTTTGCCCAAAATTCGACAAGTCTTCCTTGAACTTCAAAAACCATCATCCTTGAAGAAGTGACCGTTCTGTTTGAATTTTTCATACACATTAGTGCTTCTCAGGGCAAGTAAAGTAGAAATATCTTTTCGATGCGACCTAAACACGATTCTGTGCCTCATAATCCTTGACGGTTAATTGTAAGAGTTCTATTGACTAAAACTCCTCCTAATGAATTAACTCCGACAGCCACAAAATTAGCACTGACTCCGTACGGAGTGTTAATAATCTGCCCACCTGACCCTATGAAGCTTTGTGTTGCTATCGTGGAACCAAAAGCGCCATTAGCAATTGTATTCTGCGAAAACGCCGCACCGAGGTTCTGGCTTTGTAATCCCAGTGAGAAGTAACCTGGTAGCGAAGACTGTGATTGGTTGCCTGTGGCAACGGCGTTTTGTACAAAACCGTAATCACCATACATACCGGCGGTAACTGCGGCCTGTACAAGCGAAGAGTTCGACACCTGCATATATGTAGTACCGCCGTCACCGTCGGTAACCATCTGAAAAGTGCTTATAGGCGTTGCTTTAAAGCTTACCACTGAGCCGGAAGATGTTCCGGTAAGAACACCGACACTGGTTGAGTCAATGATGAATTCCTGTGCCTGGTTGATGTCTGCAAGGGTTGCAGAAGAGAGCAGAAGGAGAAGCGCTAGTAAAAGTGCAAATCCTTTATACATTTTATTTAACTCCTTTTGTTTGTTACAGAGGTTCGTTTTCCTGATTTATTGATGACCTTCTGCATAAATGCAAAGCTAAAAAAGGGAGCCCTGAAAATTGCCCTCTGGTTAAACAGGTAGTCAAACTCGAGAGCTCCCCGTAAATAGCTCTTTAGCAAGCGCGGTCAATCTATTAGTAAACGTGCTGAGCCTGATTCGTAGTAGCAATCAGAGAAGTCGCCAGTGAGGCGGTTGAATTGGCCGCACCACCTACGTTATTGGTCTGAACAGCGTCAATCGTAGAAGACTCGTAAGCGCTACCGGCAGCGTTCGAACCGGCTTGTTCCTGCTGAACCAATGCATCATTTTGGCTATTGGCGCCGCCGGCACCGTCTGATCTTGTCAGTACCTGCTGTGACGCTACTCCAAGGCCCTGAACCTGCGATTTTCCGTCGGTGCTGAAGCCGATAAACTGATCCTGCTCACCGACTGCGTCCAGGAACGAGTCAATCGTAACGATAGCGCATTTGCCACAGGCTGATGCATCCTGATTCAGATCAGCAGTCTGAGTTTGGGCCGCCTCAACGTCACATGATTTATTGCATGATCCTTGGACGGACCTAAGGTTGGGCATAAAGCCGTGACCGAAGCAGGGACAGCCACCGCATGGAGTTGCACCACAGGGAGAACTTTGCACATTATCGATATCCAACGACTGAACGGCGGAGGCATGTGCATCACCGTGAGTCAGATTTAGCATTATACCCATACCGGTTGAACCTGGGTCGCCGACACTAAATGTCTGCATTTGGTGAACCGATCCTGGAAGTATCGGATCCGCCATGGTGACTGTAGAGGCCATCGAAGAGGTCACCAATAATACTGTCATAAAGAAAGCAATTTTCTTTAACATTTTATAAACTCCTTTTATTGTTGATCTTTATTTTACTTGCGACTACCGGCGGTTCGTCGGCAATCAACACACTGAAATTACCCCCATTTTATTGTACTTAATAACAACCTCCTTTCTCCTCGTCCTTAAAAAAACCAGAGTGTACTTTAATCCAATTTCCTTAACGATTATTTAATGACCGTATAGTCTAACTGCTGCTGTGGACTGAATCCCGCCATCTCGTAAAGCTCCTGACTGATCTCGATTCCGGGCTGCTGTTTTGTCTTATCTTTAGGTAAAACCGGCACAGCCTGTGTGGTTTTTCCCTTGGATACCTCAGTTTTGATTTTGTGGTTTTCTGTAACTTTGGTTTGCTTGGCTGTTGTTTTTGAATGGATTTTGTCATAGAATGACTTAGGGATGGCTCTTCTTTGAATTGCCCGCGGCTGATAACGGTAACATTCTGCACTTATCACGGCCTCACCCTTGCCTTCGGTTATTCCGTTTGAGGCGCCGCCAAATAGAGAAATAGAATAATTAAGCTGGCTGTAGGCGCCTGCGCCGGTTGGAAAAGAGAAATTAGAGCCAGCAGTAACGCCTTTCATCCCGCCGGAGATAATTATCATATCTACATCCCAAGGCAAAGTTTCTGCTATTGCAGCTCTATAGACCTGGTCCCAGTTACGTTCGTATTTGCCTTCCAGGGAAACTCGGCCGACGTATATGAAACCTAAATCTCTCAGTACGTGCCTGTCTATATTCGAATCGATGAATACCATAAGCGGCTTACCTTCTGGTCGGCGTTTGCGTTCAACGGAGTTTGCTATTTCAAATCCTCTGCCGTGATGGAAATTGTCAGGTCCTCCGAATATGGCGGCGACATCGTTTATAAAACCACCAATGAAGTCTAATGGCCCATCGTGAGGAATTGATGTAAGAACACATTTGAGTTCTTTTATATCATCTGGATTTTTGGGATAGATAATTCGTTCGTAAGCCATATTGTTGCTGGGGCCGTTTGCGAAGTATGTCTGCAAAATACCCCAGCCGCCGTGTGTCCATGAAGGCAGATACGGCATGAAAGTTGAAATCGGTGTTGTACGGCCCTTGTAGTTGGATATTGAGGTTGTGTTGATAGAAGAGATGGAGCCGGAAGATGCATCGCCCCCTTCAGAGGTAGAATTAGCTTTGCCTCCCTCACCATAGCCCCAACCCTGGCCCTGCATAGTTTGGGTGTTTGTAGATATAACCTCATTTGTGGAAGATACAATTGATGGATCGCTGCCTGTGCTGCCATAGACATTGAAACATTGGCAAAATATAAGTAGAAAAATTGCAGATAGTAAAAAGCTAAACTTTTTCATGGTCATTCTCCTTAATACAAAGTCCTTTTCTCTTTATGGAATAATCCTTAAAAGCCCTCCTGGCTTGTCATGATAGTCTTTGTTTTGCTCTTATTATTAACGCCTCCTTTCTTTGCAGTTGAATTTCTGTTGGGCGCTGCTTCTTATAAATTTACTTTGGTAATGGGCGCTTTAATAATCCTTGCTTAATGTATTTTTGGCATTAATTGCTAATTTGTCGGCATACCCTGTATGCAAAAATCTATTAGCTGAGTACTGCTAAAGATGTAGCCAAAAGGCCTTA
>Ga0307422_1002061_pt1 | contig 10189 bp, 7 predicted proteins | sample SalMarWE160290MG_FD_202153 | JGI IMG/M metagenome (GOLD analysis project Ga0307422, IMG submission 202153) | Salt marsh sediment microbial communities from the Plum Island Ecosystem LTER, Massachusetts, United States - WE1602-90 | ecosystem: Environmental > Aquatic > Marine > Intertidal zone >...
CTATATCTACCATACAGTCCGTTTCATCCAATACAATAAGACCTCCGGAGCCCATAATTGTACCGACTTCACAGAGTGCGTCGAAATCTATGTCGATATCCATAGCCGAAGCAGGCACGCACCCCCCGGAGGGACCTCCGATCTGAACGGCTTTGAGTTTGTTGTTATCTTGAATACCTCCGCCGATCTGGAAGACGATTTCCCGTAAGGAAATGCCCATGGGCACTTCTATCAGACCGCCGTGCTTTATTTTTCCGGCCAGAGCAAAAGTTTTCGTACCCTTACTGGCTGCTGTGCCCATAGCGTTAAAAGCCTCCGGACCATGAAGTATAATCCATGGAACGGTTGCTAAAGTTTCCACATTATTGACAACGGTTGGTTGTCCCCATAAACCGTGTCTGGCCGGATAAGGGGGCCTAAAGTGCGGTGTGCCCCGGCTGCCCTCTATTGCGGCAATTAATGCGGTTTCTTCTCCGCAGACAAAAGCGCCGGCCCCCTGTGTTATTGAAATGTTTAATGAAAAAGCGGAATCCAGAATATTTTCGCCCAAAAGACCTTTTTCCAAACAGAGCTTTAGAGCCTGCTTTACTCTTTTTATGGCCAGCGGATATTCCCTGCGGATATATATGAACGCTTGGCTGACCTGCAGTGCATAAGCGGCAATAACTATACCCTCAATAACGCGGAAAGGGAATGACTCTAAGATCATTCTGTCCATGAATGCTCCGGGATCTCCCTCGTCGCCGTTACAAATCAGATATTTGGGAGTATTTTGTTCGTGAAAAGCAATTTCCCACTTACAGCCGGTAGCAAAACCGCCTCCGCCTTTGCCGCGCAGTCCGCTTATTTTAACGCAGTCTATGATTTGTTTTGGTGTTAAACTATTAAGACAGCTTAATAAGGATTTAAAACCGTTATGCTGTTTATACGCCTCAAGATCAAGAGGATCAATTTCTCCGGAGTATTCGGTTACAATATGTTTTTGACGTCCCCGGTAGAGGGATGTTGTGTTATCATTAAAATCAATCAGATATCTTACGGGAGTTTCCTGCTCCGGATTTACAAGCAGTTTTTCACAAAGGTCTTGAAAGCTGTGCGATACACGCTTGAAAAAACCCTGCGCTGAAAAATGTCGGCCTAATATTCCCTGCACTGCCTGCGGTGTAACTCTGCCGTAGCGCACGATCTGATTATGCGCGGTTATGATTTCGATCAGTGGGGTCAGATAGGACATGCCGGTACAGGCTACGCTTTTTAAGCTGACCGGCAACTGCTGTGCACTCAGCTGCTGCTTTAGTTCCAGATATACTTTTCCCGCACCGGCGGCTTCACAGCTGGAGCAGGTGCAGATGCGGAGCTCACCGCTGTAAGCGGACGGTTCAGTCTTTGCTCGTTTACGGGTTTTGGCAACGGGAGCTTGTGTTTTTATAAAATCCGCAAGTACTGCAGGTACTTTTTCTGTGGAAAGGAAGCCGTAAGTAAGATCATCAATCTGCACAGCCGGAGCCAGCATACAGCAGCCCAAACAGGCTACCTTTTGTACTGTAAACAGGTTGTCTTTATCCGTGTCTTCTCCATCTGTAATGCCCAGATAGCGGCGAAAGGTATTGTATACGGTTTCCGCTCCTTTAACATGGCAGGCGGTGCCTATGCAGACTTTTACCGTGTGCCGTCCGGCCGGCTTTAATCTGAATTGTGAATAAAAAGAGGCCACGCCGATTATATTCTGCGGGGTAATCTGTGTGGTCTCACAGACTCTGTGTAAAGCTTCTTCAGGCAGGTAATTATAGTAATCCTGGATCGCGCCCAGAAGAGCAATGACGGCTTGAGGATCTTTACCGTGTTCCGCAACCATAGCATCTATAACCCGGGCATCAATGTGAGTGGCAAAAATCTCTTTGCTTTTAGGCTCTTCCGTCACTGGATTTCCTCAATACAAAAAAGATGCTCCCGGCTGCGGATATAGATGCGATTATTTACAAAGGCTGGTGTGCAGTCGGAGGGTTCTCCCAGTTCCGGACTTGCCACAAGTTCAAACTCAAGGCCTGCCTTAAAAATGTACATGGTACCCGCTCTGTTCAGGAGATACACCAGATCTCCCGCTATTACTGGTGAAGAATAGGAGCCCTCTTCAAACTCATGCTGCCACAGCACATTGCCCCGGCTTGTATCATAGCAGGTCACAACGCCGTAGGATGTAGCCACAAAAAGATATCCGCCCCCCGCCACCGGACTGGAAGCATCGGGCAGATCGTCATAGGCTTCCCAGATGATCTGTTCCGTGCTTAGGTCTATGGCGGCAAGAACTGAGAACTGATTGGCTGCAAACACTTTCCCGTTATCATATGCGGGGCTTGCTCCGATTTCACCCATTAGACACTCAATGCCCCAAAGTTCTTCTCCGGTATCGGGATCATATGCCAGCACATAGGGGTTGGCCTGAAGAATGAGCTGGGAAGAATTATTATAATTGATAAGAATGGGCGAAGCCCACGAAGTAAGTAGCTGGCTGCGAGCTGTTTCCCATCTGGTCTCGCCCGTGGCGCTATCCAAAGCAAGTATTCGTGAGCCTTGACTTTGATCATACTGGATAAGAAGCAGATTTTTGTAGGTAAGCAGGGAGGATGAGTGTCCGTAGTGGTTGTCCGGTACACCAAGATTACGGGCCCAAATTCTTTGGCCTTAAAAATCAAAACAGATTACATCCCCGGTAGCAAACAGGGCAAACACGTACGTACCGTCTGTTGCCATGGTAGGCGCAGCATAGCCCGTATCCTGAGATACCTGGGGTGGGGCAGCAGGTGATCCGGGGATGTCATTCAAAGCCTTGCGCCAGATAAGTTCTCCGTTAGCGGTATCAAAACAAAATACTTCCCGTACTTGTTCGTCCGCGCAGGAAAGAAAAAGCCAGTCTTTAAAGACAACCGGGGAATTAAAACCGCTTCGGGGCAAAGGGACTTTCCAGACAATATTGCTGCCGCTTGTTCCATTCCATTCCATGGGGGGGTTTTTGGTGTAGGCAATTCCAAATCCTCCCGGCCCCCTGAAATTAGGCCAGCTGGCAATAAAAGCTCGGCTGTAGGGCAGGCTTTCCAATTGTGCGGCAGAGTCCTGTAGCCCAGATTGGTTTGACGCGCTTTCGTCAGAGCGGGAACCGTTGCCGGTTGCGGGTGTGGATTCTGCTCCGGCTGTTTTTATATCTGAAAAATAATCTTGCCATGTGGTGTGAGAGAGGATTACGATAATTAAAGCGGCTGCTGCAAGCCCTGCGCCGCTCAGTGTGATCACTTTTCGGGTAAGTGTATTCTTAAGCCAGATATTATTAAGTGCTTTACCCTGTACCAAGTCGGGGAATCTTTTCTTAAATCCGAATAAAATAATAAGACAGGCGGTTAAAACCGCAGCACTCACCAGTAACAGACTTCCTCCGGTAACAAGCTGCTGCCGGCTGGTAAAGTAGGCCTTTCTTGCCAGCCAGTCAACGGCTCGAATTTGATCGCGTAAATTTTGATCGTCCGGACTGGCAGTTATCTTTTCAAGCAGTGTTGTTAATGCCGGGGAGTCTAAGGGATCGTGCGTTTCCAGCTGAATATAGGTGATAAGCAGGAGGACGCACATAATGAGGGAAAAAAGTCCTGCCACTATACTTACATTATGGGCGGTGTAGAAAAGGACAGTCATAAGCTTGTTATACTTGGTGTTTTGTTTGTTCATAATAAACCTTATACTAATCTAATTTAAAATCTTTTATTTTTTCCAAAAAAATTTATAAACCACAGATTACACCGATTTCACAGATTGAGATTAAGATTACACTGATTAAATATATATGAAAGATAATCTGTGTAATCGATAAAAATCTGTGCAATCTGTGTTCCTCCTTTGTTTACTTTCCTTCCTTGGGCTGCGCTGGAAATTTAGCATTCTGCCGATTTTGTGCTTCTACCGGACAGTGCTCAAAGCATCTGCCGCAGCTTACACAGAGGGCTTTATCCAACTGGTAATCTTCTCTTTTTCTCCATAGGGAAAGACTTATAAGTTTAAGTGCGATTACCAAAGCTATAAACCCACCCAAAAACCAGCCGCCCGCGTAAAAACCGGTTACAGCTGTTTCGACACGAGAAGAGAGCTCTGCCGGGGTTTGTTTGCTTTCTCTAAACAAGCGGCTGTCTTCGGAATAGCTAGAGGTTCCGTAGAAATCTTCCCTGCTCATCTGAGCCTGCAGTCTTACATCGGAGTTAAGATGGGACAGCACATTCCCCAGTTGGGAGCCGAGAATTGCTCCACCGCCCGCTATGATGGGTATGAGGACAAGCAGCAGCATGAGCCTTCTGGTTCCGCTGGTACGGCTTTCCGGTTCGTTTGCCGGAGTGGGAGGCAGGATGGCATCAATAGGACAGGAGTCTTGGCATAGTTTGCAGTTTACACATTCCGCTGGTGTAATTGTGCTGTGCCAGATTGAAAAACGGGAAAAGAGTCTGAGCAAAACGCTGTACGGACATAAAAAGCGGCAGTAGGGCCGGGCAATAAATATCCCTATTATAAGCAGTATACCGCCAAAAACAAGCATTTCGACCCGTGAGCCAAAGCGAAAAATTTCCACAAAAGGATCGAAACGACAGATAAGAAAACCGCTTCCGGTAGCTGTAAATAAGACGGCCGTGCCCAGATATATGTAGGGGAATAAGCCCAGGCTTTGGGAAAGCCAGGGCGGCAGCTTTATTGGTTTAAGTATAACCAGATCCTGCAGGGCTCCGAAGGGACAGACTCCGGCGCAGAAGCTTCTGCCGAACAGCAGAGTATACACTAAGGGCAGTATAAAGAAGCCGATTACAGTAAGGGGAATAACATAGCTTGAATCAAAGATTGCCAAAGTAACATTCTGAATCGAGCCGATAGGACAGATGCAGCCCCGACGAATAAACCCCAAATAGATGAGACTGAAAATCGAGACAAAGAAAATTCCCAAACGGGAACGTTTTTTAAGTGCAAGAAAAGAAACCACACTCAAGAGGAGGACAAGCACAAAAAGATCCAGATACTCATAAAGAGCGGGACCGGAGGCGGGAACTTCCAATTCGGGGATCTGGTAATCCGATTTAAACTCCGGTCGGGGGAAGCGGTATTCGGCATGTAAAACTGTGCCTGAAATCATGACCAGCAGTATCATAATCAGTATGACGGTGAGTGGCTCAGGCCTGTTCGGGAAAATGCCTTGTTTAAAACTCCTCATTACACGCTCCCTGCTTTTACTTGTTTTAAGATATAGGCTGAGTGCGCGGGAACGCGTGTATACGCCTGTGCAGGATAGGTTATGGCAATTGAGCATTCGTTGCAGTTCACACAGCGGTCATGCATAACCTGTAAAAAAAGCGAACCGTTACCGAAGCTCCCGCAGCCTTTTACGCATTTTGCGCAGCCTATACAGAGCGACTGGTCGATGGTATATTCGTAATAGGGATCTTCCAAAAAGGTACGCTTTATCGCGCTGGTGGGACAGAGCCTGTTTTCTGCCGCTGTGTCCAATGCAAAAGGCGGCTGACGGTAGTAGCCGCTGCACAGATCGCAGTAGCCGCAAATGGCAAAAGCATGTACGCATTTAACTGCCGAAGGGGAGAGTACACAGCGTGTGGCACAGCGTCCGCACTGAATGCATTTATTGGGATCAAGCTGCCAGACAAAATCATGATTCTTGGAAGCAAAAAGAGCGTAGCCTCCTACGGAAAGCGCACCCAATCCGATTACCGCCCGTATTCCGTAGCTTAAGAAATCCCTCCTGCTTATATTGTTGTTTTATTTATCGCCGGATTTCGCCATGATTATACTATCCCTTCTTGTTTAGTACCGGTGAAGCCATGAGAGACTGTGCTCTTTTGCGGGAAAGGGCGGGGGGCAGCCCGCAGGAGGGAAGAACGCTGCAATGTGAGCAGATAAAGTCGGCTTTACATGATTGTCCGCCTTTTTTAGCAAAAAGACTTTTCGCCAAAAGTTTGAATCCCAGCAAGGCCAAACCTGCAGCAAGAGCCCCGCGTCCAAGATTTTTAAAGAAAGCGCGCCGGGTTTGGATTTTTTTTGCGTTATTCATTGTTTCCTCCAATTCTTTTAAAGATGCGGACTGCTTTTTTTTGGGGATCCAGAACATAAATATCCCCGTCTGCACTTACGGCCAGATCCAGGCCCACTGTATCATCCGTAAAAGCTTTGGGTGCCGCCACAACCGCAGACAGCTCGCCGGTAGGCAAATATTCTTTGACACGTACCAAGCCTTTTTCGCTGGTAATAATTGTACCCCTTGCTGTGAGTGCAATGTGTGTGGGGTTACAGCAGCCGGAAAAACCGTAGATTGCTGCGGATGCGCTTCCCCAGCTTTTAAGTGCCGTACCGTCAAAGGAAAAGAGTATGAGTTTAAACTTACCCGGATTTACCACCCACAAGCTATTTTCCGTACTTATGGCAATATCAAAGTAAGGGCTGGGAATAATGAGCCCTTCGAACTCTTTATCCCCGCTTTGGTCGCCGAAATAATTTATCAGTCTGCCTTCCGTGTTATAGTGCATGATGAGTTTGTTGCCTGCGTCAGCCACAAACACATTATTACTGTCTGCTGTTATAGAAGTAATAAGCGCCTTGTTGCCTAAACCGGCCCATACATCCACTTCCTTGCCTTCGAATGTATACACCTCCACATGATCCGCCATACCCGTATAGACCAGGCCTTGCTCGCTGCCGGCAAGGCAGAGCGCGGGTTCCGGAAGCAAAAAACTTCCCAGTTCCCGACCGAGCGCATCGAAGATAAAAAGAGTGCTGTCGGCGCTCACCACAATGTGATCTCGGCTCGCAAGAGTAATGCCGTAGAGAAATTCTCCCGGAATAGCAATAGCTTTGTATTCGCTGTATTTAATCAGTTCTTCAGGAACCTTTTTTAGGTCATCTATATTATATTCCACATAATCTGGTGTCTTTAGGACATTCACGTTCATCACTCCGTAATAAATAAGCAGTACGAAGATGGCCAGACCCAGGATGAGAAAAACTGTGACTGTAATTTTCATGAAAAGATCCGCTTTTTTTTTCATTAGCTCTTGCCTTTTATGCTTTTTTTATCAGTCTCCTCTTAAATTAATACAGAAAAGGCGGGTGGAATCGCGCAAAAGCATTCTGCTTCCGGCAATTGCCAGCGGCCCCCACGCATCAACTCCTTCCATAATTTGGGCTTTTGCTAAGGGTTCAAAAACAGCTGCAGATGCCTTGATCATAGTGAGCACACCGTCGTCATTCAGAATATAAATTTTGTTATCTGCAATAATAAACGGACCCAAACCGAAGCGGTTGTCTCTTCCGCTGGCCCATACTATCTCTTGTATAGAGGGATCGTAACAGATGAACTGATTACGCAACGGCCCTGCATCCTTGGGCAGTATTGCGAATAACAGACCCCGGTAAAGAATCGGAGTCTGCTGTTCCGACGCCAAACCCTGTTTGGGACTGTGTTTATACAACGCATTAATTTGGAAAGCACCTGCGTCAAAACTAAGCTTAAGCAGCATGCTTCCCGCACCGTAACCGGCGGTGACAAAAATTCTCCCGTCAGCAAAAGGCACCGGTGAAGGCGCGATAACGGAATTATTCCAGGCGCTTGTAAAAAAAAGTACCTGGCCGCGGTCTTGCTTATCTGCCGAGATACCGACCATACCGCCGATGCCGCTGTATAAATACATTTTCTTTCCATAATAAGTCATCGGTATTATTGATGAATGAGACATTTTAATGCCAAAGCTATTGGGGGTGCGCCAGAGTACTTCCCCGTTTTCGCAGTCTACCCCGATCATCAGATCTTTGCCGCAGGGAGCGAGGACTGCCTGGCCGTCATCAATAAGCGGACATTGGGCTGTGTACCAGAGAGGTGTTTGCGTACCGTACTCCTTTTCCAAATCGATCCCCCATTTAAAGTCCCCGGTGATTGCATCCACACACATGACATGACCGAGAGGGCCTATACTGACTACATACTTTTCCGTAACTGCCGGAATAGTACGCGACATGCCGTGATTCCTTTTTACTAAAACAGTATACCACCTGCGCCAGATTTCCCGGCCGTCATCCAGAGACAGACAGCGCAGTACGTCACTGCGCAGCCCTTCGTCATAATCTAAAATATAAACACATCCGTTCATTACGGCGGGTGCAGCATGACCTTCCCCCAAAGAGATGCTCCATAGAATCTCCGGTCCCGAATCCTCCCAGCTCGAGGCTAAGGAAATATTTTCTTTGTAAATGTTATCGAAATCAGCACCGCGGAAGCGCGGCCAGCTACCCTCAAATGTTGAGGGAGTACCCGTAGATTTTTGAGCGTACTGACCAATTGCTACGGTTGTAGTGCTTGCCAAAAGTGAGGCAGGTTTGTTATCTTTGCCCGGAACATCAATTTCAATGGGCAGGCTGACTCCCGGGCTCAACCACCATACCATGGAAAACAAACTTATTAATACGAATATAGCAGTTATGATTCTGGAAATAATACGCTCTTTCATAGCATAACTGTATAAGCAATAGTCTATCTTGAGCACATGAAATAATCAAGCCCAATTATGTTAAATTTTTAGCATATTATATGATATACGAAACAAATCCGTTTTTAAAAGCTCAAATCAACACAGACAATATACCCCTGTACATTACGAATATAGAGTCTGCCGTTTGCAAACGAGGGCGGAGTCCAGTGGGTGCTTGATAGTAATTTTGCACTCGCTATAAGCGAATACTGATAAGGAGAAGCCGTTGCTATAGTGATTGTTCCGTTTTCTCTTAAATAAATGAGTTTGTTGTCTACGATAATAAATGAACCGAAGCCAAGGTTTTGATCCAATTTGATCTGCCCCGTAGCCGGATCAAGAGTACGCAGGTGTCCGCTTCCCGCATTACCGTGCACTCCATAAATGAAACCGTTAAAATAAACAGGGCTGGTAAAATGTGAAGCTATTGCGGTATTCTGCCAAATCCGTCTTACCGAGGAGGAGCTAAACTCCAAGAGAGCGCAGCCTTTCCCGTAGCCGGATGTTATGAAGATTTTATTGTCGAATACCAGCGGATCCGCAGCATTCACGTCATTGCTGGTAACCCAGGGATACGACCAAAGCACCTTCCCCGAGGTAAGCTCAACTCCATAAAGCGCTTTTGCTCCGAAGATGAGCACGCCGCGTGTTCCCCCGATCTTAAAAAACACGGGTGCGGCATAGCCGCATGTTCCTGACCGGATGGCCCAGATTGTATTGCCGTTATATTTATTTAAGGCTATTCCTGAAATATTGGCGTTGAGGATAAGCATGTTGTCCACAACAAGCGGCGAACCGGCCAGATACCAGGTAGGCAGCAGTACATTAAAAGCACTCTGCAGGTTCTTGTACCATATTACCTTTCCGTTTGAGGCATTGAAACAATAGAGATCGCCCTTGCCGCTCAATGTATGGACTCTATCATTATCCACCGTGGGAGTAGCTCTGGGGCCGGGATACTGGCCGCCGCTGCATGAATAAGAATACTGCCAGAGAATTCTCCCTGTGCTTTTGTCAAGGCAATAGACAGTATCTTTACTTCCGTTATTGCCCAGCGTATAGATACGTTCCCCGTTTACCGCAATACCTGAGTAGCCTTTGTTTATATTCGTTTTCCACAGCAGTTTTGATGCGGACTGTAGAGAATACGGATTCCAGTTTTTTTCGGAAGAAATACTGTTTCTATGGGTTCCGCGCCACTGGGCCCATTCATCCGCCCCTGAAGTGAAAACGAATACAAAAGCTATAATAAATAACAAAATAGTGAATTTGTTTTGGTTCATAGTTATCTCCATATATATAAAACATATTAGCAACCAATAATATACAAATAATTGAGGAAATTGCAAAACTCAAAATATATTAAGTTAGTAAAATACTTATTCTTTATACCATAAGAAGTTAGCAATTTCCAGTTTAGGAGCTTCTTGCAAAAATGTTATTTTTGCAAGAAGCTCAATTTATTGAAATATATAGTTTAATCAACAATTATATCTCATAAAGCTCACGGGGCACCCCATAGGGGTGCAGGGTGGAAGAAAAAGCCACCACTTATTTCCCATCTATTTAACAACAACCATATGTGGTGGCTTTTAGGAAATAAAAAAATTATCCAAACTATTTATATACGAGAGACA
>Ga0307422_1002062_pt1 | contig 10185 bp, 4 predicted proteins | sample SalMarWE160290MG_FD_202153 | JGI IMG/M metagenome (GOLD analysis project Ga0307422, IMG submission 202153) | Salt marsh sediment microbial communities from the Plum Island Ecosystem LTER, Massachusetts, United States - WE1602-90 | ecosystem: Environmental > Aquatic > Marine > Intertidal zone >...
GTCCGGAGCGGTGAAGGTGGGTTCTGCAGCGGTTTCATCGCTGAGGGTTATCCCTTCCGGAGCCGTCCAATGGTAGGTGAGCGGGTCATCGTCGGGATCAAAAGACCCGGTACCGTCGAGGGTGACGGTTTCGCCTTCGCTGACGGTTTGATCGGAGCCGGCATTAGCAATTGGCATTTTATTCACCTGCTGAACCGTAACAATTACTTCGTCCGGTTGGGAATCTTCGGTGCCATCGTTGACGATCAGGGCAAAGGTATAATCGGTGTTTTCCGAAACCTCCGGAGCAGTGAAGGAGGGTTCGGCAGCGGTTTCATCGCTGAGGGTTATCCCTTCCGGAGCCGTCCAATGGTAGGTGAGCGGGTCATCGTCGGGGTCAAAAGACCCGGTTCCGTCGAGGGTGACGGTTTCGCCTTCGCTGACGGTCTGATCGGAGCCGGCATCAGCCACCGGCGCTTGGTTCACCTGCTCAACCACCTTGAAAACACCCGTAATCTCTTTGTCTGAGTCTATTGCTAATTTCAAGGGGTTGCCGGTAGCGGTTATGCTTCCCGACCAGCTTTCGAATTCCCATCCTTCGGATGGTATGGCGGTAAGTGTTACGGTATCACCCCGGGTATAGGTTCCCTCGCCATTTTGGCTTACGAGACATCCGGCTGCTTGCGCTTCCGGGGGATCGACCGTGACTGTTAATGAGAAGGTTTGAACGGGAACATCGATGATTTCGACGACCGCCTGATCCCAAATTCCGCTCGCAGTATCGGTTGCTGTTACCACAAATGAACCGGTTTCCACACCGGCAAGGTAGTTTCCGTAATTGTCAATGATGCCGCCCCCGGCATCCCAAACAAGCTGAGAAAAGGTTTTCATGCCATATTGATCGTAGGCTGTGGCAAAAAACGAAGCGTTGGCACCCGGAGTAAGGGTTATCGAATCAGGACTGACAGACAGGGTGCTGGTAACCAGGCTGTCAGTGGCTACCTGTATAGCAACCGTGTCCGATTGTCCGGTCTCGGTGTGGGTAGCGGTTATAAAAACCACTTCCTCCAGGCTATCGGCTTTAAAGAACCCGGTGCTGTCGATGGTTCCCGAAGTAGCTTCCCACACAATATCGGCCGTATAGGATTTTCCAACCTGATCGACCGCACCGGAAAAAAACCAGAGGGAATCACCCTGAAGGATGGATACCGAGTCGGGCTGTACCGATAAACCTGCCAGTGATGGAATGTATGTTATAACAACCGATGAATCGGAAGCAACAGGAACCGGATCCGATTGAGCGTTTGCCGAAAGGTGAATTTTATTTTCCGTGCCCTCTTCAACCGATGCAGGCACTGAAATTTTTAACCATACTGAAGCCCCCTGTTCATCGGGCAATTCGAGAGAAAAAGAAGTCGCATTCTCAAGCCATCCCAGTTCATCCTCCAGGGTTACGTCAACCACATCATCGGGGACCGACCAGTTTTTGAAACTGCACAGCATGGAGTCCGTTTCGCCCGGCACTATGTACATGGTATCGGCTCCGGTTGCAGCCACCAGTGATACAGGTTTGATGAGCCAGTCAGAAAAATCAACATGGCCACTTACCTCTTCGCCCATTCCATTGGCAATACCACCGGGTCCGGAAGCATCGCCCCACCAGTTGTTCGGTGCCTGTATCTGTATGGAAGCATCCAGGTTGTTCAGGCCCATACCGGCATTGTTGTAAATATTATTTCCGGCGATCAGCGGGTTGGAACCGTTCTGGCATTTAATGGCATCGGCCGCATCACCCGTAATGGTATTGCCGGTAAGGGTTCCCGATGAAGCGTTGAGATGGATTCCGGTGGCACATTCGTTGTCTTTCCCGTAATTGCCCGATAGTTTTGTCCCCAACGATCCCTCGACATAAATCCCCTTGCAGTTGCGGCTTACCTCGTTCAAAGTAACCAGGCAGGAATTCGACCGGTAAATATGAACACCCGGTCCGGTATTGTCAACAATCCGATTGGCATTGAGATAATTATTATATGCATCATTGAATTTAATGCCGGTCGAATGGTTTGAACGCACCAGGTTTTTATGCATTTCATTCAATTCAACACGATCGAGGAAAATACCCGTTTGATTGCCCAACGGAGTTTCCCCATCCAAACCCACGCCAATATTGTTGTGGGATAAGATGTTTTTCTGACAGGATGCATAACCCGATTTCAACAAAATCCCACATTCCTTATTTCCGGAAACAATATTGGTGTGAATATGGTTGTTGTTTCCGTAAACAAGAATTCCATTTTTTGCGTTTCCCAAAGCAACATTTCCGGTTATGTCCACGCCGATACAATTGTTAAAAACCGTGTTGTTTTCCCCGGCAACAATCACACCCTCGTATCCATTTCCGGAAATGATGTTGTCCCTGATTTGACCCTTTCTCCCTGAAATAAGAACACCTGTACCGGAGTTCTTCAATACTTTTTTCCCATCTCCGTTTGTACCAATTTTATTTCCCGATAGTTGGACGTTTTCTCCATTAGTGATGATCCCCATATCTGAATTTCCTGAAACGATATTTTCCCGTATGATGGTTGAATCCCCATTTGCAGCAATTCCATCACCCTCATTGCTCATAACGGCATTGGCATTGCTGTTTAATCCAATCGTGTTTCCATAAATCTCATTGCCTTTACTCTCCTTATCGGCAATCCGAATGCCCGATTCACTATTCGCGGAAATTGTATTCTGATAGATAATATTTTTGCATGACTGATCTTCGATAAGAATGCCATTCCCAAGATTCCCCAGTGCTTTCAGACCCGAAAGGTCGGTTCCAATTTTGTTGCACACGATTTTATTTCCCGAAGAATTTCCCGTGATTTTAATTCCTCCTTCCCGGTTACCCGAAATCACATTCGATTCGCCCGGATTTGTTCCACCAACAACATTATTTTTGCCAATAATTTCAATGCCATATGTAAGATTTGCCGCGGCTTTTGATCCGTCAGAATTTCCAATAAAATTGGAAGTGATCGTATCGGATTCAGATCCACAATACAAACCCGTCTCACTATGTATTATCCTGTTTTTAAGAATGATGTTGCCCTTCCCTGATGAAACAACTCCATTTCCATTGCCCCTGACAACATTTTCAACAACCTGACAATTGATTGAACTTTTTAAATATACACCCCATTGATTATTCGCGATAACGTTTCCCATACCTTCTTCATCCAAACCGATCCGGATGTTTTCGGAATTATTTTCAACGAGAATTCCCGTACTTTCGTTATCAGATCCAGCCTCAATGGTTGATTGATAAACGGACCAGTTTCGGGCATTATTAAAATGAATACCGACGGGATTTCCAGATATCTCACACTGTCTGATCTCATTTTTCCCATACCGATTTTTGATATAGATACCCGCCTAAACGTTTCCATCAATGGTTTCATAATCTGCACCTATGCCAAAATAATTTCCTTCGATGCAGTTACCATCAAACCAATCTCCGTCTTCAACATAGATTCCAATACCATTTTTAATGAAAAAATTGGGTGATACGGATTGTCCAATGGACGATTGAAGAACATAGTTAAAAAATCTAATCCCTGTTCTATTTTCTGAGAAGATTGTATGATCAATGCTGCATCGCATCACTTCCGATAAAAGTATTCCGCTGAACTCATTCCCTTCCACTCGATTCATAGTAAACGTACAATTTTTAATGAATTGAGTGGTATCGCCCGGGGCAGAAACGTTTGACCCTCCATCGACAATTATTCCATAATTTCCATTTGTTATGGTAAAGCCTGAAATGGTCGTACTATTTTTTTTTATGGCTATAACCGGTGAATTATCGTTTATTGCTCGAATTGTAGTCATATCCCTTCCCCTCATTGACCGGATGGTCAAAGATTTTGAAACAACTACATTTTCGTGATATTCTCCGGGGCACACCCAAACAGTATGCCCATCCACAGTTTCTTCGTCATCAATGGCATCTTGTATTTTTGCATAGTATTTCGCGGTGTTGTCGTTATGAACGGGAGCTACGAACAATGGTCCGAAAGTTTTTATCCCCGGTGGCAATTTTTCATAATCGGTATAATTGTCGGGAGTTGCCGATACTTTCACCACCGATGTAGTTACCCCGTATTCACCGTACTGTTCAATAGTCCGTTCATCGGGGAAGCAAAAAATATACCTCAGCGAAAGCGTTATTGTTTCTCCCGGATTAAGGTGTTTGCCAATGGGAAAACTTATCTGCCCGTTATCATTGTTGTATTTTGTGGTGCCTTTTAGTGCCCCGTTAACGTACAGGCGCGCTTCTTTCACAAATTCTTTATCGTTGCCACTGCCCGTTGCATTAAATGCGATGGAAGCAACCTGCCAGCCATCGTACTCATCGACCGAAACCGTCAGATTGGCAAGGGTGTATTCCACCTCTTCATCGTCGCATTCGGGGCAGATAGGCATTGACCAAGGGGTAGTTCCGCCTAACGTAAGGCTTGGTTTTTCTTTTTTCGGCGGTTTGAATTTTTGTATGGCAACACCATATTTGCCTGAAGACATCGATCCTGAACTGCTTGTGCTTTTTAGGGCAGGGGCTGAGCTGGTTGATGCCGGGTATGTTGCGTAGCTAACCCCTTCGGATGTGTACAAGGTGCCTTCTCCACTTTCATCAACAGGAGTTGTTGTAATTTCTATGCTTCCGGGGGAATGGCAAATACCCGTTTGTGTCAGGCTGTTGTCCTGGGTATTCAGCGCGTAACTGATGGTGCTTTGACCAATTACAGCTGCCAAAACAGCTCCATCGTTTACTTCGATGTCGCGGATTTCGCCTTCACCGTTAGTAGAAGCCAACAATTGCGGAATTCCGGGATTGGAAACATCGTAGGCATACAAATGGAACAAGGCCCCTGGTTCGTTGCTTCCAATATAAAGCGTATGCGCATCAACCCAAACGGTCATAGGGGTTCCGCTTACCGGTATATCTGAAACAACAGTCAGCCCATCTCCATTTATTTGAATTAGCTGTACACCACCGGTATTGTTGTCGTTGTCGTAGGCCGAAAACAACAGGTTGTCACCCAGGAATAAATCGTGTGTTTCGGTATTGATATTGATTTCACCCATTTCGACCGGGGCTGCCGGATTCTCAATGTTGATTATTTTCAAAATACCTGACCAGGTTTGCAGGTATGCCCGTTCGTTATTAAATGCGTAGTTAACAATCATGTCATTGGGTGCAAAAGTACCCAATAAGTCCGGATTCAAGGGATCGGTCAGGTTGTAAAAACACAAATCCATGTCCCAGTTTGCAATTGCTGCCATTATTTGCCCACTATTTTTTAACCGCGACAGATTGCCGTTATCCGTCAGATTGCCGTTATCGCTCGTGGATTCCAACACCGGATTGGCCGGATCATCAATTGAATAGGCAAATAGTTTGCTTTGCGAAGCCACATACAAGGTGTTCGCATCAACCATTACAGAAGAAACGGAAGTGGGGGTAAGATAACCGGCGGCAGGCACCGGGTTGGCAGGATCGGCCATGTTATACGTTTGCAAAGGGATATCCGATTGTTCTTTAATAACAGCCAATTCGCCTGAACGATAGCAAATCCCGTTAATTAAATACGACTGGTTTTCAAAATACCGGCACAACAAAACAGGGTTGCTTTTATCGGCAACAGAAACAACAGCATAATGGTTGTAACTTCCCAGGATTGCGTTTTGGTTATTTATCAAAACACTGACCACATCGTGAGAGGTTCCGAGAAGACCGGCTTCGACAGGTGTATTCTTATTCGTGGTGTTGATAATGTACAATCTGCTTGCACCGCCATTGGCTGTGCCAACATAGGCATATTCGCCGGTAAAGTATACCGCACGGGGATAAGGAAGTGTCAGTTGTGAAATCAGCGCAGGCACGGCAGGATCGCTGAGACTGTAAAGTTTCAGTTTACCGGAATATCCGTCGGTAATGGTGGCAACCGCATCGCCTTGAACAGAGACTCCTTTAACGACCGCTGAATTGTCGGAAAAAGTTGCCACAGGCAGCGCCGGGTTTGAAACATCCACAACATAGAAACCATTCCCATCCGAAGGGCTTTCAACGGCAAGGTAAGCATGGTTGCCGGATGCATCGAGATGTGCCTTGTTTCTTGCTGTAACACTGCACCCACCAAGCAGTACCGGGTTAGAAGGTGTGGATATGTCGACCACGTGGAAACCTTCGTTGTTGTTTAACAAAACATAAAGATGATTGCCGTTTGCTTTGATTGCGATGGCTTGTTCGGGAAGTTCGAGATAAGCCAGTTGTTGAAAACTGTTGCCCGATTTGCTAAGGACTATCAGTCCTTTGCCCTGTCCCAGGTAATAAATATCGTTCTGTTCATCGCCTGCTGTTACTTCGCCTCCGAATTGCCCTAAGGGAAAAATGGTTGGATCGCCGTTCTGGCCCAATGCCAACCCAGGGGTAAAAAAGTTTATTACAAACAGGAATGTGATCAGGAGAAAAGCAGGTGCAGGGGAGAAAAGGAATGAAAGCTGTTTCATGTGATTATAATTGTTTATTTTCATAAGGAATACCCGATTTATATCGGGATAACGAGCCCGTTCCTTTTTTTCTATTCTCCCCTTTTGAGGGGAGATCCCGCGCAGCGGGAGAGGGGTGTCCCCATCGGGGCCCGTATCATACAAAATAATAATTTGATAAATGTAAAAAGAAAGAAACTGGGTTTTTATGATAAGTTGTTCGGATATATCCAGCCGAACATTTTTCACCCTTCAAAAAAAATACTATTTTTAAAAATTCCCATTTTAATTTAAAAATGAAAGAGCTTGTAAGTCAGTCGCTTATATTAGCACAGGTTATTCTTTGCTGTTTTTTTTCTCTGGTGTTTGCCACAAGTAACGTGAACCGTAAAGCCAACAACTACGTAGCTGTTTTATTGGCCCTTTTTATTGCCTTTGCCTCATTTGACCTAGCAAAAATTATTGCCCCCGGAATGGATGCTTATCCAATTTACCTGATCAGTTCAATGGCGTTGTTAATGATATTTCCTGTTTTTAACTTGTATGTAAAAGCGTTATACAATCTTTCACCCAAAAATATACTCCTTCACTTTATTCTTCCGTTTGCCGCCTTCTTGTTGTTGCTTCCCGGCTTATTTACCAACTGGCCCTCCCCGGATTATTACTACAACTACCAGGTTTTTAATGGTTCGGCTTCGAACAAAACGGTTTGGGCTTATTTCGTTGCAAACGATGCATTCTTTACCCTTCAGTTTTTCGTATACGCTGTCATTGTAGTAAAGCAAATAAAAAAGATTCGCCCGATGCTGGAAGAAAATTTTTCGAGCATGGAAGGGAAAAAATTAAACTGGATACTCTACCTGCTGGCCATATTTTTGAGTATCTACATCTTTTACCTTGTTATTGAAACGTTTACGCACATCCCGGCAGAAAATTACGACTTTGTTTATTACCTCTACTCCTTGCTGCTTTTAATGGCCTTTTTGTATGGGGCCTATCGACAAAATGAATACGCCTGGGTGACAAAAACAAATAACAAAAACTACAACGAAACCCTGGTAAGAATTAATCATCAAATTAAATTATCTTCCGAAATGAGCCTAACAATACATCGGAACCTCGAAAGGTTGGCCAAAGAAGATAAGTTTTACACCCAACGGAACCTAACCCTTCAGGATCTTGCCCTTAAATTGCGAACCAACAAAAATGTACTTTCGCAGTATCTAAACCAAAATCTGAATCAAAATTTTTACAAATACATTAATTCCCTGAGGGTAGATGAGGCCAAAAAACTCCTGTTGGAGAAAAAATCAAAAAAATATTCGCTTGAAGGGATCGGATATATGGCTGGCTTCAATTCCAGAACCACCTTTCATACGGTTTTTAAAGCTCAAACCGGAGTGAGCCCTTCGAAGTATGTGACCAAATCTTAAATTTTAACGCTCTTTATCCAGACTTCCTCCAAAAGGGGATTAAACGCATCGTTGTTTTGTGGTATTTAGCACCTCATGTTATCAGTGAATGACCAGCTTCCGGGTATAGATGAAATTTTCATCCCGGATCCGAAGGATATACCATCCCGGGGTAGCATCCAGTTTTACCAGGGCGGAATTTGAATCGTATATGCAGTTCAACCGGATCTCTTTCCCGTCAGGACCTGTTACCTGGACATTTTTTATTTCCTGTGATCTCTGGATGGTAAACGTTCCGTTTTTCACCGGATTCGGAAAAACGGAGATCAGTGGGTCATGGTTCCTGATCGGGTTGATTCCGCCCGATTCCTGATTGGATATATAGACTCTGAAATAGTTTCTTTCCCGCGAGCCGTCCATTGCTTCGGCTACAACATTCACTGTTCCGTTTTTCAATGCTGTCAGCAATCCTTTATCATCTATGGTTGCATACCCTTCTTCGATAACTCCCCATTTCACTTCCGGAAATGTAGCATTTTCAGGAGATACAGTGGCCATTAACTGAAGAGTACCGTTTGGGATCTCTATGGCAGAGGCGCCATTTTCTGAGGTGATTGCAATGGAGCTGACTTCCACAAAGGTTCCGTTTACGTATTCCCGCAACCACAGTAAGGCAGGCCTTTCTTCCCCTTCAGGTGTGATAAGATAAGCCTTCTGACTGGTTCTCCACATTCCGAAGCGGTACCCCCACAGGGTAATTCCCTGCACCGAAGGATGGTTCCAGAAAACAGGGAAAATCTGTCGATACTGGATCAATTGTTCCAGGTCTGTAGGCCCGTCGATATCAAGTTCTGTAACATAAATCGGGAGCCCTGTAGCTGCCAGTTTATTGAGGTTTTCCGTAATGGTAGCGGGTGAGGTGTTCAGGGAAAAGGCATGAGCCTGCACCCCGATGGCGTCAATCAACGAATCTTTTTTTAATAATTCAATGATTTCCAGATATCGGCTGGTATTCTCAGCACTGTTGACAATGTTGTATTCATTGATGGCCAGCATGGTTTCCGGGAAAGCGTTTCTGGCATATCGGAATGCTTTCAGAACCCAGTCCCAACCTGTTTCCCCACTGCCCCCCAACGCATCGCAATAGTTTCCCCCGCCGTTTCCTGCCTGATTGGGTGGATCATGCAACGGTTCATTGACTACTTCAACAAAATCGATATCCGGATAGCGTGCTGCAACTGCCTCAAACCATTCCTGTATCTCTTCCCTTTTTTCTGTGAGTGACAGGTTTTCAATCCAGGAGGGTTGCTGGTTTCCCCAGACAAGGACATGCATCCTGAAAGGCATATTGTTATTTTTTGCGGCCTTGTAAGCTGCATCCAGGGTGGCCCAACTCATATTGTCCCTGTATCTTTCCACACTTCCCCATTTGCCTGCATTCTCAGGAGTTACCTGGTTCCAGTATTTTGTAAATCCCGGCCATTGAGAAGTACTATATACATTGCCGATAAATTTCGGTTGCCCGTAAGCTATTGGGTTTACCGTGCCTGGCAGAAAAGCCGGCCCGGAGTTGTCCTGGCCCTGTGTGGAAACAGCGGACCTGAAAAGAATAAAGAAGAACAGGATAAGTAATGTCTTTAATTTCATGCAGCCGGTTCATGTTTGTAAGTTGCCAAAAATAACGAATTGAATGGATTTATACAAGGATCCCTATAGGGGGAGTCCCCTTGAATATCGACTATTCAAAGTCTATGTAAAATGGGGTATACCATTATAATCAAATTGATAATCAGTTCGTTATTTAACACCATCAAAAATATTGGAAAAAAGAGGGAAAAAAGTTTGGCAGAAAAAAAAAGGTGTTTACATTTGCAGCCGCTTTGGTGCTATCTGTGAAGATGCCGGAAGCGAAGTTCAGATATCTCCTGATAGGAAAAACGCTTTTTCAGAATCGGATTGGTTTTACACCCATAACGAATCAGGAAGAAACCAGGAATTTTTTATGTGAAAATTTGGAAAGGAAGAGAAGGTTTTGTACCTTTGTCGCCTTCATTTTTAACCAGCTGGGAACAGGATTTGTGGGGAAAGGAGCTGGTTCGGGATATTCAGCATTTTATAGAAGGTGCTGTTTTTTTATGAGTTCTTTGATTTGAAATGAAATAAAAAAAAGAGAAGCGAGGTTTAAGGAAGCTTAAGCACAGCCGGATAAATCGGAAGTACGAGTCAGGAAAGCATTTAGGAATTTTATAATTACAAC
>Ga0307422_1002063_pt1 | contig 10178 bp, 9 predicted proteins | sample SalMarWE160290MG_FD_202153 | JGI IMG/M metagenome (GOLD analysis project Ga0307422, IMG submission 202153) | Salt marsh sediment microbial communities from the Plum Island Ecosystem LTER, Massachusetts, United States - WE1602-90 | ecosystem: Environmental > Aquatic > Marine > Intertidal zone >...
ACAGCATTCGGCCGCGCGCTCCGCCGCGGCGGGCGTCAGGAGTGGCTCCGAGAGGACCGCGGGGCTACGCCGTCCGGGGGCTCTGTCTTGCCGCCCGGGCGCTCTGCGCTGCCGCCCGCCCAGGGGGCGCCGTCGTCAAATCGGGCTTGGGGCTGGGGCTGGGGCTGGCCGAGGGCGTGGGCGTGGGTGTGGGTGTAGGCATGGGCGTGGGTGTAGGCGTGGGCGACGGTTCGGGAATGGGAACGATGTAGGTCTGGCCCCGGCCATCCTTGTCCGGCATCGTGTAGACCAGGCTCGACTCGTCGAAGGCCACGTTGGACAGGGCGGCCGCCGAGAGGAGAACGGACTCAGTCTCCAGCCGGCCGGCGGCCTGGTCGACGCGGAAGAGCGTCACCCGGCCCGACTCCGTGCTGCCCGGGTCGCCCACCCAGAGGGCGACGTTGCGACCCTGCGCGTCCCAGCGCACGATCCAGCGCTGCACCGTGCCCGGGCCCAGTCCCAGCGGAAGCAGCTGGCCGGCCCCCTGCGAATCGAGCGAGACCGCCGCCGCAAGCTGCCCGGGCTCGACGGGCTGGAGGCTGAGCCTGGACCAGGACTCGAAGTACAGGTCGCCCTGCTCGGCCTCCCACAGGCCCGACTCCGAGTTGAAGGCGACCCTCCCGGACCAGTAGATGAGGTACTTGCCCGTGGGGTCCACCGAAGGCAGCAGCATGGGCCGCCTGATCGCCGACGACAGCCTCGAAACCGGGTCGTAGACGAAGGAGGCCGGCACCGGACCAGCCGGCGTGGGCGTGGGCGTAGGCGTGGGCGTAGGCGTGGGCGGGGATGTGGGTGTGGGCGAGGCATCTGTCGACGGGCTGGCCTCGAGGTCGGGCGGCGGCTCGACCGCGGGCGGAATGACGAAATCGCTGATCAGGACGCGAGTCCCGAGCCAGCCGGAGAAGAGGGCGGTATGGCTGTCCGTGATGCGCTCGGCCAGATCCCAGCCGGCTCGCCAGACGAAGACGTCCGCGCCGGCGGTCTGGTCTATCGGGCGAGCCGAGAAGGCGACCCACTCGCCATCGGCCGAGAACTCCGGAGCGCGGCCCACGATCCGATAGCCGTCCAGGATGGCCACCGGCTCAGGCGCCACTTCGGGCGGACGAGTCGGCACCGGCGTCGGCCTGGGCGTCGGTTCGGGCGTGACGGTCGGCTCGTTCGTGGACCCGGCCGTGGACTCGGCCGTGGGCTCGCCGGAGGCGCTCGAGTCAGGAATGGGCGTCGCGGTCGGAGTGGGCGTCGCGGTCGGAGTGGGGGCAGCTGTCGCGGTCGCTCGCGGCGTGAGCAGATCGATCGAGACAGGCTCGGTCGCATCACCGCCGAGAGGCAGGATCACGATCTTGCCGGACGCCCAGACCGCGGCCTGGCTGGCGTCGGGCGCCACCGAGACGGAGACGGACGACGAGCTGACCACGGAGGCCATGACGACGCTCCCGCCGTTGCCGACGGCGCAGGGCCCCGTGGCATCCTGGCACTCGGCCGAGCCGGTGGTGATCTGGTAGCCGCCGTCGGACGGAGCGACCCAGTAGCCGTTCCCGCCCACCACGGCAACGGGGTTCTGGTTGCCGCCGGGGATGCCGGAGGTGCCCGGACTGGCGCTGGCCGCGGGGGCGGACGCGTCACCCCAGAACCCACCGGTCAGCGCGGCCAGGGCGACGACCGTGGCGGCCAGGCCGGCCGCGCCGGCCCGGGCGAAGGCCAGGCGATTGCCGGCCAGGAAGCCCCGGCGACCGGCAGTCCGGGCTCCCGACGAGCGCGAGCGCTGCGCATCCACGGCGTCCAGTCCGGCCGCGGTCCGGGCCCACAGGTCCCGCGGCGGCTCGGGGGTCCGGAGGCCCCGCAGCTCGCGGCGTATAGCCCGGTACTCGGCGGCCACCGCCTTGCACTCGCGGCAGATCCTCAGATGGGCGGCCAGCCAGGCGGCATCTTCGGGGCTCAGGGCCTCGTCGATGGCCTCAGAGGCCAGAGCTCGGGCCCGCTCGTGGATCGCCGACCGATCAAAGGTGGTCATCGGTCGGTTCCCTTCGAGTTACCGGCGCCGGCCCGGCTTCGCGGACCCGAGCTGCGGGTCTTCGTTTCGAAGGCGGCGTCGATGGCCGCCTCGCGCTCCTTCTCCTGGCGCTTCTCGTCGGCCAGCGCCTGGCGCAGGCTCTCGCGAGCACGGGTCAGCAGAGCGCGGGCGGCGACGTGGCTGACGCTCAGGGCGCTGGCCAGCTCCAAACCGGTCAGGTCGCCAACCTCGGCCATGAGAAGCGCCGCTCGCTGCCGCTCCGGGATGCGGGCCAGGGCGCGAGCCATGGGGCCGGAGAGGCGCATCTCCATCGCCAGGTGCTCGGCCGAAGGGGCCGCGCCGTGGGCCTCGGTAGTGATGGGCAGGAAGCGGACGAGGCGGCGGTGGCGGATGTCGTCAAGGGCGACGCGATGGGCGATCTGGTACAGCCAGGCCCTCGCCTTGGCCCGATCCTCCAGGGTGTCGATGGCCTTGTAGGCCTTGATGAAGGTGTCCTGGGCCAGGTCCGCCGCCATGTCGCTGTCTCGAACCATACGCAGCAGATAGGCGAATATCTCGCCGTGGTGGCGGGCGAACAGCTCCTCGACGAAGGCGCGGTCGGCGGTGGCGGCGGGCGCTACGGACACGCCGACCTCCCAACGCCAGGCCGTGAGATCGAGAGCCAATCCGGCGCCTTCCCTTCATCTGCCAGCAAATACAGGCGCGCTGGGGCGCGCCTGGTTGGTGGGACGAGGAAGGGCGATGCCGTGTGACGGCAACAGCCGCTCTCGATCACGAGTCCTCCGCCATGGCCGCCGACGGCCGGTGACGTTGCAGCTCCTCCACTGCCTCCTCCGGGGAAACGGGATTCACCGGCAGGCCCGTCCCCAGCTCGAGACCGGCGATCTCGCGCAGGCGCGGGTGTATCTCCCAGTGCCAATGGTAAGTCGCTTCGACGTTCTCGCGGAGGGGCGCCGTGTGCAGCACCAGGTTGTGCGGCGGTCCGTCGAGGCCGGCCAGCCGCGACAGCACCTGCCGCAGGGCCTCGGTGGTCGAGGCCAGATCGGAGTCCTCGGCCTTGCCGAAATCGGCGGCGTGGCGCCTGGGCACGATCCAGACCTCGAACGGAGAGCGCGAGGCGTAGGGCGCGAAGGCAACGCTTGCCTCGTCCTCCCAGACCATCCTCGTCCCGGTCCGCGCCTCGTCGCGAGCCATCCTGCAGTAGGGGCACTGGCTCTCGCGGATGAGATAGCGCGCTGCCCCGCCTATCTCCTCGGCGATGCGGTGCGGGATCTGCGGCAGGTCGTACAGGTCCAGGCAGGTGTGATTGGTCCTGGCCCCGGCCTGGGCTCCCCAGTTCTGGACGACCTGGAGGTAGTCCGTCGTGGCGGCCTTGCGCGCATCCGCGATGGCACTCCTGGCCTGGGCCAGCATCTCGCCCAGCACCTCGGTGCCGATGAGCTGCAGCGGCCGGTGCTCGCCCGGCGGGGCGACGATCGTGCGCCAGCTGCCGCTGGCTCGAGCCTGGGCCAGGGCGACCTGGGCCAGGCTGTGCTCCATCTCGCGCGCCTCGTCGACCGTGCCGACGGCGTTGAAAGCGTAGTCCTTGAGGAGGCGAATGCGAACTCCGTCTCCGGGGGGCTCGGCGCAGTTGAAGCAGTTGCCGCCGTCGTCCACCTGCTCCGCCCGGAGCGAGAACCGGCCGCGCTGGAACTGGCGGTCCACCACGGTGGCCACCCACCAGCCGGTGACCACGTCGCGGCGCAGCTCGAACAGGCCCGCTCCCATCAGCGGGCTCCAACGAGCAGGGCGGAGGGCGCGGCGAGCATCGCCTCCAGGCGCCGTCTCTCGAGGGACGGGGCCGCGTCGGGGGAAGGCGAGCCTGCGATCGGGGCGCCCAGGGCCCGGCCCAGGGCAGGGGCGAGCTCGGCCGCCGCTCGGGCAACGGATTCCGTGGAGGGCTCGGCCAGGCGACCCAGCTCCCTGTCGATCGAGGTCGATTCGACGGCGGCCATGCCGCAGGCGTCGATCAGATCGAAGTCGGAGAGGCGGACCGAGACGTTGAGCGCCAGGCCGTGGTAGCCGATGCCACGCTCGACCCTGATGCCGATGGCGCCGATCTTCCGCCGGCCGCCACACCAGCAACCCGGCTGCGCCTCGAGCGGGCCGGCCGCCACTCCCATGGCAGCGCAGGTGACCGACATGGCTTCCTCGAGGGCCCGGACGAAGGGCCGAACGCCGAGCCGCCGCTCCGCCAGGCCGACGATCGGGTAGGCCGTCAGCTGGCCCGGGCCGTGGTAGGTCACATCGCCGCCGCGCTCGACCTGGATCACCTCGATGCCGCGGGCCGCCAGCTCTTCCCGGGCAGCCCGGACGTGGGCCGGATCGCCGCGCCGGCCCAGCGTCAGGACCGGCTCGTGCTCGAGCAGCAGCAGCTGGTCGCCGACGGCGCCTTCCCTCCGAGCCAGCACCAGGCGGTGCTGGAGATCCCATGCCTCCCGGTACGGCACGCGGCCCAGCCACCAGGCGGTCAGGTCCGCGTCGCGACGCCCTCTCATAGCGTGCACGATAGCAGGCAGCCATGCCTCCGTTGACTGCGGCCGAGACCGGCTGGTCTAATAGCCGGGTCGCGTCCCATCAGGGAAGCCGCGCGGGGCTGAAGCGGGAGCAGAGCGATGGCGACGAGATCCAGGTCGGGATGCCGGTCCCCAAGGCAGGCGGTACATGGGCTGGCGGCGCTGCTGATCGCCGGGGCATTCCTGGCCGGGCTGGCCGGTGGCTGCACCTCGACCGCGGCAACCCCGACGGCCTCGCAGGAGGTGACGGCCTCGCTGGAGGTGACGGCCTCGCTGGAGGTGAGCGCCTCGATCGTCTCGGCCGAGCCGACTCGCACCAAGTGGGCGCCGACCCCGGAACCGGAGCCCACGCCCACCCCTGAGCCAACGCCGGTGCCCCTGCCCAACCTGACCGGCGACACGCTGACCCTCGACCCCGACCCGCCGACCTGCAACGTCGACTTCGTCCTCGATATCCGCGTCAGGAACACCGGTCACGGCCCGACGCTCGGCCAGGCGCTGGTCGTCGTCGGCGCCACCCGCGATTCGGACGGCCGGATCGACCTGAAGGAGCCGATGCCGAACGTGCCCGCGCTGGCGGCCGGCGCCTCGATCCACCTGAGCAAGACCGTGAGGATTACGGGCGGAGGGCCCCACACGCTGACTGTCTTCATCGACTCGAGCCTGTGGGTCACCGAGACCAACGAGGGCGACAACAACATCAGCCGGCCGGTAAGCGTCAAGTACGGCTCCTGCCCCAAGTGATGGCGCCGCCCGGGCCAACAACGCCGGCCGGATCTCCGAGAGCAGCGAGCCCGAATCCGCCCTGCCTGCCGTTGGCCCGGATGAGGACGATCGACAGCTCGTACCGCCCAGCCAGAAGTGACCGGGCGCTCGATCCCCCGCCCGCGGTGAGGTCGCCCTAGAACGGGACGGGCAAGGGCGGGACGTAGACGCGGATAGCCGAGTCGCCGCTGACCGGACACCGGTACTCGCACAGCCCGCAGCCGATGCAGAGATCCCGCAGGACGTACGGCAGCAGCAGCGAGACCGTCTCTCCCTCCGGGCTCCGGACCTCGCGCTCCTCGAGCCGAATCGCCTTCTCCGGCAGCGGGCACATCTCCTCGCAGACCACGCACAGCTGGTGGTCCGACCAGCCCAGGCAGCGGTTCTCGTCGATGTAGGCCTTGCCGATGACCTGCTGCTGCTTCTGCTGGAGATCGAGCGGCGGGATAGCCTCGGTGGGGCAGATCTGGCCGCAGGCGTTGCAGTCGTAGTCGCAGTACCCCAGGCGCGGCACCACCACCGGCGTGCCCAGGCCCTGCAGCCCGGCCTGGAACACGGCCGGCTGGATGGCTCCGGTGGGGCAGACGCGGACGCACTCGTTGCAGCGCGTGCAGCGCGTCAGGGCCACCGGGTCCGCGTTGCTCTCTCGCACCCCGGGCGGTCGCAGCAGGAAAGGGCTCTCGCGCTTGGCCAGCAGATCGGAGCGGAATAGAGCGACCCCGACCGCGGCCGTGCCGAGCCCCAGCAGCAGCTCGCGCCGTCCCGGGTCGTAGGGCCGACCTTCCGGCCACGAGATCCCGGGCCTGAACTTGACCGCGCCGCGGCCGCACGTCTCCAGACACTCCATGCAGACCGTGCATTCCGCCGGGTCGCTGGCGTAGCCCCTGTCGGGGTCGATCGTCCCCGTGGGGCAGCTCGGCGCGCAGACCGGGCAGCCGCTGCACGACTCCGCCACCTGGCGCCGGAAGAGGGCCACCCGGCTGATCAGGCCCAGGAGCCCGCCCAGGGGACAGAGGTAGCGGCACCAGAAGCGCGGAGCCAGGACATTCAGGGCCACCAGGGCGACGAAGAAGGCGGCGAACAGGAAGGCGTCCTGGTAGGAAAGGGGCTCGGCGGGCAGGATGGCCGGGCGAATGGCGGCCTCCAGCGACGAGATCGGGCCTTCGAGACCCGGAACCTGGTACAGGAGATCCTCGATGGCTATCACCAGCTGGTCGAGCACGGGCCAGACGGCGGTGGAGAGGGTCCGGAAGAGGATCGTCAACGGGTCGAGGAACAGCAGCGTCTGGTTCGCCAGCAACGCGGCGAACAGGATGATCAGGAGCAGCGCGTACTTGGCTTTGCGCCAGCTTTCGGGCACGGCCACGCGGCGGCCGCGGCGGAGCTTCGGCGAGAACAGGTCGAGCACGGTACCGAGCGGGCACAGCCAGCCGCACCAGGCGCGACCGAAGACGAGGGTCAGACCCACGGTGAGGAGCGCCAGCACCGCGCCGGCCACGAGCGCCCGCCCGGCAAGCGAGCTGGTCAGCACCAGCAGCGGGTCGAGGCGCATGGGGATGTTGGCCAGGTTGCTGGCCACACCTCCGCCTCGAGACAGGACGAACAGGCCGACGAAGACCGCCAGGGCGAGGTACTGGACCGCCCTTCGGCTCTGGACCCAGCCTGGTCTGCGCGGCACGTTCATCCTGTCAGGCCGACAGCTCCTCGATCTTCAGCTTCGATAGGTCGCTCTGGCCCAGGCCCATGGACGCCCCGATCTTGACGTAGTCGAGGTCGGTGGGCTTGAGGCCCAGGAGCGTGGCAGCGTAGGCGTCGATCGCCACCACGTCGGTGCCGGCGACGACGGTATCCAGCTTCTTGACGTAGCTCAGCTTGCCGCCGGAGGGGCCGTACGCGGTGAGGATGCGCACGGCGTCGAGAACCGTGAGCTGCGGCTTGACGAGGGTGTTCAGGTCGGCGATGGCCTGGCCCAGCCTGTTGTGCATCGTCGGACGGTCGCGCACGATCCCCATCAGGTTCTTCATGGCGGCCGTCACGCGCGACGACCCGTGCGTTTTGGTGATCGGGACGTTGATCAGGACGTCGGCCTTCAGGATCTCCTCGTAGACGTCGGTCTTCTTGAGCCACTGGCCGCCGGGGATCGGCGTGCTGACGAACTTGCGGCTGGACATGACCACCATCTCGCCGCCGGCCGCCTGCACCTGCTCCTGGATACCGCTCTTCACGTAGGCGTCCGCCCCGGAGCCGCCATAGGGGTAGTCCAGCACCTTGACGCTGCTCGCCCCGGCTTCGAAAGCCATCTTGACCAGCTCGCCCACGACCCAGGGGTTGGTCGTGGCCGCGTACTCATAGGTGCGATAGGCCACGCAGATGTTCGGCTTGACGACGACGCCGGCGCCTGCCGGCACGAAGCGCTCCATGCCGCCCAGGGCCGCGATCGCGCGCCGGACCAGCGCCGCAGGCTCTCCGTTTCGCACGACCACCAGGTCGGGGATGTTGACCGTGGGAGACGGCGTGGGCGTCGGAGTGGGTGTGGCCGGCAGCGGCGTGGGCGTCTTCGGCGGCGCGGACGGTGTGAGGGTGGACGTCGGCCACAGACTGGCGGTCGACGATCGAGAGCCGCAGGCCGCGAGAACGGCGTTGGCCGCCATGGCGCCCAGCCCCAGGGCGGCCATCTTGAGCACATCGCGACGCGAGAGATCGGGCACGGCAGCCTCCCTTTCCTGCGGCTCGGGCGGGCGTGGTGGTGTCATCGCGCAAGCGCCTTGTGCACGGCGTCATAGACCTCGGCCAGGCTGACGCCTCGCTCGTTCGCCAGGCGGACGCAGTCATCGTATTCCGGCACGGATTGGATGACCTCCCCACCAAGGACCTTCATCTTGACGCCCAAAGTCCCATAGATCGTCTCCACCTGGCGGATCTCTCTCGCGGCTTCGTGGCGCCGGATCGGCTGGACGCGCACTCCCAGCGTGGTGGTCTCACGGAGGATCAGCTCGGCCAGGGCGGCTTCGTCCCGCCGGAGGGCGATGACGCCCAGCAGTGTGCCGGGGCGGTTCTTCTTCATCTGGATGGGCGTCAGGAAGACGTCCCGCGCCCCGGCTTCGAACAGCTTGTCCATGACGTGGCAGTAGAACTGGGGGTTCATGTCGTCGATGTTGGTCTCAAGCTGGACCATCTCGCCCGCTTCGTCTGCCGGAGTCTGGCCGACGAGCAGGCGCATCACGTTGGGCCATGGCAGGTCGCGCTTCCCGGCCCCCAGCCCGATGCTCTCGATCGTCAGATCGGGGCGCTCGAAGACCGCCTGCGCGGCCAGGATGGCGGCCCCGGTAGGCGTCACCAACTCCTCCTGGGCAGGGGATGGGGTCAGCGGAGCGCGGGCCTGCCGCAGCAGCTCCAGGGTCGCCGGCGCCGGCAGGGGCAACGTGCCGTGCCGGCTCTCGACCGTCCCCGAGCCGTACGGCAGCGGCGAGGCGTAGAGACGTTCGATCCCCATGGTATCCAGGCCGATCGCGGCCCCCACCACGTCGACGATCGAATCCAGCGCCCCGACCTCGTGGAAGTGGACCTCCTCCGCCGGCTGTCCGTGGACGCGGGCCTCGGCCTCCGCCAGCAGGGTGAAGACCCGCGCCGCCGTCTCCTTGACCCGCTCTGGCAGCCGGCTGCCGGACACGATCGCCAGGACGTCCGCGAGGCTGCGCTCCTGGCGGCTGCGAGGAACGGCCACCTCAAGGCTGGCGGCCCGCAGCGGGCCCTTGTGCGCCTCCGCCAGACGCAGCTCCACCCCTTTGGGCAGATCCAGCCCGGCGATGCCTTCCCGTAGCGTCTCCAGCGGCAGGCCGGCGTCGAGCAGAGCGGCCAGGAACATGTCGCCGCTGATGCCGGAGAAGCAGTCCGCGTAGGCGATCTTCATCGGGGCGCCTCAAGAGCGAGCGCTTCGTTCAGGCTGCCGCGGCGGTAGCCGGCCGGGTCCACGGTCACCTGCTGGAAGCCGAGCGATCGCAGGTGGGCTGCCACCGACTCGCGCATCGGGATCAGGCGTTCGATCTCGTCCGGAGCGACCTCGATCCGTGCCATCCGGCCATGATGACGGACGCGCACGATCCGGAATCCGAGCTCGCGCAGGTAGCGTTCGCCCTCGGCCACCTGCCGCAGCCCCTCCGGCGTGATCCGAGATCCATATGGGAAGCGGGTGGCCAGGCAGGGCGCGCTGGGTCGATCCCAGACGGACAGCCCCAAACCGTGGGCCAGGGCGCGGATCTCGCTCTTGCCGAAGCCCAGATCCTGGAGCGGGCTGACGGCCCCGGTCTCGACGACGGCTCGCTGGCCCGGACGGTAGTCGGCCAGATCGTCGGCGTTCGAGCCTTCGACCAGCACGGCGAACCCTTCGGAGTCGGCCAGCTCTCGCAGCAGGTGGAAACGCGCCAGCTTGCAGACGTAGCAGCGGTCGGGCGGGTTGGCCGCGAACCCCGGGCCGGCCAGGTCGTCGTGGTCCACCACCCGCAGCGGGAAGCCGACCTGCTCGGACAGGGCCCGGGCGGAGGCTGCGTCCCCCGGCGACTCGACAGGCGACCGAACGGTCACCGCCAGCATCCGATCGCCCAGCGCCCGCCGGGCGGCCGCGCACAGCAGGCCGCTATCGACGCCGCCTGAGAAAGCGATGACCACGGAGCCCAGATCCCGGAAGCGCCCCAGCAGGGCCTCCCAGCGAGGCCTGAGCTCGGGCGACAGGCCGCTCTCGAGGGCCGGGAGATCCATGTCAGCCCTCGAGCCGGTTGACGCTGCTGGCCAGGCAGCCGGCGCCGAAGCCG
>Ga0307422_1002065_pt1 | contig 10170 bp, 7 predicted proteins | sample SalMarWE160290MG_FD_202153 | JGI IMG/M metagenome (GOLD analysis project Ga0307422, IMG submission 202153) | Salt marsh sediment microbial communities from the Plum Island Ecosystem LTER, Massachusetts, United States - WE1602-90 | ecosystem: Environmental > Aquatic > Marine > Intertidal zone >...
TGAAACGATTGAACTGGTTGTCTATCGGGACGGGAAGGACCATAGGATCGAGATCACCGCCGCCTCATTCCCGCCAGAACTTGCTCTCGTGCTCGCCTATGATCGCCTCGGATTCAGGGTTGAGGACTTGAGCCGGACCCTTGCCAGAAAATATGGGGTACCGGAAGGCGAGGCCCTCGTGATCTCGGAGATAAAAAAAGGCTCCCAAGCTGAACGAATCGGCCTTCGGCACGGTGATATCGTGAGGGGGATAAACGATGTAACGATAACCTCAGCGGATGACTTCAAGGGGGCAATCATCAAGTACAGGCTCAAGGAAAGGATCACCGTTCTCATCCAGAGGGAATGGACCGTGTATTCAGTTCCCTTTAAGATGTAAACCCTTAAGGAAGCGTAGACGAGACTCTCACAATCGGTTTAAATTATCCTCTATGCAATCGCGATAAGGGCACCGTATAGCAACCATCTTTTCATTGTAGAAAGCGCTGGGGTGTGGTGTTTTTACAGTCCCTTGTTTTGACTCTTTTTTAATTCCTCTAGTTTTTCCAGGATTGTGTTTGCCTTATCGATTAAATATTCAGTCATTTTATAATTCGGGTCAAGAGCCTTAACCAACTCCCATTCATTGATAGCTTCGTGTAACAGTTCCATATTATAGAATTGCATTCCTCTTTTGTAGTGCAATTCCTTGTATAAATCTTCACTTGCCTGTATGTGCCTATGGCATTCTTGGCAATCATGTTTGTATCGAAGGCATGCCTGAAATTGATCCCTGGCTGCCAGATAATCCTTGTTTTCAAAAAGGGTCATGGCGTTTTGAAAGTAAGATTTATAGGAGTATTCAACGGCAAGATGATCTTCGGGGTAGGCATTGAGAACCTTAGCAAATTCAACAAGGGCCTCCTGGTACTCCTTTTTCCCGAACAGTTCAATGCCATAATCGCGATAGATGGCAACTTGGTCTATACGTTCCCTTTCCCCTTCCTCAACCTCCGGTTCAGGGGCTTGGTCTGCCTTGAAAGTCTCGAGGGCATCCCCCTCCCAGGCTAAAGACCCCAAACCAAACACATCCATCTCCTCTAAGGTTATGGCTTGCTCTCTATGTTCCCTTTCACCTTCCTCAGCCTCCGGTTCAGGGGCTTGATCTGCCTTGAAAGTCTCGATGGCATCCCCCCCCCAGGCTAAAGACCCCGAGCCAGGAACCTCCATCTTTTCTGTTTTGACGGCTGCCTCGCCCATTTCAAATTCCATTCCCTCAATCTCAGGGACCTTGATTTCCTGGCCGGCATAGACCTTGGTCGCATCGACAATGTTATTGTATCTGGCTATAATAGGAAATTTGTGGTAATCTCCATAATAGATCTGTGCCACCTTGGAAAGGCTTTCACCCGGTTCAATCGTATGCACAAGATACCTTTTGATCTGGATTTGCTTTCTGGAGGTAAACATGTTGATAACCTCCGGATAATCGGGCCTGAGCCTTAGCGAAATCAAAAACTGGTGCCGAGCAAGGCCATACTTTCCCTCCTTATGGAATCGAAGACCTTCCTTATAATGTCCCTCGGCCAAATTATGGAGGGCAATTTTCAGCCGGTTTTGACCCTCAAGTGCCTCATGATTCAGGGGATCTACCGTGAGGGCAAGGTTATAGTTTCTTAAAGCCGCAACCAGATCCTCCTTAGTTTCATACTCCCTTCCCTTCTGAACAAAAACCTCCCCCAATCCCTTCTCCGGAGTTTCGGGGATCTTTTCTGGGGGCTTCTTCTCTGGAGCTTCCACCATCTCCTCAGGGGGTTTTTTTACCAGGGGTGCGCAGCTGATAACCGATGCCGCCACAATAAGAGAGATGAACAACCGTCCTCTCCTCAACATGGTATTACCTTAAGGATAACTCGTGAAAGGTTTCTAGCATAGCAATAAAGGAATTTATATCCCTCTTCAACACCTGGTCCCTTTTGAGCGCAAGCGGATCAGCGAAAAATGGATTTCCTCCACGCTTCACTGAAAACGCTATCTTGTATCCAGCTTGATCACAAATCCTCAAAACCCTCTGATTATAAGTGCCATAGGGAAAAGCCAGGTACATGGTATCCTGGCCCAACTCTTTATCAATTATTTGTTTGGAAACAAGGAGTTCTTTTTTGATCCTCGCCACGTATGCCTGATCATCCTCATCTTCCTTTTTCTTTGCAAGGTCACAATGAGATAGAGTATGTGACCCCACTTCAAATCCCTCGCTCTTCATCTCTCTGAGTTGATCCCAGCTGATTGCTATTCTGCCACCCCCAACAAAATCAGTATATATGAAAAGCGTTGCACTAAAACCATATCCTTTCAGGATTGGATATGCGATATCATAGGCGGATTTATAGCCATCATCTATGGTGATTACCACTGATCTCTTGGGTACGGCCTGACGATACTCGAAAAAATCAAGGAGCGTTCCCAATGAAATCACCCGATAGCCATTCTCTTTCAAGTATCTCATCTGCTGATCGAAAACGGATATAGGCGTACAAAGAGAAGACTCGCAGGTTTCAGCAAAACGATGGTAGACGAGAACTGGCACCGCCTGGTAGCCATCCAGTCTCAGTCCCCCCTTGTTTTCTTGTTTCAAGGGAATAACGATCACCTGATCCTTTTCAAAGGCAATATCTTCATTGGCATCCTCGATCACCCATGCTCTCTTCTCATCACCTAGAAACCTCTTTGCCAATACAGGAGGGTTCTCTCCATCTTGCAGCACTTTGACAACATAGTCCTCCGAGCGAAATACAAGAGGTTTTATGGGTTTTTCCTCTAAAATAGCCGGCTCAGGTTTTTTGGAGACAGGCTCAAGAGCCGGCTCGGGTGTTTTTTTGCTGATATCCAAGGTTGCACATGATGACTGAAGAAGAAACCACGCCGCAATCAGGAAAACAAAAAATATGTCTCCTCCTTTATATCGATGAAGCATCCTGCTTATTATCCCCATATCCGTCTCCTGCTAGCCCCAGAACTTTAAAGATGCCTATCCTCATCTTTCTTCCCTTGACAAGGATCTTTCTCCTTTTTTCTATGTTCAAGCGGCTTTTATCCTTAATGAGTTCATAGGTCTGTCCGCTGATCAGAATCTCGCCAGGCTTTGCAAGGGAGGTAAGCCTTGAGGCCACATTGACGTTATCTCCTATAACCGTATATTCCATCCGTTTCTCTGAACCGAGATTTCCCGCTACCATCACCCCAGAGTTTATACCTATGCCCACTTGAATGGCCATACCCTGTATTAGTGTTCCTCGATCAAGGCCGGAAATTGCTGTTTGTATATCCAAGGCAGCCATTACAGCTGCCTCAGCATGCTGCAGATTAGGTACCGGCGCACCAAAGACGACCATCGCCTCATCCCCTACAAACTTGTTTAAGTGCCCACCATGTTTGATAACTACATCAGTAACACAAGTAAAATAATCATTGAGCAGTTCAACAATGCTCTCTGGGCTTTTATCCTCGGATAGGGTTGTAAAACCCCTTATATCAACAAAAAGGACTGTGGCCTCAACCTCTGATCCTTTCATCCATTGGCTATCGGGATTTGCCAGTATCAATTCCACTATCTCCGGTGTCACATATTGGCCGAAGGAATACTTGATCCTTTCCTTGAGCGCTAGATCCTTTGCCATCTTGTTAAATGCTGTGCCTAGATCTCCGAGTTCATCGTTGCGCTTTATCATCACCTGATGATCAAAATCGCCCATACCCAGGGCCTTTGTGCTTTCCCCTAGTTTCCTGATAGGGCTTGAAAAATATCTGCTCAGCCCAAGGCTGAGCACTATACCAAAAACAGTAATTATCGCGGTGAGCAGGATAATAAAGATCTTCGCATTACGAATATTTTGGAAGATCTTTTTCTGTGAGATAGCCAGGCGTACTTCTCCGACCTTGAATTTCTGATAGGTAATCGGCTTCTCAAAAAAGAGAATCTCCTCTCCATCGTGCATAAAGGAACTCACACGTACCATATCGGCTTCTTTAAGGAAGGTACTATTCTTTGGGGATACATAGGCCTTGTTTACTTCCTCCATAGTACTATGGGCTTTAATGATTCCTTTACCATCTGTAATAAGCGCATATATGACCTGCTCATTTTGTGCAATATCATTGAGCAATTGAAACAAACTCAGCTCTTCTTCCCCTAAAAGTTTATCAGAGGCATTACGAGCTGCGATGTGGGCCATGGTCTCCCCAAGGTTTATTAATTGCCCGATGAATTGTTCCTTTTGTCTGTTCAGCATCGAAAAGCTAATAGTAGAGATAACCAAAAATATGAGTAGCGTAAACAATGCGGCGAGCTTTATGAAAATAGGGATTCTCAAACCTTGAATTCTGGACCACATTCGGCATAGAGGATCTGTTAAAGCGGTGAGTAGGCGATGCCCGACACCAGTCTTTTGTTCTTCTCGAGGAGTAGCATTATTTCCGATGGCATCAATAATCATCCTCCGGGACCCTAAGATCGAGGACCCTAAGATATTTAAAAGGCGTTTAAATTTCATAATTTCCCGCCTCTCTTTTCCTCATATCCCAGCGCACTTTCTAATATATTGTTGATAATATGTCAAGGTAAGTGCTATTACAAGCTATTACATCTATGATTTAGTTCTTTTCCTTTTGACACTATTTTCGCTCTCTGATAAACAAGGGTTGATATATCAAGTGATAGAATTCATTCATATCTCCAATTGCTCTCGCAAACCTAAGGGGAGGCCTAATGGTCGGGACAAAGAGGTGCACAAGGTGTGTTCTTCCGGACATCTATCCTTCTATCACCTTCGACGAGCATGGCGTCTGCAACTTTTGTCTTGAAGCCGCTCGCGGAAAAGGCAAACCCTCAAGAAAATCAAAAAGCCAGCTGGACAGGTTAGTGGAGAAGTATAAGGGGAAAAACGAAAAATACGATGTGATCGTAGGCTTGAGCGGTGGTAAGGATAGCAGCTATGTCGCCTACTATCTGAAGAAGGAATATGGTCTCAAGATATTAGGGCTTCACTACAACATTGGCTACAGCTCCTTATGCGCCATTCAAAACCTCGAGAACGTTGTTGGTAAGTTGGATATAGACCTTTTCTCCATACGACCACGGGTAAATTTTTTGAGAAAACTATTCGCCCACTTCTTGCGGGAACGGGGTGAGTTTTGCTCGGTGTGTAACAACCTCGGCTACCTTTTCGGGGCCAGTTTCTCGTGGAGTCAACAACACACCCTTGGTTTCGCTCCCTTGATGGTTGGTGGGTGGTCAAAGCAATACGAGTATCAGCCAGGCATTTCCGTAACCTCAATGCAGTACTTCTTTGATAATCTCACCCCGGAATTACTCGATGAACTGAACGCACAGCCGTTCATCGAGGAGGAAATCATCTCCCGGTACATGATCCTTGAGGATCCACGCCAGGCTGGGATTGATACGGCCTCACACAATAAACTAGGTGATTATGCAATGGACTTCATCCAGCTACCGGACTATATTGAATGGAACCTCAAAGAGATTTATCGTATACTCTCCGAAAAATTAGGATGGAGATACCCTCCAGATGCCCATGAGAGCCACTTTGACTGCACCCTCTTTCCCATCAAGGAATATCTCAAGTTCAAAAAATACGGCCTCACGCAGGAGACTGTAAAGAACAGCAGCCTCATACGCGAAGGACTCATGACGCGCGATGAAGCAATGGAACGAATGTCTCTGGAACAGACGACCGAGCCGAAAATTCTCGACAGCTTTCTCCGTGAGCTTGGGGTATCAAGGGAAGAGATTAACTGGCAGGCCGAGTGGTCAAGGTAATCTCAAAAGATGAAGATAGAAAAGATCAGCATTCGACAATATAAAAAGCAATTCAGGTTTGAGTTCCACTCAACCCAGGCCTTCGCAACAGGCGCAGAATCCCTCATACTGCAACTGGAATTTGAAAACGGAATCTGTGGGTACGGTGAAAGTGTTCCGAAGAAATATGTAACTGGTGAAACTACTTCCACCGTTGAAACCATAATAAAGGATTGCTTTTCACCTATACTGCTCTCACAGACAATACGAGAAGCAGATGACATTGAGCCCCTGTTAGATGAGCTGGAAGGGGAATGTATCAAGCATCACCGTCTCTATTATAACACCGCCCTGGGCGCAGTTGATATCGCTCTGCTAGATGCCCTTGGGAAATACCGAGGGGTATCCCTCACCCACTTTCTCGGTCCAATCGTGAGAGAGAGCGCGCCTTATTCTATTTCAGTGCCGTTCCTGCCCCTTCAAAAGATACGGGAGCTATCTTATGAACTACCAAAGGAAAGGGTGAAGTTCATAAAGGTCTTAGTGGGTAAGCAGGAAAATGAAAACGCAGAAAGGGTTGGCCTCGTGAGATCGCTGTTTGGCGATCAGGTGGATATTCGAGTGGAAAATAACGGTATATGGACGCTTGATGAGGCCATCTCTAATCTCGAGAGGTTAAAGGAGTTTAATATTTCAGCGGCCGAACAACCCCTCGTGAAGGACGATATCGAGGGTCTCCAGAGCCTCAGGAAGGTCATCGGAACACCCATTATCGTAGATGAGTCTATGTGCAGCCTAATCGATGCGAGAGAATTGATAGAAAAAGGAGCCTGCGATATCCTCAATATAAAGATCTCAAAATGCGGCGGTCTCTTAAGATCCAAGCGAATCGCTCAGTACGCTCAATCCCATAACATACCCTGCCAGATGGGCGCCCATGTGGGAGAAACGGAACTATTAAGGGCTGCCGGGAGAGCCTTCGCATTGACCACCCCAAACCTCGTGTTCTTTGAGGGAGCATCCGCCCTGCTATTCGAGGACACCTGGCAAAATGCCTGCTTCGAGATCACAAGCAAGGACGCCATCTCAGGCGCTGGATTGGGGATCCAACCATCAGGCCTTCACCCAATATTGAACTACTGCTCGCCCCTTATGGAATGTCACAGATGAGAGTCGCGTAAGTGTATCCAAGGATAGCTGGACGGCCTTCAACGGCAATCGGCATCAAGGCAACGAGGGTGCTGCCTCCTTATTGAGTAGCAACTACGCAGCACCATGAAGGTTCGGGCTTTGAATATAAAGTGGGCTCACCGGCTCAACCGGTTGCTTGGACCCGAGGAATAGCGTCTTGCCCAAAAACGGATATGGAGGGGTTATCTAGGAGTGCATGTAGTTTCGATCTGTTTGAAACGGCGAAAGAGGATGATCTCTCAACGGCCTAAATCCAAAGGCCTCCAGCTTGTCCTTCTTCCCCCGTATCTGCTGCATTCCCAGATTGGTGATCGCCCCGTGGCATGGGTGCTCTTCCAGTGCCTCCCAGGCATTCCTGCTCATAATAATTGGGAAGTCATGGAATAATTTCGTGAGCTCCTGGAGACGGGCAGCAGTATTGACAGTGTCGCCAACGGCCGTATACTCCATCTTTGACTGAGATCCTATATTGCCCACAATAGCCATTCCCGTATGAATGCCAATCCCGATACTCATAGGGTTTCCACCTAAGATGAACTTGCCCGACATATCCAGGATCTTGCCCGCTGCATTAAATGCCATGGCCGGATGATTCTCCAGCGGCTCAGGGGCCCCGAAGATGGCTAAAAACCCATCCCCGGTGTACTTATTGATATGGCCATTTCCCTCGCTGATAATATGCGAGCATCTCTCAAAATAGTCATTCAAAAAGGAGACCGTTTCCCGCACTTCCATTGTTTCAGAGCATGAGGTAAACCCCCTTATGTCCAGGAATATGGCAGTAATTGCGAGCTCATCCCCCCGAAAGAGATCCATCTCGCCCGAATCCAAGTATTGCTTGATGATAGGCGCCGGCAAATACTTTTCGAATAGTTTTCTGAGGCTCTCCTCGCGCTCCTTGCCCTCCTGGATTCTCTGGTAGGATATCGCGTTATGGATACTGATGGCAATCTGAGGCGCTATCCCCGTTAAGAGCGATAGGTCTGTCTGGCTGAGGGATTTCTTTGATTTGATATTATCAACGAACAACACCCCTAAGGATTCCTTTTCATACACAATGGGCACGCAGATAAAGGATTGGGCGCCGATCTCCTTAATAAATTCAAGGCTTCTTCTGGAAATCTCCTCTTCGATCTCAGCCACATCACTCACCAGTTGAGGCTGTTGCTGTTTAAATGCCTGTACAGCGGGACCTCTGGAGTGAGGATGTTCCAGATGAAAATCCGATTTCCTGAGAATCTCTTCAACTTCCCGATTATATCCATAGCCAACTTTATAACAAATCTTGGTTTGATCGGGACTGATAAGCCATATACCACCCCTATCAAAATCCAATCTCCTCTGCATAGCATCCATAACTGATTTAAGGAGCCTCTGGATATCCATAAGCTTGGAGGTAGCTTGGCCAATCTCCTTCACCAGCAAGGCATCATTATAGCGGATGTTGATCTCGTCGAGAAGATCCTTGGCCACATCGCCCTGAACATCCAAATTCCTGGCCAGATCCGTCTTTTCAAGATGCTCAGAGTGCAAGGCTAGGCCCAAAATGATTGAGGCTAAGAAGAAAATAACGGCGATCCACGAAATGAGAGGTAGGAAGAAAAACAACGCGCCACATGCCAAGATGACAAATAATGAAAAGTAGTTTCGTGCCCTTCTCCACATTGACGAATGCGTCTTCTCCCACGTGATTATGTACCGACAAGCATCGTCTCCCCTGTGTATGCACGTGGGATGCCCTATCTTGGCAAATTTATTGGTGAACAGCTTGGAAAGGGCCTCAAATAGCCCCATCCGGGCATCGCATTGATATGGCTTTTCAGCAACCCCTGGGTTAGGGGTTGAAGTGATTTCTACCCTCTCCGGCCCGAGTCTTCTGCTCTTGAATGTGTGAGCTCTGGTTAAACGGGAGGCAATGTTCTTTACTACCCAGTAGGCAGCAGCCGGGGTCATGAATCCCAAGGCATATTGCTTGACTACCGTGGATGCCTTGGAGGAGGCTGCATAACGTCCTACTTCTCTCGAGATATTCGGATTGCCTGTTTTTTTGACCAGCGTGTCATGGAACCGATCCACCTGCCGCTGGGTGAACCAGTGACCTTGATCCTCCAGTTCATAGGTGGTAATCCCTGCATAGCTTAACAGTAAATTAACGTCCACATCAGGATACTTCTTTGCTGTATATTCTATATAATTTTTTATGAGACGGCTGTTATAAAGGGGATCGTCAATCTTCTTAGAGGGATTATTTAGGCTCATACTAAGCAATCTGACTTTTACATTAATGCATAACTTATAGTAATAAAAATACAATTATTTAATTTTTAAATCAAAATATAACATATGTCAATAAATTACGTATCATGCCCACTCCTGTCGCATCCTCATGATCCTTCTTGAATCCTATAAAGCAGGACATGCGGGAGGGAGCATACTGGTCTAAACCCCGAGATACAGAATAACGCTAATGGAATCAATTTTTATTATAGTGTGGAGGGTCGAGTGAATGGGCCAATGGAGCAACGTAACGTCTTACTTCTCCATGGCGGTCTTGCGCCTTCAGGAGGACAGATCGGTCATATGGATAAAGTCATGAGATCAGCACGGTGGCAAGACGGAATGATAAATCAAGTTATTGATAGCTTATCCTGAATTTTCTCTGCATGTATTCGATATATTCATTTCCGTGCTGGACATTCAGAATCCACAGCTGGTAGTGCTTCTCGTGGGGAATCTTATGGGCCTTCACGTATTCAGAAGGAAAGAACATAACCGGAACCCTTTCCTTATAATAGGCACCCGTCAACTGGGCGATGGCAACGGATAAAACGCTCCATGGCATGTCATCCGGGTTTGTCACCAGCACCTTGATCCCATTGAGAAGCTCGGATAGATTCAGTCCCAGGTCCGACTGATTCACAATCAGAACTGCATTCAACGCTCCCTTATGCTTCAAGGAGTACGCCTTCCATTTCCGCACAAACCCAAGTCGGCTATAGAGTGCTTCAAGGGACTCGTCATCAAATACCTCCTGGTCCAAACCAAGGGCATCAAGGAGAAGGCCTCCTGAATAATATCTGTAAAACCTGCTAAGATCCCATAGATCCATTGATGAGCACTCCTCAAGGGACCACTCCTTTGCAAGTGGTGTTCCGATGGAAAGGCTCGTATAGGGAAGATAG
>Ga0307422_1002066_pt1 | contig 10167 bp, 9 predicted proteins | sample SalMarWE160290MG_FD_202153 | JGI IMG/M metagenome (GOLD analysis project Ga0307422, IMG submission 202153) | Salt marsh sediment microbial communities from the Plum Island Ecosystem LTER, Massachusetts, United States - WE1602-90 | ecosystem: Environmental > Aquatic > Marine > Intertidal zone >...
CTCCACCAGGCAGATTATTTCTACTGCCTGAAATAGGCAGATATTTTTCAAATGCCGGATCACTGCTCAACCACCTACTCGTCTGTGGGTCTAAATATCTGGCCCCGAAGTAATACAGCCCTCAGCCCAAATTTCAACAAAACAATCCAAAATATACTGTCTTTTCTCAAACAAATTATCTTTTCAAAGAACCGTTTCACAATATCATATAAAAAATATAAGCTCCTTTCAACCGCTTTTATCTTTTTGTCTCAAATACCACCTCCTCTGGCTCTCTCTATGCGTTTCATACCTTTTCTTCTGCTTTAAAAGCTGCTCCTTAAACCTATTAAGCCTCCCTCTAAAATCTTTGCTTATCTCCTCGTAATATTCATTCTCCCTAATGTGATACATCCGGTATATACGCTTTAAGCTCTCATACAGACAGTGCGTGTACCTGGCAGTAGTCTCAATACTGTTATGCCCAAGCAGCTCCTGTACATAACGCAGATCCGCTCCGGCCTCCAGTAAATGCGTTGCTATGGAATGCCTCAGCGAATGCACACTTAAGCCTTCCTCATACATACAGAACTTCCTTAAATAATCCCTGAACCTCCTGCTAATAGCTTGCTTGCCAAGCCTGCCCTGAGCTCCCAAAAATACAGGGCTTTCCTTCTCCTCAATCCGGCCTTCAAGGTATTTCTTTAAAAAAGCAATAGCCACATCAGATACAGGCACTATCCTGTCCTTGTAAAACTTGCCCTGTCTTATCAACAGCATCCTGCCTTCAAAATCTATGTCCTTTACTTTTAAGTTCGCCGCTTCGCTCACCCTTAAGCCCGAGGAATACAAAAGCTCATAAATTGTTCTGTCCCGAAACCAGTAGCTGCCCGGAAACTCGATCCTGTCTAAAAGCTTTCCCACCTTCTGCCGGCTGAATATCTTTTTAGGATTCTCACTTTCTCTCTTTGCAAACCTTGCCTCCTGCAGCGGATTGCGTAATATCTTTTCATTCACATACAGACACTTAAACATAAGCTTAATGCCTGATAACAAATGATTTTTCGACGATTCCTTTAATCTCATGTTTGTTTTTACACTCTCATGCTCATCTAAATAGTTTACATAGCCTTTCACATCAGCAAGGCTGACATCCCTTACATCTTCTTTTCCAAGCCATGAAAAAAAGCGTTTTACAGCACGCGCCTTTCCGCTTATGGTGTTTTCTTTGTAGCCCGCGCTTTTAAGCCATTGCTTAAATAATTCCAGCGAGCACGTCTTTGTTAATACACTCATCTCTCTCATTCCTTCTCAATGTTCGGGGGTGACAGCGCTCAAACACTTCCTTTAATTTCTCTTTATCCACCTTTGTATAAACTTCCGTGTTTCGTAACATCTTGTGTCCGAGTATTGCCTGTATGTGCCTGATGTCGCATCCGGCCCTTAATAAATGATAGCCCAGACAGTGCCTGAAACAATGCGAGGTAAACTTAGCGTACTTAAGGCTTTGGGCAGCCTTTTTAAGCACCTTGTTTACCGTCTTTCCAAAACTGCTCCACCTGGCCCCGAATAAAAGCTCTCTGTTGGTTTTATTCCAGTAGTTAAATGTCAGATCCCGAAACTCTTCTATGTACAGCTTTAAAAGCTCCTTGGCGTAGTCATTTAAAAAACATATTCTGCTTACCCCCTGTTTGCCTTCAGTAACATTCACTATGCCGCGCTCAAAATCTATGTCATCCACTTTAAGACCTGCCGCCTCGGCTATCCTCAAACCGGTAGCATACATTAGCTCTGCCAACACATACACCTTGAATCTGGTAACCCTGGCCGTAAGCCGTGTCTCTTCTTCAAACCTGGAAAGCTTTTTTAAAAATATGCTCATCTGTTTTTCTTTCAACAGATTCCTTGGCAGTACCTTTTCCACCCTTGCCCTGCGTATCTCCTTAAACGGGTTGGTATGCGCCATATTCTTGCTCTTTAAAAACTCATAAAAGTTTACGCAGGCCGTAATATAGACCTTCAATGTGGCGTTGCGTAAACTCAAGCCTTTTGCCTTGCCTTGCTCCTTAAGCCAGCCCTGGTACTCTTGCGCTTCTTTTACTCCTACCTCATGTACACGTAATCCTCTTTCGCACAGGTAGTTTAAAAATCTCTTCACCCTTGATTTTAAACCGGTTATCCCGCGCTCCCTGTGGCCGGAGGTTTTAAGCTCTTTTAGGTATTCACTCATAAGCTCATCCATTTTCTACCCCTTTTGTTTCAAGCCTCTTTTTACATGCTCCCTTATCTTCCCGCAGGCTTCCTGGATGATGACGGCCATGCTTGTAAGGGTGTTTTTTCCAAACTCTACTGCCGGGGCTGTAACAAGCACATCGGCCATAGCCTCTACTTTTAACAACTCACGTTCTATCTCGTCCATTAGTTTTTGTCCTTTTACTTCGATTGGGGTGTGTGTCTCCCCTAAAATGCTTTCCTAAGTTGTTTTTAAAAACTAATTCTTTACCACATAAGAAGTTATTTTTTAAAACTTAGGAATTCCTAAGTTTTCCTAAGTCTTCCTAAGTTTTTTGATTTTGTTTAATCCGTTTTTCCATGTCCAAAGGAGCAGGTATTACAGAAATATCAAGCTCAACCAGGGTTTTATCTTCTCTTAACCTGTAGCAGAACCTTGTGCCGTGTCTCTTTCCGCCTGTTACCTGTAAGTACTCATAGCTTACCAGGAGCTGGATGTATTTCCTCACAGAATCCGCGCCTAACATCGTCATTTCTCTTACCTGTTTTTGAATAAACGTAACTTCTGTGGGCTTAAGCCTTTGAGCTTTGGCCGGCTCTCTCACTAATGTCCTTATGGTTTCATACACCATCTTTGCGCCCTCAGGCAGATCACTGTAATGTGTGCTTAACACTCCCCTGGTAAAAAGCTCATAAGCAATACGGTAGTCCTCTATATCGCACTCTATTCCTTCCACCACCTTACCCGTAGCCGGATCCGTTTTTGTAACTCTTTTTTTCTGCATCTGACGCAACAAACAGCTTGCGTCAATCAGGCTTAAGAACTGCTCCTGGGCTCTTCTCATGGTGGTCCTTATTTTGGGAAAGGTGAGGCAGGGGGCAAAGGGGTTGAATACAGGAAGCTTTTCCAACATTATCTGGGCTGCCCTGTGTTTCCTGGTGATCTCCGGAATGGTGTGCAGCTCTTCCAGACGGCCTTTAAAAGTTCGTTTGTGCCTCTGTTTCCGTAACACCCGCTCCGTTTGCTCCGTCGATTCATCCACATGCAGCACAAGACACCTGCTTGCATTCTCAGGGTTCAAATAGAGCGCTGTTGAGCTCATCATAAAAGCGATACGTACCCTGTGGCGGATCTCTCTTGATGCAAGCTCGCCTGTCTTTGGGTCTTTAAGCGTGACAAGCCTCGAAAGCTCATTCTCGCTCTGCATCTGGCGTACCTGTGCTTCCACTATTTCATTATGGATGGCTTCGCCTACTATAAACACTTTGTCCTCGAAGTCGGAGTCTTTAAGGTAGTTTAAAGACTGGTCCGAAAACGAGGTGAGTGCTTTGACACAATCTTTTGGTAAGAGCTTTCTTAGTGTTTCCAGCAGGTACGACTTACCGCTGGATGCGCCTGCCTGGATGTACACGCTTAAGGGTTTTCCTAAAAGTCTTGTTACAGCCACAAGGTAGGTAAGCTGCTTGTTTACTTCTTCGCCAACATAGCCCAGGGTTTCCATATCGGCTGCAATCTGTTCATATATGTCTTTTCTTTGTAAGAACTCATTCCCTAAGGCGCGCTCTTCTTCGGTCAGCTCCTTTTGTGTTTCTTCTCCACGGCTTAAAGCCCTGTCTCTCATGTTTTCGAGATACTCCAGTATGCGCACTAGGTCGCGTTCTATTCGTGTGGGCTCTATTTTAAAAAGGCTTCCTAAGTTCGTACTGTAAGAGTTTCTTGAACGGGCCGAATAAAGATCAAGCCTGTCGTAAAAGCTTTCTTTGCCGTACTCAGCTTTTATCGTTACCTTTAAGTCCTGCACAAACAGCTCTTTTACACCCGCTACACGATAGCTAAGCTCGTCCATGGTAAACACATAGACCGCGCCCTGTTTGTCTACGCTAAAGGGATGTTGTTCTTTTTGTGTAAGCGGTGCTTCTGTTATGAGCTTTTTAACTTCTTCTTTACTGCCGCCGGCTATCAGGTAATCGTTCCAGTCTTTTTTGTTTTCAGGCGGCTCTATGGTCTTTACCTTAAAACCTTCATCCACAAGCTTTGTTTGCAGTGTACCGGCTGCTTTTCTTCCGGCTTCATCAGAGTCGAATCCAATAATAACTGTTTTTACCAGGTTGTCTTTTAAAAGCTTAAGGTGTTCCTCCGTAAAGCCGTTTGTGCCGTAACAGGGCTGCACATTTTCTATGCCCAGCTGGATTAAAGACAGGGCATCGATGATGCTTTCAGTTATGATGATTACATCATACACTCTGCATGCCTTTAAGTTAAACACGCCTTTGTGTGGTCCGGTAAGGTAGAGGTGGCTGCCTGTCGAGCACTCCGCGCATGGAGTGCTCCGGCTTCCTTCTATGCTCCGGCCGTACATGCTTACTGCTTGCTCTTGCTCATCAAGTATGGGAAAGGTAATACAGCCGTGGAAGTGTTCGCTTCCTTTGTCCCGGATAATCCCCAGGACTTTAAGTGCAGCCTTCTGGCCGTTAGAGCATACATTAAATAAGCTTCCGTCCGCAAAGCCCAGCTTAAAGCGGGTGTACAGCTTACTGTCTTTTATGCCTCTCTCTTCAAGATAGGAGAGAGCAGCTTTGTTTTCATAGAGCTTCTTGTGGTAGTAATCCGTGATGTCGGTAAGGGTGTAGGCTTGTCGAGCACTCAAATCTTTTGAGTGCTTGGGGTTGTGCGTTTCTTCTTCCGAATTAGATTTTTTCTTAACGGTTTCAGCAGGAGCGTCCGGTGTAGCACGCAACGCCTGAGAGCCTGCTCTTGTCTTTAAGTATTCCAGGGCTTCCTTAAAGTCATAGCCTTTCATCTTTTCTACCAGGCTAAACACGTCTCCGGATTCACCGCAGCCGAAGCAGTTGTATAAGCCTTTAACCCTATCCACAGAAAGGGAAGGGTTCTTATCATCATGCCAGGGGCAAAGGCCAATAAAGCTTTTGCCTTTTTGCTTAAGCTTTATGCCGAACTCAGCAAAAAGGTCTACTATATCCACCTTGTCTTTAAGCCCGTCCTTTTCAAACTCTTCTAAAAAGCCTTCTACTTTTAAGGTCTTCTTTCCTTTCAGTCTGTCTTTAGCCATTGCGTACCTCCCTTGCCTGTCGAGCACTCAAAGTGTTTGAGTGCTTGGCCTGCATGCCTAAGCGTACCAGCAGCTCCGCTCCGATCCGTGATACCTCTTCTTTAGCCCGGGAACGGTCAAGCTTTTTTAACTCGGTTACACCTTTCTGCTCTGCTATGGCTTCTTCTAACTTGATGCTTTTGGAAAGCACTGTTTTAAAGACCTTGTTTCCGAAGCTCTGCTCTATTTCGCTCTTTATCTGGCGGGTTATCACAGGAACGCTTTCAAAGCCGTTAATAATTACACCCAATAGGTTAAGACCTTTATTAAGTGTCTTTCGTACCTTTGCTACCGTAGCCATTAAGTCGTTTGTGCCCTGTAGAGTGTAGAGCGCAGGTTTCATGGGAATAATAATATGATTTGCTGCAGTTAGCGCGTTTACTGTCAGCACCCCTAAGCTGGGTGGAGTGTCCAAGAGAATAAGGTCGTACTTTTTAAAGTGGTCGGAAGCTAACAGCTCTTTAAGCTTAAGGTAGCAGTCTATCTCTGAAATAAGGCTTTTTTCTAAAGAAGCAAGTCTTACGTCTCCCGTTAGCAGTTGCAGGTTATCATTTATCTTTGTAAAGTTAAGAGCGCTTCCTGCCCAGCACTCAGCGCTCTGAGTGCTGGTGCCTGTTAATGCTTCGTATAGTCCCGGTCCGGGCTGTTCTACTAAGCCCCTGGTTAAGTTTCCTTGCGGATCGCAATCTATTAAGAGCACAAAGTGTTTTCTTGAAGCAAGGTAAATCCCAAGTTCTCGTGTAAGAGTTGTTTTTCCCACTCCGCCTTTCTGGTTGGAAAATATAATGACATCGGGTTTTGGTTTCATTATTTGCCTCCTTGTAAAGAAGGCTTGCTGTTAAACTCTTTCTTGGCTTTCATTACCCAGGCTGCTATCTGGCCGTAGGCTCGTCTAAAGTGTAAAAGGTTAACTTCAGCTTTGCCCTGCAGGTATGTTAATTGCAGCTGCGTAATGTCCGGTTTACTGAACGTAAGCTCGCAGGTTATTTTGCCGTTTACTCGTGTGCCGGTTATCTCCGTCAACTCACAAGCATTAAGGTAGTAATATGTTGCTTCGTAAAGGTCTGTGGTTGTGGCGTAATTTTCCACGTACGTCTCCTTTTTAAAAGAGAAGAACCCTGGTTGCTATTGATTGGGAAGGGGCTTTTTGCTATACTTAATATAGTGTTAAGCAACAGGTTCTCCTGTTGTTTTATTAGCCCTGTTTCACCGGTTGCAAGCCAATTAGAAACAGGGCTTTTTTAATGCTCCCTCACCTCAGGAGCTCAGTGCTCTGAAAAAACTGTCAAGCACTTTTTTACAATTATTGTATATTTTAGTAACACATTATTTGCAGTATGTCAAGAATAAAAAAATATTTTTTATTATATTTCTGATATGAATACTCAAAAAAATAAAAATCTATTAACATTTGCAAAAAATTTAAAACGATTACGCAAAGAAAGAGGATTATCACAATATGATCTTTCTGATTTAACAGGTATAAGTCAAAGAATGATCGGACATTATGAAACACATGCAATAGAAATACCTTTACAAAAAATAAAGATTATTGCAAAAGCTTTAAATGTAAATATCTCTGATTTATTGGATAGTAATAACAATAAAGATATCATATACGACATTGATAAATTAGATACACGCAGCCTTAAAAAATTAAAAGACATTCTTTCTCTGCCAGCGAATGATAGGGCAGATTTATACCGAATGTTAAATAAATTATTAAGGAAGAATCAATTAGAAAGAGAAAAGAAATTACAAAGTAATGAGTATAATCTGGTGGTCTGAAAAAGAACGGAACCTCCTTAAAAATCTTTACCCTGAATCAGCTAAGGATAATATTATCAAAGCTCTCAAAAACAAAACATGGTATGCCATTCAAAAAGAAGCAAGCAGGCTTGGAATTAAAAGAACCACAACAAATAGAGGCAGGCCTAAAAAAACTTATGAACCTGCAAGCCCAAGTCTTAAATTAACCATAAAGAAAAAAACCCTTAATCGTCTTTTTAACGAGCAGGGTCTAACAGTCGATGAAATCGCTCTTAAACTAAAAGTCGATCCGGATATAGTGAGACGTTGTATTTGGAGATATAACCTTTAAATAAAAACCAACCTTAAAACTGCAATAACATCTAAGGCTTTTAAAAAAGGTTTCATCCCCAACACCACCCCTAGGGGCATCTGGTTTTCTTCCCCTTCCCCCCAAACCCCCCGCAACCCCATCTTTCCGGCTAAGCGGTAAAAAAATGCCATTCGGCATTTTTTCTCTTTGCCAAGTTGGGGGGTCTAAGGGGAAGACAACGCAGACAGGGGCAGCACTGGCGGTGCTGCCCGTTCGCAGCATCCTTGCTTCTCACGGCTGCGCTCCACTCCTTCGGGCATCCTGCCCTCAGTCGTTCCACTTGCCCTGCCACTTCGTGGTGCAGGGAGGGGTGGTATTTTTTCCCTTGCTCTTGGCTTTTAAAGCTGTGGTTAGTTTCAAACCAGGTGCAAAATCAGGCTCGCTGCATTTCCCACTGCAACTGTTACCACTTGATGCTCTCACCTACTTATCGCGACCCGTGACCGGGCCAACCTTGCTTCGACGGGGAAAAGAAAGCTTCACTGTGGCCCGGTTTTACTCTCCACCCAGAAAGCCCCACTTTCCAGCAAGCTTTCACTCAATTCTCGCCACGCGTGGCGAGAATCTAACCAAATTTGAAAACGCTCATGCACTTATTCCGGAAAAAAGAACTTTATTCCATTCCTTTTTGTATACCGTTTAAAATACATGAGCGTTTTCATGCTTTTACCAAGCCTCAGTCGCAATATGTTGAAGTTGTCCACAGCCACCCTTGCTCAGGATGCTTTATTCACCCTGAGCCTCCAGGCTGTGGGCAACTGCAGTCGCCATAGCTTGGGCGATTGCCTACATTGCTTAATGCAGTTCTGCCATGGCAGGCAATGTCCGGCCGTATAGGCGAAGTGCGCCATAGCTCAACAACCGCTTTACTTACGTTTTGAACCCCCACAATTACACCACGATCCCGCGCATTTTGCCTATACGGAATTGCCTGCCGTGGCAGAACGGCTTATTCACATCTACCGCCCGCGTATTTCTTTAAAAGCTCTTCCATTTTATCACTTAATTCAAAGTTTTCAGGTGCTATTTTTGTGTCATCATAGGTTTTTGTAAGAAATGATACATAACCTATCGGTGTCATATTAGTAACATTATCTCTTATACATGGATCCGCACCATGTTCAAGTAAAAACTTTACAACATCAAGCTGTCCAGCTCTGACGGAAACATGTAAAGGGGTAACACCATCTCTATCCTGTTCATTTACATTTACACCATGCTCAACAAGATACTCTGCTATCCTGAAAAAATCTTTTTTATTATATCTTCTCATTTCCCATGGCAATAAATTTAAATGGGGCCTATCCCCCTGATTATCTGGCGCTCTTACATTAGCTCCAGCTTCTATTAATGCCTTTACAGTTTCATAATTCCCTTTCTCAATAGCTACCATAAATGGCGTAAAACCTCTTTCTGTCTTATCCCTCATATCGATATTAGCTTCATTTTCTGCAAGTATTTTAATAATTTCAGCTCCTTTATATTCTGCTAACAAATGAATAGGTGCCTGACCCTCACTATTATAAACATTAAAATCTACCCCATAATCAATCATAAACTCAACCATATCTTTATCAAATAAAAAGGGAAATACAATATATTTGCCATCGTCCAATTCAACATTAACATCAGCACCATATTTTAGAAGTAATTTCGTTAATTCTTTTTTCCTGTATTCAATTGCCGCGTATCTTAACGGATTCTTTTCTTTATCAACATTCCTTAAATCTAAATCGCTTTTTAAAATCTCTTCCACCTTCTCTATATTATCTTCTTCTATAGCTTGAAAAAGATCGTCCATATTTGGTGCGCAGCCTGCTATGGCAAATAGTGCAAGTATTGTTATTAATAATATTTTTCTCATACTCATTTTTCTCCTCTAAACTATTCTATTGGCTCCACAACATATATTGTGTCTACATGCTTTAATTGATATTGATACTTTAAATATTCTTCAGTAGGATACGTCTCAATATAATCTAAATAGCGTTCATCACCACCAGCCCCTAATAAGTCCATTAGAGGACTCACTTCATTTACTCCTAATAAATTCACCCAGTGTTGATCTATCTCCGTATGCCCTCCAACATTAGCTATGATTGCAACATTTTCTTTGGAATTGGCATAATTTTCAATCATTTCCCTTGCTTTAGCTCCACTATATTTCGTTACATTTACTTTTACACCGGAAACATCTTCTACTAATGCCTTTACTTTTGCGGGAGACATATTTACATCTTCGCCGCCACTTGTATTCGGAGTTCTATTAAAATATCCGGGTAAATTTCTGTCACTAATTGACGTGTTTTTATATGAATTGATGCTCTCACCTTTTCTTAAATGTTGCAGAGACGTTGTGTTTTTAAAATAATTAGCTGCGTTTATAGTTGATGTGTATAAACAACCATAAGCAGCAATAGTATTTGGTTTGCTGGTATTTGCTGTATCATAACTTGGTACACCAGGTAAAAATTCATTGCTGCTTGTTTGAACTTGCCAATCTGAAAATACTTTTACATCATATATATCATTACCATTTGGGTCTATATATTTTATTGGATTATTACCACCATAATGATAAACAGAAAGATTGACTGTATTAAATATTCCACCTCCACCAGGCAGATTATTTCTACTGCCTGAAATAGGCAGATATTTTTCAAATGCCGGATCACTGCTCAACCACCTACTCGTCTGTGGGTCTAAATATCTGGCCCCGAAGTA
>Ga0307422_1002067_pt1 | contig 10167 bp, 8 predicted proteins | sample SalMarWE160290MG_FD_202153 | JGI IMG/M metagenome (GOLD analysis project Ga0307422, IMG submission 202153) | Salt marsh sediment microbial communities from the Plum Island Ecosystem LTER, Massachusetts, United States - WE1602-90 | ecosystem: Environmental > Aquatic > Marine > Intertidal zone >...
CCGAATGCGCGTTCGGATCTCGCGTACGGATTTCGCATTCAGCGGCACCCGGCGGCCGTAAGTATCCGGGCCATCGAATTCCAGGAGAGCTACGGCGTAAGCATCGGGCTTTTCGGAAACGTCCGCGGCCGAGAATGCCGGCGCCGCTGCGGGGACCGCGTCGCCGCCGTACCTGTGAAGGAGTCTTAGATGCGCAATGAAGCTTCCGATTATTTTCAATACCCGAACGTGGTTGTCCTTGAAGTAACTGGGCAATGAATGGCTCAGCACGAGAAATCCCACCGGCGCGTCATGAATGAGGATGGGGAGGCACAGAATGGACCGGACGACTCCCGGGAAATCGACGGCATTGAAGCGCGGCTCCTTGTAGACGTCTTCAATATTCAAGCAGTCCGGACTTTCGCCGGCCATGCGCGTCAGCTCCCGTTCAAATTCCTTGTTTCCGAGAAGGCTGCTTTTGAAATGAATTCTGAGAAACTTTCGATCTTCGTATATCCCTTCCAAGCGCAGCGTACCGTCGCCGTCCGGGAAGAACAGGCCGCAGTAGTCGGCGCCGAAATCCTGCAACAAACAACTGACAATTTGCGAACAGATCTCATGAAAGTCCTGTTTTTCCTTAATGCTCTCCACGATCTTATAGAACGCCGAGAGCGACCCGATGTTTTCCTCCAAAAGCTTGTTGACTTCGCCCACGGCATTTCTGTAGCTGTTGATGATCCGGTGGTAGAGGTTCCTTTCATCGGCAAGGATTTCTGCACCCTCAAAGGGCTCGCCCTCGTCGGCCATTTTTTTGATTTCGCTGAAATTTCTGGCATCGTTGATCAGAATAGCCTCGATGCGCGTTCGGATTCTGTCCTCTATTTCCATACGGAGCCTCGATCCCAAATCATGAGGTAATTTGGAAAAAGCCTTCTATGTTTTCTCGCTCACGGGATGCAAATTCCTTAAGATGCGTGTACTCGGCTTCCGACACATTCAATCTCGGCTGAAGCGCATCCAAGCATTCGTACAAACCGTCATCCCCGTCATAGCCGATCCCCAATTCCTTTGCCAGGAGGTCCGCCAGCATGACGGCGCTGACCATAGGGACGTCGTGTTCCGGAGGGTCGTGGTGCTTTCGAATAACGCCGCCCAGCTCCGGAGGGAAACCCCATTGCTTGGCAAGCATTTCGCCGATCACCGCATGATCCATTCCGTAGCTTTCATTCTCGTAAACCGATATCGGAGGATCGTTTTCGGATTTTGCCAGGGCAAAAATGGAACCGTAATGATCCGGGTAGGTCTTGAAAAGCACCACTTTCCCCAAATCGTGAAGTAGGCCGCAAAGGAATGCGAATTCCCTTTCCTTCTCATTGGGACTTCGGCGCATCCAGATCTCCCTGACAAAAACCGCGACCGCACAGGAATGGGTCCAGAGCTTGCTGATAAGCGCGGCTTCGGCTTTTGCCCCCCGGGTAAAAGAATCAAAAATATTAACGCCGATGGCGAGACTCGTCACCAGATTGATGCCCAACAGAGAAATGGCGTGAGAGATCGTTTTCACTCTCGTCCGAAAAGAATAAAATGCGGAATTAGCAAGCCGGAGGATGCGGGCCGAAAGAGCAGGATCATGCAAAATCAACTTTTCCAATTCTTTCGCCGAGCTGGCGTCTTCACCCAGGGCTTGTATAATTCTGATTAGAACAAGAGGAATGCTGGGAATCTCCAAGCTCTTGTCCAACGTAAACGGCACCGGATTTTTGGAAGCGTACATGGAAATATCCGCCGAAAAAGAGTCCTGCCTATATACTATTCGTTCTAAAAAGAGCGAATCTTTACTTTATTGGGCGCGAATAATCCGCCCGTGGAGCAGCATATAGGCGGGCCGCGATTCCGCCGACCCGGGAGGGTCCCGGGATTATATCCGGGGAAAGGCTATGGAACTTCGAGATAGGCTGCGAATAGGGGTTATGGGGCCTGCTTTGTGTTCGCCCGACATTTACGCGCTCGCCCGAGAAGTCGGTCTGATGATCGCCCGGAAAGGAGCCGTTTTAATCTGCGGAGGGAGGACCGGAGTTATGGAGGCCGCCGCTAAAGGGGCGAAGGAAGGCGGCGGCATAACGATAGGAATTCTTCCCGGCGGCAGCGCCGATGAAGCCAATCCTTACATCGATATCCCAATCGTCACAGATTTGGGAAACGCCCGCAATGTCGTGAATGTCTTGACCAGCCAAGTGATTATCGCCATCCATGGATCCTACGGGACGCTGTCCGAGATCGCCCTTGCTCTGAAATTAAACGTCCCTGTCGTCGGCTTGAAAACCTGGTCCTTGATTCCTCCCGGCAGGCAGCCTCTTCCAATAATCCACTGCCATAGCGCGGAGGAAGCCGTAACCGCTGCTCTGGCTCTTGTTTCAAAATGAATGCATTGGAACAACCGCGGGTCATCGCCCGTTTTCAACGATTTAAAAGATTGAATCCGCAGGTGAAAACCGCTTTTTTATTTCGGGAACGCTTAAATTGGATTTTGAAATAATCGCCCGCGCGTGGCATCATGCCTCGAAATTCATGAACGTCCGGGAAAGGAGAAGATTATGCCGGGGCGAAAACTCGAAGATTCCGTCGCCGCGCACAGGAAAAAAGCCGTGGTTCACGCCGACGTTGCCGTAATTACTCTTTCCACATCTCGATCCCTGCATGACGATGCTTCAGGGGATGTCATTCAGCAATTGCTCCAAAAAAACGGCCATAGGGTCCCCGTGAGAAAAGTCATTACGGACAGCCGCAGCGTTCTGCGGGCCACCATGCGCGAGATCCTAAGAGACAAGAAGATCCAGGCTATCGTCACCACAGGGGGCACCGGACTCGCTCCGACCGACATCACCGTGGAAACCATTCACGGGATGCTGGACAAAGAACTCCCCGGTTTCAATTCGCTTTTTATGATGCTCAGCTATTCCCAGGTCAAGAGCGCATCCATGCTCTCTCGCGCGCTGGCCGGCGCCATAAAAGGAAAGGCGGTATTTTGCCTGCCCGGGAGTCCTCGAGCCTGCAAGCTGGCAATGGAGACTTTAATATTGCCCGAATTGGGGCATATCCTGATGCTCTTGGAAAGCTAAGATGCTATCGGCGCCCCGCCCCTGCCGAGTCTTCCTTTTTGATCTCGACGGAACCTTGATCGACTCGCGTTCAGACATTGCCCATTCGCTCAACCTCGTCCTCGAGCGCCTCGGCATGCAAACCCTGCCGCAGCCGCTCATTATTGAATTTGTAGGCAGAGGCATGCGGAAGTTGATCGAGAACTCGCTCCGTGAAGCCACCGGCTGCGAGCCTGAAAGCTCCTCCGTTCAAAAAGCTTTATCCATGTACACGGAAGAATACGGGAAGCACCTTCTGGATCACACGCGTCTATACCCGCACGTTAAGGAGGCCCTGGACCGCCTCCCGTGGGCGAAACTGGCCGTTGTAAGCAACAAACCGGAGAGCTTTTGCAGGCGCATCCTGGAAAGCCTGCGGCTGGCGGATCGCTTCTCTATTATCTTGGGCGGAGACAGCACTCCATACCGCAAACCGGAGCCGGGCCCGCTATTGAAAGCCATGGATTTCTGCAGGGGCACGCCTCAGGAGACCGTGATAGTCGGAGACAGCGCCTTCGATATCGAAGCCGGAAAGGCCGCCGGCATGATTACATGCGGCGTCACAGGCGGCTTCCGCCCAAGGGAAGAACTGCAAGCCGCGGGCTGCGATTTGATCATCGACAGCCTGATCGACCTCCCTGATCATTTCCGCGATCCCGGGAAAAACTGAAGGATGATTACCGCACGGCGGCTTCGGCCCGCGCGAGAACTGCGGCGGAAGCTTCGGCCATGGAATCATAAATCGCAACGAATCTTTCTGTCTCGCCGGACCGTTTCAGTTTGAGGTTTTGGGCCCAGCGGTATCCGATTGGCTGGTACCAGAGCTCGGCCTGGATAGTGTACGGGCCCCTAGCCTGTTCCAGTTTCACTGAATAGCGGATCCGATCGCCGGCGCCGTCGAAGTCCGCATCCTGCAACGCTCGCCCGCGCGCAGCGATGTCGGGACCGGCGCTTGTCTTGTTGAATCCATAGGGAAGCAAGCGGTTGTCCTTGACGTAGCGCAGGCCGCGCAGCAGGCCGGTTGTGACATTCCCTTCGTCGTCCACCATTATCGATTCATAAATCTGGACTTTTCCGGAATCGCAGATTTCTTCATAGTGAGGCTCATACCGGCCGGCATCCATGTCGTTATCATTCCCGCGTATGGATCCGTCCGGAGCCAGGGAGCCGGATTCAAATATTATCCTGTTCCGGTTATCGCGCACTGAAAAGTGAATCCATGCGCGTCTTGAAGGATAAGCTGTGGGCAGTTTGTGCCCGGCTAGATTCTTTATTTCGATTTCCGCCGACAGCCGCCCTCCGGAAATGCGGAGATTATTAATCGCCATTCGGGCGGCGCCGGTTTTAAGATGCTCGACGGTCCGGTTGAATATGTTGTCGAATTCCTGCGGCAACGCCGCCGCATTCAGACTGTCGCGGTACCGGTTTAAGACCCGAGCCATGAAAAAATTGCCTCCCCGGAAAATATGCTGCGCCAGGCGGCTTCTCGGCTCGCCTAGAACAGAAGAGACGGGCATCTCCGCAACCACCGCCGGCAGGTGGCAGGATGTACACCCGCGGCTTTTTACGTAGCCGCTGTGCCGCCATTCCAGATAGGGGACCTGCTCAGGCAATTCTCCGATTACTCTGCCTCCGGAATCTCTCGTATGGGTGTAGAGGGTGTGGCAGGTGGCGCAAAGCTCGGAGTCCGAAATATGGGAGGACTTTACGGGCATAAATCCGGCGGAGGATTGCATGACCGTCCGGCGTCCTTCGTCTACCTCATAGGGGCCGAAAACGGATCGGTCCCCTGTTTTTAATTGCCTATCAATGACGAATCCCCCCGTAAAACTCTCCTTTTCCCCGAATAACGTGCTTTTGACCTGGTGGCACAAAGCGCAGGAGACCCCGTCGATCGCCAGCAACGCCGCACGGGATTCTCCGGCAGCTGATTTCAGATTAGAGAAAATCTCAAATCTTCCGCCTTCGGCCGTGGATTCAAAGCGAGCCATCGGCATATGACAAATGGAACACTCGTTTTCGATATCCGGCCCGGCCGAAGGATGGTCCATGATCTCCCGGCGCACGGCAGCCTGCCAATAGGGATCCCTTGCCGCGTTGGCCATCATTGAGGCGCGCCAATCCGTTCCGATCGATACGTCTTCGCCGGAAGGGGTCGTCAGGCCGTTGTGGCACGCCATGCATCGATCCGCCGCAACAAAAAGGTTTTGATTCCGGCCGGCGGATTCAACGCTCGATCCCGCAAAAATCAATACCGCTATCGGCAGCATGCCTAAAACAGTGCGCAGGGCAAAATTCATGGCGCTCACCATCCGCTGAAAAAGCCGCCGTCAAACCAGTCCCAAAGGAGATAAAACAGCAGCTGCGTATCCCTGAAGTTGCCATCCGTTAGGGGAAATCGCGCGCCGAAATTCACCATGATATGCTGCCTTTGGTTGAGAGTGACCTGCATCTGCGGCACGATATCCCACTGAATTCTTTCGCCGGACTCAATCTTTCTCGCCCCCAGCAATTCACACATGGGGGACCAAGCCCGCCCGAATCGTCCCGAAGCAAAAGTGCGTCCCAAAGAAAAGCGCCAGAATCCTTCCCTGCCGGCCCGGTCGGCATCAACCGGGAATTCAAACCCGGCTTGAGACTGGAGAAAGAATTCGGCGGGCAGCGTCTGTCCGAAGGAAACAAAGGGTTCGAATACGGTCGTCCCTTTGCCGAATCCTTTTTCCCGATCGCCTGTAGGAATTATGACTTCTCCCGCCGCGCCGAAAATAGTGCCAGAGCGGGCATTATAAAAAAGCGCGCGCTTGGCGCCCACGGCTATATCGCCCAGCCCGCCTTTCCAACGCTCTGCCGCGACCGCTCCCGGCTCCGGAGCCCGCTCGCTCCATCCGAAAGGGACAACGAGTTCGAACTGGTTGCGTGCGCCGAAACGTTTTTCATAGACGATTTTGTTGGACACGCCTCGCGGCCCTTCGACATCCAATGCGACAGTGTAAAGGACTTCGTCCTCAGGGTAAGCCTTTTCGGTAACCAGCGAAGCCGGGTGATTCAGTTCCCCGGGGGGCCAGTCGGGATTTCCGCAAAAAGCCCTCAAATAAGCAAGGATCAAGCTTATTTCCCGGAGGCTGAGCGCCTTTCCGAAAGCGGGCATGATTTCCGAGAATCCCCTAACCGGGCCTCCTTGATGAACAACCGCGGCCCAGTCGGCATCCGCTTCCCGGGATGAGAAATTGCATACGGTAAAATCCGGAAGCGGCACATCGAAACCCACATGATACTTCGGCGCGCCCCTGCCGTCCGATCCATGACAGCTGGAACACGCCGTTCGATAAAGCGCTTCGCCGCTTTTCTCAAAAGCCGGCGCGAATTCCCGCGTTTCCGCGCGGCCTATGAAAACAAAAATAAAAAAACCGATCGCGCAGAAAGCGGCAATTCCTCGGGCGTTACGCAGTAACTTTCGTCGCCGGATCATCGGCATCCCCATTTTAAAATTGTTGCCATTCCGGGCTGAAGCAGATTCCCGGCATCCTGAGATTATTTTCAATCAAATAGGGGGCGTTGGACCCACAGCGTTTTCTAACCTGCTGTGGCATAACCGAGTATATCGTGTGCGCCTTTGAAATACCAGTTCTATGCCGTCTCTATTTTTTATCCCGCGGTTTTTTGGTACCATATTACTACCCCTCCTAATAAAAGGTGTTCCATTAATGCTCAAACCCTCATCAGCCCGTGGCGGAAGCACAAAGAGCTGTTGGCGGGTCCCCAAAGGTAAAAAATGGAGAGAAACAAAATTTCCCGCCCCCAACGTCATGTGCTCCTATTCTCGGCGAAAAAGAGAGCCGCGTCCGTTCTGCAGAGCATCCTATCCGAAATGGAGTTGGACACGGTGATTTGCAGCGATCCTGCAGACCTGTGCGGCAAAATTTGCCACGATACCGAAGCCGCGGTATTGATGCTGAACCGGTTATCAAAAAAGGCAATTCCAAAAATTGCGGAATCGTTAAAGATGCGCCCTGAATGTTCGGAGCTGCCGATCCTTGCGGCCGTCTCAAGAAGCGTCGGTTCTCCGGCGACCGAGGAACTTGTGAGTGCATTCGACAATGCGCTTGTTTTGGACTACCCCTTCAAAAAACCCGCTCTTCGATCCGCGCTCCGGGCCGCGTTCAGAATCAGGCAAAGCCGGCGTCTTATAAACGACCTTGCGAAAAAACACCGGCGGGCGGAGAAGGAATTGAAAACATCCCGCAATCGACTCCAAAAAAAAATAATGGAGAGATCGAGCGACTTGGCTTCGGAAGTTACGCGGCTGCGCAGGCTGACGGGAGCATTGATATTGAGCGAACAGAAAGACAGGCGCCGGCTTGCGGGGATCCTGCACGACCATTTGCAGCAGCTTTTGGTCAGCGCAAAATACCGGCTTGCTTCATTGAACCACATTGAGGATTCGTGCGCCCGAGCGGCCATTCATGAAACGGAAGAGCTTTTAGGCGAGGTTATCGAAGCGTCCCGATCCCTGACGTCCGAATTAAGCCCCCCTATTGTGCATGAGAGCGGATTTCAGACGGCGTTGGAGTGGTTGGTCAGCTTTATGGCGGCTCAGAACGGACTCGAGGTAAGACTTAAAATCGGAAGCGAAATCGGCCCGATAGATGAGAATTCCAAAGCGATGCTGTTTGAATCGATCCGCGAACTCCTCGTGAATATCGTCCGGCATGCACAGGTTAAATCCGCCGAAGTTCATATCCGGGAAGTCGAAGGCCGGCTTTTAGAGATTATAGTCTCCGACCGGGGCGTCGGCTTTAATGCTGAGACAGCGGAGCGGAACGGATTCGGCCTGTTCAGAATCAGGGAACAGCTAAAATTGATCGCCGGCAGGATGGGAATCCGGAGTGCGCCCGGCAGTGGATCGCAGGTTACAATTCTTGTGCCGCTCGGCGGACCCGCCCCGCGGGTTTCTTCTTATCCGCATGCAACCAATTCCCGGCTGCCGGCGAAAACCGCCATGCCGAGGATGGATAAACCGGTCAGCGGCACTATTCGCGTCCTGATTGCCGACGACCATGCCGTCATGCGGCAGGGCTTATCCAGTTCCCTCAGCGAGGAGCCGGACATTGTCATCGTGGGAGAAGCCGCCGACGGGAAAACGGCATTGGAAAAAGCGCGGGATTTGAGGCCTGATGTTGTTCTTATGGACCTGGGCATGCCTCTGATGAACGGCATTGAAGCAACACAGAAAATTCATTCCGAAATGCCGAGGGTCCGAGTGATCGGATTGTCCATGTTCGAGGAGAAAGAACGCGCCAACGCGATGTTCGAGGCCGGCGCCGTGGCTTATTTAAGCAAGAGCTGCTCGGTGCATGCCCTCACTTCCGCCATCCGGAAGTGCACGGGAAAATCCGAAGCGACCGCATAAGAGGCTATCCCGGATACTCCTTGCTTTTTGAAGAAACAAATCCGGTCTTGTGAAACGGACGATAGACGGTCGTGGCGATATTTCGAAGATGTGAATGTACGCGTTTGAGGAAACGGAAATATACGGCCAGCGCGACGGACGACCTGCGCGAAAGCGATTCGTCTTCCTCGTTTATAAAGCTGCGCACGTGCTTGTCGCATAAAGGATTGATCCACATATTTTCCTGAATCAAATTCTCCGCCGCTTTTTCATCGCTGTTTTGCAGAATATATCGAATACGGTCGAATGCATTTTCTACCGCCTTCTCAATTTTCTGCAGATCTTCTTCCCTGTCGCCGGCCGCCAGTTTTGCCTGATGGCTCGCGGCCAGTTCCACAATATTTTTGGTATAGTCGCCGATACGCTCCAGGTCGATGATGATGCTGAGCAAGCTGAGCCCTGAAGGCAGGCTTTCCATGCCGGCGACAGAGAGGTGCTGAATCACTTCCTTTCTTACTTCCCTCTGGTATTTGTTGACTTTCTTGTCAAGCTCGTAAATGCTGGTGTCTAATTGAACCGTATCCGTTTCGCGCAGCGTCTTCTTGGCTTTGAGAAACATATCCTTTGTAATATCCAGCATTTCGTAGGATCTATGAAAAGCCGCATCCAGCAGGCTGTCTTTTCTGAAAATCCCCAGGAGTTCCTTAAGCATTTTGCCACCCTCAACTAAGAGAAATAATTACAATTAATGGTACTACGAAAAACGTCACAAGAATGTAAACAAAAGGAAGCGCTCTGTTCTTAACCGCCAGGTCCGCGAATTTCTGAGCCATGAAAATCGGCACTCTGCACAGGGGCCACCAAACGATGATTCCCGACACATTGAACAGCAGATGAGCAAACGCCACGGTGACCGCGTTGGGATTTCCCGTAATCAGCGAAGCAAGGATGGCGGTAACGGTGGTTCCCACGTTGGCCCCGAGGGTATAGGGAAAGATTTGGCGCAAGGTCAAAAGCCCGGCTCCGGCCAAAGGCACCACCAAACTGGTAGTGATGGAACTGCTTTGAACCAGGGCGGTGAGGATTAAGCCCACTGCAAAAGCCGTCGTTTTGTTTTTGAACAGAACTTTATCGAACAAAGCGCCGCTTTTGGCAACCACAAGAACCTTGAGCTCTTTCATCATCTGATGCAACGCCAAAAACAGGAAACCCAGAGCAAGGAAAAGCATTATCCATGGAATATCCACCGCGTCGGACAGAATTAAAACCACCGGCTTCGTGGCGGCTTTTACGGGATTAAAAATCTCCAGGCCGCCCGCATTTTGAAAAACTGCTTCCAGGCTTTGTGAGAACTTTCCTAAGAAGTTGGTAAGTAATTGAATAGGAAAGAGGACGGCAACCGCCAGCAAATTGAAAAAGTCGTGAACGATTGAGGCTGCAAAGGACCTGCGGAATTCCACGGATCTTCTGATATTGGCCAGTGAAACAAGTATGTTGGTAATGGAAGTACCGATGTTGGCGCCCATGATAATGGGGATGCCGTTGGCGACCGTCAAGGCGTTGCCGCCGACAAGGCCGACCACAATGCAAGTTGTGCAGGAGGAACTCTGGACAATGGAAGTAGCGAGGATGCCGGCAAAGAGTCCCACAAGAGGATTCGAT
>Ga0307422_1002070_pt1 | contig 10162 bp, 7 predicted proteins | sample SalMarWE160290MG_FD_202153 | JGI IMG/M metagenome (GOLD analysis project Ga0307422, IMG submission 202153) | Salt marsh sediment microbial communities from the Plum Island Ecosystem LTER, Massachusetts, United States - WE1602-90 | ecosystem: Environmental > Aquatic > Marine > Intertidal zone >...
GTAGGCGTTGGGGTATTTATCCAGGATGCTGAAGGTGCCCGCGCGCGTGCGTGAGCCAGCCTTGCCGGTCGAGGCGATGAACGCATAGACCAACACGCCGTTCTGGTAGGCATAGAGGCGCTGCTCCGAGAGATCGATCACGATGCGCTTGCCGCCGCCAGAAGGGGCGGGCGATGGACTGCTGGAACCGGGGATAACGAGCACCTGCCCCGGCACGATCAGTGACGGGTTGGCCAGGCTGTTGGCCCGCGCCAGCACCCACACAGAGGCGCCGTAGCGCCGGGCGATGGCCGAGAGCGTCTCGCCGCGTCGGACGGTATGCGTCTGCCCGGCTGCCGGCGGCGGCGAACCGGGCACCGGCGGCGCGGACGAGCCGCCGGGGATGACGAGCGTCTGGCCGACGCGAATCTGGGTGGGTTCGGAGATGCCGTTAGCCGAGGCCAGCACCGGGATGGTGGTGCCGTAGCGCAGGGCGATGCGGTACAGGTTCTCTCCCGGTTGGACGACGTGCGTAGCTGCGGCGGTGGAACCGCTCGGCGGGGCAGGTGCGCCGCCCGCGATGGGGATCACCAGCCGCTGCCCGGCATAGATCAGGCGTGGGTTGGCGATGCTGTTGGCCGCGCAGATCGCGCCCACCGGCACGCCATAGCGCCGGGCGATGCCATAGAGCGTCTCGCCTCGCTGAACGACGTGGACTGTGGTAGCTTGAGCATACGCCGGTACGACGGTCAACGATACCTGCGCCAGCAGCGCTCCTAGCAGAACCAGAGAAACCCACCTGCGCATTGTCCTCTCTCCTCCCCGTTATCGGCACAACATTAGCAGAGAATGCGCCCGGTGTCAAACGAAAAAGACCTCCGAGGTTGTGCGACCTGCGGTCGCCAGAAACCTCGGAGGTCTGGGTCCGCTCACTCGCTCCCATCCATCAGGGGCTCGCCGGTGATCTCGATGCGGGCGACGTCGATGGTGCAGCCGTTCACATCCATGACACCACACGTCACCTCTCCCCATATCTGAATGGGGGTCATCGTGTTGCGCAGTCTCTCCAACTGGGCAGCGATGGCGGGATCGGTGCTGCCGATGCCGTAGAATATCAAAAAATCACCTGATAGGATAAAGTGATCGTCGTACTGGGAAAGCGGCGGCTCTCTGACGACGACGCCATGCCACCCTTCGACCGGCTCCGGCTCGGTGATCTCGGTCCCGACCCGCAGGTGGGTCGCCAAAAGCTGGCAGCCACCGTAATCGGGCACGTCGCAGGTGAGTGTGCCCCAAAAGTGGGCGTACTTGCCCGGCTCTGCCTGATCGCGCAGGGCCACGATCTGGGCCTCGATTTCCTCGTCCGCACCGGCGATGCCAATCTCCCCGACCCCCTCCGGCGCCAGGACGAGATAGTCGTCGTACTCGCTGTCCGGGGGCAGGCTGACGACGTGACCATACCAGCCCACGACCTCGGCCCCCCCCCGCGGCGCCTCGGCCAACTGAGCCTGGATCAGAGGGTTGAGTTGGGCCGGCAGCTCGGCATCATACCCCTGCCAAAAGTCCTGCCCGCCGCGCACGAAGGTCGGATTCTCGGCGTCACACGCCAGGTCCAACGCCTCCACCGAACCATCGGCCAGGCGGAAGTGCAGCCTGTACCATGACGGACAGCGGGCACGCGCGTGCAGTCGCAGGTCCACATCGAGCGCGGCGACGATCTGAGCGATGACGTCGGGATCAGAGATGGTCAGCCGACTGACATAGCCGGTGGATGCATCCATGTTCAGCTCCAGGATCTCGATCTCCACTGTGCCTTCCAGCCCGGCCTGCTGCGCCGGATTGCCCCATATCTCCTCCGTCGGCGCAACCGTGGGCGCTGCGGTGGGCCGTGCTTGCGCCTCTTGCTCCGCCTCCTCCTGGGGACCACACTCGCCGCGGTAAAAGGCCCATTCGTCGCACTCGGTGCCATCGGGAAAGACGCACACGCCGTACTGGCCGCCATCTTCGTCCGTGCGTATCTCCAGGGTATATCCCTGTTCCTTGCAATAGACGGACGCCGGGTTTCCCAGCTCTGCCCCGCCGGTGTCCTGCGGTGGGCAACAGGCGCTGAGCATCAGAACACATCCTGTAATTAGCATTTGTTTTCTCATCACTGCCTCCTTGTGAGGTCTTGACGAACTGGGGCACACAAAGGTTCCAGCGGGCAACGGGACTGCACGACCTTGGTGTTCAGCTTTCTACGCGGGCCGATACAGCGCCTGCGACATGTCACCCACGAACTGCGGCAGGTCGGGGTGGCCCAGCATCTGCCGGATGGCGTGGGCTTCACCTAAATGGAACCAGTAGTGGTATATGTTGCGCAGGAGCAACGTGCCCACGCTCTCCCCGATGGGCTGGCCTTGCCACTCAAAGTACGTTTGCAGCACATCCGAGGTCAGTGTGTCCAGGTAGGCGTCGGCTGCGGCGGTTACCTGGCGCCACACGTCCCGCATCTCGTCCAGCGGCGGTGCACTCGGGGCACATCCATATCCCATCGATTCCTGCAGGCCTTCTATCAACTCGCGGCCCTGTGCCCACGTCACCCAGTACTTTTGCTCCTGGGCCGCCAAGTGGCCCACGATCCAACTGATGCAGTTCATCGGCTCGAGCCGGCGGCGCGCGTCCGCGCCGGAGACGCCTGCCAGGCAGCGCTCCAACTCGCTGCGGGCGAAACGCAATTGGTCAACCAACGGGTGTGTCATCTCAAGCTCCTTTCTTCCAGACGATCGAATAGCGCCACAGCAGCCTGCGCACCTCTGCCCCTGGCAGCACGCGTGCGCACACCTGCCGCACTTGGGCCAGCGGGAGATACGTTTCGTGTAGCCCGTGTTGGGCCCACGCCTGGCGCGCCTCGCGTGACTGCCTCAGTCGGCCGGTCTTGATCAGGCGCAGAACGAGGTTCACCGGCACCGCCAGCGCGCTCACAAGTAGGTCGGTCAGGTCCTGCTGCTGGTATAGATCGAGGACCAGCAGCGTCCCGCCGACCTTGAGTGCATCCCGCGCCTTGATCAACATCTCGTCCAACGGCAGGTGGTGAAAAGCGGCGATGGACGCGATGCAGTCAAAGTGCGCCCATGGGAACGTCCACGTCGTCACGTCGGTGACCTGAAAGTCGATGTTGGGATACTGCTGCGAGCGCTCCCGGGCCAGCCGGATCATCTGTGGCGAAAGGTCAAGGCCCAACACGTGATCGGCACGCTCTGCCAGGAGACGTGCGAACGTGCCTGTGCCGCAACCGATATCGAGCGCCTGCGCGCAGGGCGCGGGAACGCGCGCCAGGAGAAAGTCGTGGTAGTGGCCGTTTTGCCCCCACCCCTCGCCCGAGATCAGGGCGATGCGATCGAAATCGGCCTGAATCGTGGAAGTATCTGTCATGAGAAACGGAGACCAGTGTAGCATAAAAAGCCCCCTGCGCAAGGGTGGGGGTTCTAGAATCCGAAACTTGTTTTTGCCCTTGCCTGAACGAGTTCAGGACCCCAGTAGCTTCACTATCTTGCCCCCGGCAGCCACACGGTGAACGTCGTGCCCTGGCCCAGGGTGCTCTCGACGGTAATCTCGCCGCCGTGGCGTTCGATCACATTGTGGCTGACGGTCAGACCCAGGCCGGTGCCGTCCTCACGGGTGGAAAAGAAGGGCTCAAAGACACGCTCGAGATCCTCAGGGGCGATGCCGTGGCCGGTATCGGAGAAGGCCACCGCCAGGCGGCCGTCCTCGCCCTGCCAGCTCGCCACGTGCAGCGTGCCGCCCTCGGGCATGGCGTCCACGGCGTTGAGCACCAGGTTGATGAACACCTGCTCCAGCTCGTCGGGGGCCACCACGACGGACGGCAGATCGGGAGCGAGGGTGCGCTTGACCGCCACGCGACGGTGTTGCAGGTACTTGGACGCCAGCGCCAGCACTCGCTCGACGACGTCGTTCAGATTCGTCGTCCGCATCTCGCGTTGCGGCGGCCGGGCGAACTCGAGAATGCTGGCCACCAGATTCATCAGCCGCTCGATCTCCTCGTCGGCAATCTTTAGGTACTCTTGCTGCTCCTGGGCCTCCAATTGGAAGGAGAGCATCAGTTGCAGGCTGTTGTGGATGGCCTGCAGGGGGTTGTTGATCTCGTGGGCCAGCGAGGCGGCCAGGCGGCCGGTGGCGGCGAGCTTTTCCGTCTGCACGAGCTGCATCTGTGATTGCTCCACCAGCTTGCGCAGCTCGCGCTCCGCTTGGTACAGGCGCGCATTCTCGATGGCGATGGCGGTCGAACCGGACAGGGTATTCAAGAGCTCCTGGTCGTGCGCGTCAAAGTCGCCCTCTGTCTTGTTGACCGCCGCGATGGCGCCGATGGTGTTCTCCCGGTACGTCAGCGGCACGGCGAGCAGGGAGCGAGGTTCCGGGCCGGCGAGCGTACACACCCGGTCGCCAGAGCAGCGGGGATCGATCTGAATGTCGCTGACGGTGGCGGGCTGCACGTTCTGCACCACCCAGCCGATGATGCCCGCATCTGCCGGCGCACGGGTGCCGACGGGCAGGGCGGCGCTCGCTCCGGCGGAGGCGGCGAGCCGCAACTCGTCGCTGGCAGGATCGAGCAGAAAGATGGCCGTCGCCTCGGCGTCCAGCATGGTCCTGGCCTCGGACATGGCCAGCCTCAACACCTGATCCGGGTCAAGTGTGGCAATCATCGCCTGGGTGGCCCGGTTCAACGCGGTCAGGCGCAGGCGGAAGCGGTGCTTTTCTGCGGCTCGCCGGGTGGTGGACTGGATGACGGAGGCATCGAATGGCTTGGTGACGTAATCGTAGGCCCCGATGCGCAGGGCGTTGACGGCGCTTTCCAGCGAGGCGTAGCCGGTGAGCACGATCACCTCTGTCTCGGGCCGTTGTTGGCGAATGTCCCTGAACACCCTGATACCCTCGATATCGGGCAGCATGAGGTCGAGGAGCACCACGCTAAACGGCTCGGCCTCGATCTGTTCCAGTGCCTGCTGTCCACCTTCGGCTTGGATGACGTCGTACCCCAGGGGAGCGAGACATTCGAACAGCAGCTCGCGCATCTTGGGGTCGTCGTCTATGATCAGGATCTTGTCTAGCCTGGCCATTGCTCTGTCTCCTCGCGTGCAATCGGGAGAGGCCGACTATCTCTGGCTCACGGGAATGAACACGCGGAAGGGAAGTAGGTCGTAGGATTGGTTCAGGCTCAGGTAGCCGCCGCTCCAGCCTCCGATGGCGTGGATGGTGTCTTCGACCGTCACCACACCCGGGCTGCGCCACGCTTCGATCAGAGGGGTTTCGATGGCGTTCCAAGCATCCTCGGCGGGGTCGTACCGTTCGTTAAAGCCCAGGTAGCTGCTCCAACCGCCCCCACCGATAGCGTAGAGGTTTTCGTCCAGATTGACCAGTCCCAAACCGCCTCTTCCCACGGTCAAGGGGGCGCATTCTCGCCACTGGTCTGTCTCCGGTTCGTAGATGGTACACGAGGCCAGCTCTTTCTCGTCATCGTATCCCCCCACGACGTAGAGGCGGCCGTTCAAAGGGGCGGCTGCGGCAAATCCACGTGCTATGGGCATCGGCGTCGCCTCGTCCCACGTATCTGTCTGCGGATCGCAGGTGTAGACGTCGGCGACGTACTGCCTCCCATCCCATCCTCCAAAGAGGTAGAGCTTTTTCCCCAGCGTCGCCAATGCGTAGGCACACAGGGGCTTGGGCAGCGGATTGGCCTGCCGCCAAGTGTCGGCTGCGGTGTCGTACACCTCGACGGTTCGCATCGGCGTTCCAGCAGCGTCGCATCCCCCCGGCACGTACACCTCCGCGCCAATGGCAGCGCCCGAGACGTAGGTCACGGGGGTGGGCTTGTCACGGCCGCGTGCCCAGATGTCGTCGGCAGGGTCGTATATCTCGACCGCGGCCGTGACATCCTCGGGGTCCTGACCGGCGATGGCAAAGATGCGCCCATCGACAGCGGCAAGTGCCAGGTGCGCCCGGCGCGTGGGCATCTGGGCGTGCTCCTGCCAGCGGGATTCGCCTGATTCGGAGAGGACAACGCGTGGCTGCTCCCTGGGTTGGTTGAACGGCAGACCGTCGTCGTTTCCCTCTTGAGGCTGTGTGGGCCACGTCAGGGCGATTCCGCTCACCACCAACAGCAGTGCACAGACCAGCAGGATGCGCTTGGTCCAGGGTAGGGGAGGCGGCGGGGGCTGGGATATCTCTGTAGGTAGGGCGCTTTCGGCCGGCAGCGCTTGATCGGCGCCTTCGACCACCACCCATCCTTCCTGCACGGCGATCATCGTCGCCTCGGTGCGCGACTCGGCCCCCAGCTTGGTAAAGATATTGCGCAGGTGCACCTTGACGGTGTTGACGCTGATATCGAGCTGGTGGGCCACCTGACGGTTGGTGATACCGGTCGCCACCAACTGCAATATCTCTATCTCGCGTTCGCTAAGGGATTCTCCGTACTCGGCCATTTACCCTCTGCACCTCATATTCCACGTCAGGATTATAGCACACGGACGACGTTCGGCAACCAAACGGTCATCGAATCTAGAACGAATAAACGAATGGACAGCGCAGGATATTCGTTTATTCGTTGCTCAATTCACTGACGATGCGCTCCATGCGGCGTCCGTACTCGACATAGTTGTTGAACCTCTGCTCTTCTTCAGACACGACGGACGCGTCGTGATGGACGACGGACAGGTGCGGCTCGATCGAGAACCCGCCGTCGTACCCGCTTTCAAGCAGGTCGCGCACGATGCGCACCACGTCGCCGTCCCCCTCGCCGGGGAAAGTGTATTCCACCTTGGGAAAGAGGCCGCCCGATTCCTCGACGAACCGGCCATCCTTGATGTGGACATAAGCGATGTGCTCCTTGACGTGGGAGTAGAACTCCCAGCTCGACTGCTTGGGATACGGCTTGGGCTTGGAGCGATCGTCGGTAAAGACGGGATTCCCGGTATCAAAGACCAGCTTTAGCCCAGGCACGTTCTCGACCAGCCGCAGCGTGTGCTGCCAGCTCATGCCGCCATAGTTCATACAGTTCTCGTGAACGGGTGTCAGCCCGGCGGCGGTAAACGTCTGGTGCAATATCCGCAGCCGCCGGAAGCGTTCCTCCTCCATCTGGTCATCCGGCTCGCGATCGTCGAGCACGGCATAGCTCATGATGCGGATCAACTGGGTCCCCAGCCGCTGCATGCGCGGGATGGCTTGGTTGACCTCCTCCAGCGTGATGTCAAACGGGTCGGTGATGCGCTTGCCCCAGTTGGCAATGGCAGAGCCGAAGCAGTTGATCTGCACGCCCGCGTCCTGTAGCTTGCCCGCGATCTCTTCAAATGCCTCTTCCGATACGTCGTGGATATTGGTTCCGTTGACGTTGCGGGCTTCGATGGTCTGCCACCCCAGTTCCTTGGTGGCGCGTATCTGCCCATCGATATCCGGTGCCGCCTCGTCTGCAAATCCTGTCAGGTACATCGCGCTTGCCTCCTGTTATGGTTTGGAAAAAGATTCCTTCATATCCACATCTGCCTCTACCACCTCTTCCTTTACGTAAGTCGAGGTCTCGATCAGTTTCTTCAACTCTCGCTCGAACGCCTCTCCGTCCAACGGTAGTTCTACGGGTCGCCCGGTGAGCGACGAGTACAGCATCGCGTTACCCAGTTCGACGGAGTGTACGCCTTCTTCGGCGGGGGCAATCAGTTCTTCGCCCGTCAAAATGGCGGCGGCAAAGTTCTCCAGTATCTCCGCGTGCTGTCCTCCCGTGCCCTCGATTGGGAAGGTGATGGTTTCCACGTCCGGTTTCGCGAAAGCAGCCTGGGATGTTTGCAGGAACTCGGTGGCCGGGGTCTCGTTGCGCACGAACGTGATCGTCCCGTCCTCAAGGACGAGCTTGCCCCGATCGCCCGCGATCTCGAAGCGGTTTGTGCCGGGCGCCTCTCCCGTCGAGGTCACAAAAACGCCGGTGCAACCGTCTGGAAATTCAAGATATGCGGTCACCTCGTCCTCGACCTCGATGCCGTGCCGTTTGCCAATGCAGCAAAAGCCCTGCACCCGGGTTGGTATACCGCATATCCATTGCAAGAGATCCAGGTTGTGCGGACATTGATTCAAGAGCACGCCGCCACCTTCCCCCGCCCAGGTCGCCCGCCAGCCTCCGGATGCGTAATAGTTTTCGGTGCGGAACCAATCGGTGATGATCCAACTGATCCTCAAGAACCGGCCCAGTTCGCCCGCTTCCACCAGTTGCTTGATCTTTTGGTAGTGCGGATCCGTGCGCTGGTTGAACATGGCGGCAAAGACCAGGTTCTTGTCCTTGTGCGCCGCACGTTCGTGCGCTGCGATGAGCCGCTCGCAATCCGCCTTGTGTACGGATATGGGCTTTTCTACCAGCACGTGATAGCCCTCCTCGAGGGCCGCGATCCCGATGGTGGTGTGATCGTAATGCGGGGTGGCGATCAGGACGGCATCGCATATGTGATCTTCTAGCAGCGTCTGCGAGTCCGTGTACGCCGGGCAGCCCCACGTCTCGCTGGCGGTCTTGGCCTTTTCGGGGACGATGTCGCACACCGCCGCCAGCTCTACCTGGTCCAGTTTTTGGATGTTTTGCAGATGCAGGTTGCCGATGTTTCCTACGCCAATCAGCGCCAAACTTACTTTGCCTTCGCTCACCTTTGCCTCCTTTTATCAGCTCAGTCCGTATACAATTGTGCTCCGAGTGTATTTTTCTTCACTCTCTCCGATCCTCTTGCTGGGGATTTAGGTGTGCCTCAAGATCGTTTAGGCATTCCCTGGGCGTCTGGTTCATGCTTGGGCCTCGGCGCCAGAATTATAGCACACGGGCGAGGTTGGGCAAACGAGCGTGGTACGCTCAGGCGGGATACGCTCAGGCTTTTTTGGAAGATAATGTCCAAAGGACGATCTCCGGCGGGGCGAGGAAGCGGGCGCGGGGAGCGCCTTTGCCCTCCATCCCCAGCCCTCGGCTCACGTACAGCGTTGTGTTCCCTTCCTCGTAGCGCCCCATCTCGTACCGCTTCCAGAAATCGGAGCTGGTAATCACCGCACCGAACACGGGCAGGCGAATCTGCCCGCCGTGCGTGTGGCCGCAGAGGTACAGGTCTATGCCCATCTCCACCGCCACCGGCATCAGGTCGGGAGAGTGGTAGAGCAGGAGGGTGAACGCGTTGCCGGGATTGCCGTCCAATAGCGCGTGCAAGCGCGGCCCGTCGAGTTTGCGCTCGCGGGTGCAACGCAGGCCGGCGATCCGCAGGGTGTGGTCGTTGACGCGCAGTTCGTCCATCTCGTCCAGCAGCCAGGTGATGGGCAGGCCGTCAAAGATAGAGGGCACGATGTCAGAGCGGTCCACCGGCGGGCTGCCGGTGATGGCATAGACGGGCACGGGGGCGATCTCGCACAGGCGCGCCAGCAGGTCGCGCGCTTCAGCGTGGGCGTGGGTGTCATAGACCGACGATAGGTTGAGATAGTCGCCCGTGAGGACGATGACGTCTGGAGCCGACTCCTCGACCAGGCGCAGCAGCTCGCGTTCGCGGGGAGTGATGCGCTCGACGTGCAGATCGCTGATGTGGAGCAAGCGCAGCGGTGGGTGACCGTTCAGCTTGGGAGAGCGCAGTTCAGCCTGCGTGACGCCAAGGCGGAAGGGCTCGATCCAGGTGGCATAGGTGGCGACGGCGAATATGGCGAATTGTAGTGCAGCGGTCAGCCACAGACCGGGGAGCGTGGGCCACAGCAGGCCGAGCGCGGCGGTCAGGATCGTGCGGACGATGGTCAACCCCAGCAGAGGCGGGGTAGGGGGGCCATAGGAGCGCCCTAAACGGGGCAACAACATCAAGCTGGCGGTATCAGCAGCGGTGAACGCTAACGACACAATCACGACCGTCGGGGCAAGGCTCGTCCTGGTCCTCCACGTCCAGCCTGCCGCAACAGCCAGCGCCAGCCAGATAGGCGTGAAGATCAATGGGTGGACGTGGCCCAGCATGTCGGTCAGCAGAAGGGCGATGTGCAACGAGCGGGCCCGATAACCCGCGGGGTCATCTTTCGTCAAACTCATCAGGTTGCTCCGAAAATAGAAGCTGTCCCCCCACCTAACCTCCCCCAAAGTGGGGGAGGAACCGGCGCTCCCCTCCCAGGTGGGAGGGGCTGGGGGAGGGGGATGGTGTTT
>Ga0307422_1002073_pt1 | contig 10157 bp, 8 predicted proteins | sample SalMarWE160290MG_FD_202153 | JGI IMG/M metagenome (GOLD analysis project Ga0307422, IMG submission 202153) | Salt marsh sediment microbial communities from the Plum Island Ecosystem LTER, Massachusetts, United States - WE1602-90 | ecosystem: Environmental > Aquatic > Marine > Intertidal zone >...
TCCGGATTTGAAATTGAACGGCATGAATGAAAAATACATATTGAAAAAAATGATGGCCGGTAAGATACCTCAATCTGTCCTCACCCGGTCGAAACAAGCATACAGGGCCCCGATTTCAGAAAGTTTTCTGAACAGTAATTCTCCTGAATATGTGAAAGACTACTTAAGTAGTTCGAAGATTAAGAGTTTTGGCATTTTCGAAAGTGAACGGGTAACATCATTGCTTGATAAACTCAGCATGCATACTGCCTCTGAATTGGAAAATATGGCACTGGCGGCTATTCTTTCAACTCAAATTATGTATGATCAGATGATCAGGAATAGATCCAAACCGACAATCAATATGTCCGATTGCAAAATAATTTATCAGGAATAATGAATTTTTTTTAAAAGTCTTATTACATGAAAGAAAAAAAATCCGGGTTTCATAAGGATATACTACGAATAGAGAATATTCAGGGTCTGATTAATTCAATAACGAACAGATTAAAAAACGAAACCCACAATGAGTTGAAGAGATATGGAGGAGTAGTTGGTATCAGCGGAGGAATTGATTCTTCTGTTACATTTGCCCTGGCAGCAAATGCATTCGGTTCGGAAAATGTTTTGGGAGTGATGCTCCCTGAGAAAGATTCCAGCTCCGATAGTGAAATAATGGCCAAAAAGCTGGCAAACAAATTTGGCGTTCAGGCAATTACTGAAAACATTAGTGATGCCCTTACCGGTTTTGGTTGTTATGAAAGAAGAGACGAAGCAGTAAAGCGTGTTTTCCCCGAATACGATCCTGAAAACTATAAAATGAAGATTGGCATTAAATCACTGCCGCAAAGCAAATTACCACCGGTTTTTTCTGTTGTAATTATTGATCGCGACGGGAATGAAAAAAGTGCAAAACTGCCGGCAAAGGATTACATGCAGATTGTAGCCGCGTCTAATTTGAAGCAAAGAACAAGAATGTCTATGCTGTATTATCATGCAGAACGATTGCATTACGCGGTAATTGGCACGCCCAATAAACATGAGGTTGTACAGGGATTTTTCGTGAAATATGGTGACGGAGGTGCAGATATTATGCCTATTGGCCATCTTTATAAAACACAGGTCTATCAATTGGCATCATTCCTCGGTGTTCCGCAGGAAATTATAGACCGGACACCCACAACAGATACGTATTCGGCAGAACAAACACAGGAGGAGTTTTTCTATCAGTTTCCTTTTGAGATTATGGATCTGCTTTGGTATGGATATGAGAATGGTTATGATCCTGCTAATGTCGCTGAAGTTATGGGTTATTCAACAGATGAAGTGATTCAGATATTTAATAATTTCAGGAGGAAACAGGAAACAACACGATACCTTAGGATGGCTCCTGTGAAATGGTAGTTTAAATTTTATTAAAAACCGAACCTGATGAATGTTTTTGATTATTTTTTTGAGAATTCGAAAGATATTAATAAGGATTTTCTTCTGGGGTCGAAGGAACAAATAAGTTATAATGAATTATTTGATAAAAGCCTTCAAATAGCGGCTTATCTGATCAAAGAAACAAAAAAAGATGAAAAGATACTTTTATTGAGCCATAACAATATATTTTTTCTGACTGTATACCTGGGAATTCTTAAGTCAGGAAGAATATGTGTGCCGCTTAATCCGGATATCGAAGCTGAAAATTTGGAATACATTACAAATGAATGTAGTGCCAAATATCTTTTTGTGGATTCGGGATTACTGAATAAGTATGATGTCAGTAGATATAAAATATTATCAAATGAAGATATTGCAGATCTGAACAAATATTCATACCTGGAGGAGGATGGTAATTTCAATAGTGAGGATTGTGCCGAGATTATATTTACTTCAGGTTCTACAGGTGAGCCGAAAGGCGTAATGATAAGCCATAAAAATTTGATTGCCAATACCGGATCAATCATCGAATATCTGAATCTGAATTCAGATGATATTATGGAGGTGGTATTGCCTTTTTATTATTGTTATGGCTTATCTCTGCTACATACACATTTGAGAGTAGGAGGTTCAATTGTACTGAATAATACATTTATTTTTCTGGGTTCGGTAATGAATGACCTGAAGAAATATAAATGTACGGGATTTGCAGGTGTTCCCAGCCATTTCCAGATTTTGCTGCGCAAATCCGAAAGCTTTAAAAAGGACACCTTTCCTCATTTAAGATATGTAACGCAGGCAGGAGGAAAATTACATACCATATTTATTAAGGAATTTCTTGAAGCACATCCGGAGATTAATTTTTACGTAATGTACGGGCAAACTGAAGCAACTGCACGCTTATCCTATTTGCCTCTTGAATACCTGGAATCCAAAATGGGATCAATAGGTAAGGGTATACCTCGTGTTGAACTGAAAGTGGTGAATCAATCCGGAAAACCCGTTAAACCAGGAGAAACAGGAGAAATCATAGCCAGGGGAGATAACATTATGATGGGGTACCTGAATGATCCGGAATCCACAAATCAGACCATAAGGGATTTATGGTTATATACCGGCGATCTGGGTACAACAGACAAGGATGGTTTTATTTATCTTACTGCACGTCAAAAGGAAATCATCAAAGTCGGGGGGAAACGGGTAAGCCCCAAAGAAATAGAAGAAACGATTGTTTCAATTCCCGAGGTTATTGATTGTACTGTTTTTGCCATAGAAGATGCTTTGTTAGGAGAGGCCATTAAAGCGAATATTATTATTGATAAAGTAAATCGTGACAGCATAACTCCTGATACAATAAAGGAATATTGTGCCCAAAAACTTGCAAGCTACAAAATACCCCAGGTGATTGAAATTAAAGAGCAGCTAAATATAGCATCAACAGGGAAGAAACTCAAATCAAGGACCCGGTAAACTAAATTTAAATTTTATCGTTTATATACCCTGCATTATTGATAAATATGAATATTGAAAACTTTGTCCGTGTTTAATATTATATGTTATTTTTAAATCAGAATTTAAATTAATCAAATACAAATTACTTTATTAATATAAGTGTTTAATAATAAAAAAATTGATAAATATGGAACGCATAAGATTTTTACATATACCCAAGACAGCTGGAAGGTCTTTTGAAGGAATACTTCGGAGGCAATATTTCGGTCACAGATTTTATTATGGAGATAAGGTTTTTAGATTTACTGGCAATTTTGACTCGGATATTAAAAGATATGAGGCATTATCAGAAAATGATAAGAATAAAGTGGTGTTGTATTATTGTCATATGCCAATTAATACTGGTATAAAAGAAATGGATGATGCTACTATTATTACATTTCTCAGAAATCCGGTCGAGCGTGTCAAAGCTTTTTGTCAGCATGTTCGCGAGGGGAAAAGTCCACATCTTAGAAATGTATTCCCACCCGATTCTTTTGATTTAGACAAATTGTTAGATAGTGGATATCCGGAACTTTATAATTTGCAGACCAAAATGTTAATTAATAGTAGAACCAACGCCTCAAATTTATTGATTGATAGTATGTCACCTTCTGAAGCAATTGATATGGCATTGGATAATCTGGATAATAAAATATCATATTTTGGGTTAACGGAATATTTTGATGAAAGTATAATTTATATTAGTTCAGCCTTAAATTGGAGAATGCCATTGTATACTCCTTTAAATATTGAAGACAGTAGAAAGCTTATTGAATTTGAAAAACATCATATTGAACGTATTACTGAATTTAATTCGATAGATATTGAATTATATAAACGTGCTAAAGAGAAATTTCTAAATATTCTTGATAGTGAAGCATTTGATAAAGCAAAACTGAAAAGATTTCAGCGTATAAATAAATTGTTATATACAAATTTTGTTAATATTAAAAAACCTGTTGTTGAACTAAAAAGGTTCTTCACCGGATAATGGATTGTAATCTTTTAATAAACACGGGTTTGCATTTATTGTTTCTTTGTGAAAACAATTTGATTAAGAAATTATAGAAATAATTGAAGAAATTTTTTGAAGGTAGAATTATTGAGTCATATTATCCAGGTATTTCAACTATATATTAATTATCAATAGCGATGAATTATACGGTATTTTTGATATTTATAATAATATCATTTCTCCACCCGGTGCATGTGTCAATCACAAATATTGATATTAACACAGAGGAGAGCAGTATAGAGTTTTCGACAAAGGTGTTCCAGGATGACGTGGTGTTGTTTTTCGAACATTTTTTTGATGTTGAACTGGATTTGGAAGATGATTCTTTATTTTACAGGGAAGAAAATAAGGAAGTTGTTGAATATTTTCTGCTTTCGGTTAAGTTTCAATTCAATGAGCAACACCCTGATACTTTGCAACTGGTCAATCATTATACTGAAGATAGTTATGCAGATGATAGTATGGTCTGGCTGTTTTTTGAAGGAAAGTTGCCCGGGACAGGCATTAAAAGTCTGAAAATTGAAAATACTCTGTTGTTTGAATTATATGAAGACCAGAAGAATATGGTTATTGTAAATTATGATGATCACCAGCAGGGATATATGTGTACTTCCGAAAAGCCGGAAGTTATTATTGAATTTTAACCTGTATTAATAATACAGAATAAAACATTTGGCATAGTTTTTACTTCCTTACAGTATTTAATTCTAACTTTGTATGGATGAAGCGTCTTATTGTAACAGTGGTATTGCTGGGGATTTGTTTTTATGCCGGATATGCTACTCATAACCGGGCAGGAGAGATTACTTATGAACAAATTTCCGATCTTACCTACCGGTTTACTATTACTACTTTTACTTATACAAAGAGTGCGGCTAACCGGGCTGAGCTGACAGTGGAATGGGGAGACAATACTACCTCAGTAGCGCCTCTTGCAGGTCCTCGTGTTGTACTTCCAAATTATTATTATCATAATACTTACGAGGTAGAGCATACCTTTCCCGGGCCGGGCACTTATAAAATACTGGTCCAGGACCCGAACAGGAATTTCGGTGTTAAAAATATACCCAACTCGGTAAATACTGTTTTTTCCATAAAAACCACCATGATCATCAGTTCATGGATAGGGCATAACAATACACCTGAATTGCTTAATTTCCCGATTGATAAAGCGGCACTGAACCATGTGTTTATTCACAATCCTTCGGCATATGATCCTGATGGCGACAGCCTGTCTTACAAACTTACTGTTTGTACCGGTGAAGACGGAAAACCCATTGAAGGGTATAATTTGCCGGAGGCCAGTGATTCGCTGGTTGTTGATCCCGTGAGTGGAGATCTTATATGGTTCACACCCGTGGATACAGGTGTATATAATATAGCAATTGATGTTGAGGAATGGCGCAAGGGGGTCAAGATTGGGAATATTGTACGGGATATGCAGATTGATGTATACAAAACCGATAATAATCCTCCTGAAAATCCTCCTTTGATCGATTATTGTGTGGAAGCCGGTGAATATATAGAGTTTACGGTGACCAGCACAGACCCGGATGGTGATCCGGTTATTCATTCGATGACAGGCGGCCCGCTGGATTTTAGCCCTGATTCGGCAACTTTTGACACAGATTCTACCGGCTTTGGTTTTGTAACTTCTACTTTCAGATGGCAGACATCATGTGATCATGTTCGAAAGCAACCATACCGGTTTGTGCTTAAGGCAGAGGATGTAAATAATGATATAAGCCTTGTGGACCTCAGTAACTTTACTGTTAAAGTGCTGGGCAAGGCTCCGCCTAACCTTGAAGCATCCCCGGGCAGCAATACTATAACCCTCACATGGGAACCCAGTCCATGTGATAAAGCTGAAGGATATAATATTTACAGAAGGAAAGGGTCATCGGGATTTATCCCCGATAGTTGTGAGAACGGAGTTCCTGATTATACAGGTTATCAGTTGCTGGATCGGGTACCGGGTTTGAACAACACAGGGTATGAAGATGATAACCTTGGTGAGGGCCTGATCCAGGGAGTTGAGTATTGCTATCTCGTAACTGCATATTATGTTGATGGTGCAGAGAGTTTTGCTTCGAATGAAGCTTGTAACACACTTGTTCCCGGTCTGCCGGCTATTCTGAATGTCAGTGTCGAAGAGGTGGATGAGAACAGCGGGGAAATATTTCTTTCCTGGGCGATGCCACGCGGAATTGATACCCTGGCACCCGAAGCAACAGGTCCGTATGTTTATCAGATTCTACGTAAGAATACCATGGATGAAGAATTTCAGGCAATTGATTCCATACTGACCGATAACCTGGAAGATACTACATATACGGATGAAATGTTGAATACTGTCAGGTTTCCTTATTATTATTCTGTTGTGCTATATAATAATACGCCGGGCAACCGGTTTATTATCGGCACTAATGAAACGGCCTCTTCTTTATATCTTGATGTTGCCGCTTCTGATAATCAGATTGAACTCTCGTTTAAAAAAAGAGTTCCATGGCTGAACACCGAATATATAGTATACAGGTATAACAGGAGTTCAATGTTGTTTGATTCTATTGGTACAACGAATGAGAACAGTTATATTGACGATAAACTGGTAAACGGGGTCGAATATACTTACCAGGTGGTCAGTAAAGGATGGCGGCCTATAGGTGAAATTGATTATTATAACCGTAACACGTCGCATATCAATTCGGGTATTCCGGTAGATACCGTTCCGCCTTGTCCGCCCCGGCTAACAGTTGAACAATTGTGCGACAGCTTAATGAACTGGCTTACATGGACCAATCCCAATAATTCGTGTACTGATGATGTGGTGAAGTATAATATTTATTACTCTCCGCTATATATCGATGATCTGCCCCTGTTTGACAGTACACTCTCAGCCGAAGATACCATTTATCTGCACTTTCCCGAAGAAACACTTGCCGCCTGTTACTATGTAACTGCTGTTGATTCATTTGGCAATGAAAGTGCCCCGTCTAACCGGCAATGTATAGATATTTGCGTTTTATATGAGTTACCAAATGTTTTTTCTCCAAACGGAGATAATATAAACGATATGTTCACGGCAAAAAACCTGAGAGGTTTTGTGAAAAATGTGGATATGAATATATACAACCGCTGGGGACAGTTGGTCTTTCAAACACATGACCCCTATATTAACTGGGATGGCAGGCATTACCAGACAGGCAAAATCTTATCTTCAGGGGTATATTACTATATATGTGATGTTTACGAACCCAGGATCACCGGGCTTGAAATAAGAAACATGGTAGGTTTTATTCATGTTTTTTCAGACAGGCAGGGAGGACATAATGAGTAAAGCAGGGATCATATTATTATTTTTTGCAGCCGGCATATGCTTATATGCACAGAAACCTGATGATCACTATCTCAGGGGACTTGCTGAACTTCAACGAAAAAATTATCCGGAAGCTGTTGTTAATTTTGACCGGTCTTTGGCAGCAAATGTTACAGGCAGTGTTCTTCTGCAAAAGGGAAAGGCCTTGTATCTGTCAGGTAATTTGCAGGAAGCATTGAAAATATTACAGTTACCGGAAGTCAGAAGCGAGCCTGAAACCGGTTTATGGCTGGCCAAAATCTATGCTGCATATCAGGATACCGGGAATGCTGTTTTCTATTTGCAGCAATACCTGTCTTCTGATAATAAGATTGATGAAAGGACAATAAAAACTGATCCGGCTTTTGATATTATACAGTACTCGGATTTGTGGCATCAACTTTGGCAAAACGAATGGTATACCGAAGATGAAAAGCTGATCAGTGAAGTACAGCGTTATATTGATAAAAATGACTTTGATGCAGCAATGGCCTTGCAGGATCAACTCGAAATAAAAGCATCAACAAATCCCGATGCTTCTTTTGTCCTGGCAGGGATTTATATTGAACACGGAGATTACAACCGTGCTGTTTATTATTTGAATAAGGCTATTGATAATAACCCCGGTGATTATCGTTATTATTTAATGAGGGCAGAGGCAAATGCAGAACGGCAGCGTTTGGAACAGTCTGTAGTTGACATGAATAAGGCTGTTGAGCTGCGTCCGGATTTTTTTGAATTGTATAAGCAAAGGGCACTGTTTTTATCTCAAACAGGTGATCATCTAAAGGCCGCTAAGGATATTGATTTTTATCTGAGATATTTTCCGGATAAGCCTGAAGCAAAAGAACTGGCTGCAAGGATATACGCGGCAGGTGATGACCGCCTGGAAGCATTGCGGTATTATAATGACCTTCTCGCTAATGATAAATCAAAACCATTATATTTTAAAGAACGGGGACGTATTTACCTTGAAACAAAAACTTATAAACAGGCAGAAAAAGATTTATCTATGGCTCTTGATCTTGACCCTGTTGATGGTGAGACATACCTGTTAAAGGGTTTGGCCAGGTTTTATATGGAAGATAGGGAAGGGGCCTGTTCCGACTGGAAGAAAGCCAAACATTACGGTAATACGCGGGTGTTGGAATATATCCTGAAGTATTGCAGGCAATAGTTTTTTACCTGTATTATTCATTCACGCGTTTTATCTTTCCCGCGCAACCCGTCCTATCTGTTGTTCCTGCAGCATAAGGTCCGCCAAAACAATGGCTGTGGCAGCTTCGAGGACTACGGGCACGCGTAATGCGATACATGTGTCGTGGCGGCCTTCTATCTCCAGCTTTTCTATTTTCCCCGATTTTAGGTTTATGGTATTTTGTGCCTGATGGGTACTGGAGGTGGGTTTCACGGGGACGCGAAATACCAGGTCGTTGCCGTTGCTGATCCCCCCGTTAACACCCCCCGAGTAATTTGTTTCTGTTTTCCCCTCTTTGGTAATGATATTGTCGTTATGCTCGCTTCCCTTCATTTTGGCTGACTTAAACCCTGAACCAAATTCAATGCCTTTTATTGCAGGAATGGAAAAAATCATATGGCTGATCATAGCTTCCACAGAATCAAAAAATGGTTCGCCAATTCCTGCTGGTATACCCGTGGCAGTACATTCAATTACCCCTCCGATAGAATCATTTTCTTCAATAGCTTTTTCAATTGCCTGATCGATATCTGATGATCCGCCTACTTCAAGGATACGGGCATTTACACTGACCGGGTTTATAAGCTTTTTTGCAATTACTCCTGCTGCCACCAATCCGAGTGTGAGCCTTCCCGAGAAATGACCTCCTCCACGGTAATCTTCAAAACCACCGAATTTTTTCATTGCAACAAAGTCGGCATGTCCCGGACGCGGCATTTCCCTTAGCTTTGTATAGTCTTTTGACCTTACATTCGTATTATTGAACAATATAGTTATGGGAGCACCGGTTGTATGATCATTAAAAAGTCCACTTACAAACCTGGGAATGTCTGCTTCTTTGCGGGGAGTTGTGCCTTTTGCACCACTCCCGCGCCGGTTAAAGTCTTTGTTGAAATCTTCGGGACTGACAGCTAATCCTGCAGGGCAGCCGTCAATGACAATACCAATCCCCGAGCCGTGTGATTCTCCGAATATACTAACCCTGAATAATCTGCCAAAGCTATTCATGTTAAAGTTTTTCTAATGCTTCAATAATTGATTTTAGTTTACTGTAGGTAATTTGTCCCGGGGCAGTAGATCCGCCTTCATCGGGCGAGGCAAATGTAAAAGGTGCGCCCAGAAAAGGAGCCAGTATTCTTGTAATTTTCCCCTTATCACCCATCCCGATAGCCACTATACTGTCATTACTGTAATACAGCGACAATACTCTTATAATATCGGCTTTTGTTTCTGTGGTGGTAGCAATCTTAATAATATCCGCATCATATTCGCGGCAATTCCTGATGATTTCACGCAGATCATTTAAATCCGGTGTCTCGTTATAATTATGATATGAAATAATTACCCTGCAATGATGATCTCTCGCGTATGAACTGATAGCTTCCCTGTATTCATCCGATGATTCGTATTCGATATCAACTAAACCGGCCCCTGCAGATATAGCTTTTCTGAGTCTTTCTTTCTGGTCATTTTCAGCATATGATCCCGGCCGTAAGGTTGCTATAAGATTAGGATGGGATGAAAAAACCTGTTCGATCTGATCAATATTAAAGCCGCACAGATCAAGCCTGATCTCAGCCATTTCAACATTTTTTATACTTGAAATGCATCTTTCAGGGTCCTTATCAGAGATACTAATACAGATCATTGATCATTTTTTGTAGTTTGGAATAAAGTACTGGTTCAACGAT
>Ga0307422_1002074_pt1 | contig 10151 bp, 9 predicted proteins | sample SalMarWE160290MG_FD_202153 | JGI IMG/M metagenome (GOLD analysis project Ga0307422, IMG submission 202153) | Salt marsh sediment microbial communities from the Plum Island Ecosystem LTER, Massachusetts, United States - WE1602-90 | ecosystem: Environmental > Aquatic > Marine > Intertidal zone >...
CTATTCCGAAAGAGACAATAGAAAGACTTCTTTTTTATACAAAGTGCTTGTCGACTTTTAAACAGTCAGGTAAGGAGCAGTTTTCCTCTGCAGATATCGCTCAGAGGTTAAAACTTAAGCCTACATTAGTGAGGAAGGATCTGTCTTATATTGGATGTATTGGAAGAAGAGGAGTTGGGTATAATATTGAAAGGGTTTTAAATAAGATAAATCAAATTGTATATTATGAAAAAGAATGTCAGGTTGCCCTTATAGGTGTAGGAAATAAAGGAATAAAAATAGGGATTATTGCTGTTCCTCCTATTCACATTAAAGAAGTTATTGATATCGTTAAAGACTCAGAGATAAAAGCGATTTTAAATTTTACCCCCACGTGTTTGATGCCTTATGACGACTTAAAAGGGAAATTGAAAATAAAAAACATTGATTTGGCAATTGAAATGCAAAGATTGGTATATTATTTATCCTGAAGGCTTAAGATAGATTTGAAAATATATTTTATTGTTTTAAAAAAGCAAATATTCGTGATTGGTAGTAGTTAATTGTCTGAAATTTTAGTTGTATGTCGGGGCATTAAGTTTACACCAAAGCTTAAGTAATTTACCGATGATTCAATAATAGTAAATTCCGTCTCAATGCCTATCATATCAGTAACATTAAATCCTAAGCCGACTCCAAGAGAAAGATCCGTGTCGTCTCCGCCGGCGTCGTATTTTTGACCAAAAAGCGCGAATTTAGCGTTTGTATTTGTGTATACTATTCCAATTTTGGCTTTAAGGTAAGCTTTTTGAGCCATGTTAAAACGCAATACACCGTATCCGGCTCCTGTCCACAAATCATATTCGGCATCTATCTGCATAGCAGTATCACCTGGAGTAAACGGTTCCCAATTTCCGCCGGCAATGCCATAATTGAATTCCCCTTCGATGCTTATTTCAATGTTTTCTAATTCGAGTGGGAAAGTGTAACCCAAAAGACCTCCGATTGGATAAATATTATCCGGTGATTCATACAGTCCTATGCCCCAGTCTACCAAGAATATACCTCCCTTTATTCCAACATACAGTTCCGTTTTTTGACCGTAGAGAGATTCGGTGATTCCAGCAAAAATAATGACAAATACTAATGAAAGTAAAATAGACTTTTCCATTTTTTCTCCTTTTTGGTTTGTTAAGTAAGATGTTGGTAGGCAAGAAAAATCAAATTTAAATTTCAGTTTACTCGGTTCATGCGGTAGATTAAAAAGCGTCTTTGATTATTCCCTTCAATTCCTCATCACTCAGAACTATCGGGTTGCCTTTCATACTGTTTGATTTTTTTGCCTTGGTTACGAGTTCTTCTATCTGTTCTTCTTTTAAATCGACTTCCGAAAGGTGAGGCATATTTAGTTTTCCGTATAGCTCATCCGTCCAAGAAATGAGGTCTTGTGGTTTCGCTTTTTCGTTTTTTGTTACTATTTTCGCGATCTTTTCGTATTTTGTGAATACGATTGAAGAAGGGTCCCGTTCTTCCAGGGCTTTAATATTTGTTTTTATAACATAAGGTAGAAGAATACCGCAAATCACACCATGAGGAGCATCAAGCATGCCTCCCATAGGACCCGCGAATCCGTGGACTGCTCCGAGTTTCGCGTTCGCGAGGGCAATTCCTCCGAATAGGCTTCCTATACACATATCTTCCCTTGCCTTTGCGTCGTTTCCATCGTTGAAAGCTTTCAGAAGAGAACGGCTTATTCTTTTGATTCCTTCTTTGCAGATAGCGTCGGTGAGCATATTCGCTTTTACTGAAACATAAGGTTCTATTACCTGTGTAAAAGCGTCAAGACCCGTACTTGCGGTTACTTCTTTCGGCATCGAGTAGGTTAAAACAGGGTCAAGTATTGCAATGTCCGGAAGCATAAAAGGACTTCTAAGGCTGACTTTTATGGAATGCTCATTTGACTTTATTACGGCATTTTTTGTTACTTCTGTTCCAGTACCCGCGGTTGTAGGCACCGCTATAAATGGAACAGTAGGGTTCTTTATAGGTTTACCCTTGCCTATTACTTCCAGATAATCAAAGAGATTGCTGGCGTTCGTTATAAGCGCGGATACGGCTTTTCCCGTATCGATTGCGCTTCCGCCTCCTATGCCGATTATTACGTTTGTTTTGCTGCGGTTTGCCAACTCCAGACATTCGGACACTGCCTGGGTCGTCGGTTCGCCTTTTACAGAGTATATTACGCACTTTACGTTTTTTTCTGCGAAATCATCAAGTAAGAATTTACATCTTTCTTGATTTTTTCCTGTTACTATAAGAGGTTTATTTCCAAGAACCAGTGCATTATCAACGATTTTTTTTGCGGAACCTGCGCCAAAAATTATCCATTTCGCGGTCGCGAATTCAAACCGGTTTGTTTTCACCAGCCAGCCTTGTCCGGAAATAAGTTTGTAAATTTAACACTGTATCTTGGTTCTGCCATCATGTCGGCAACCCCGTCTTTCCATTTTTTATAGTGGTCGGTTTCTTTATGCCTGGCAGGGTCATCCGGAGTTCTATATACTTCTACTAGGACGAATTTGCTTTTATCGTCATTTTGCTGAATTACGTCGAAACGTGCTATTCCCGGTTCCCGAATGCTGTTTCGAGCATTTTCGATCGATATTTTTTTGAATTCTTCAATCATATCTTCTTTTACATGAACGTGTACATGAACAACAAGCATAAATCCCTCCCTTATTTTTTAGAAAAAGGTAATATATATTATTGAAGTTCAGGTTATAGTCAAGGTCTCGTTCGGGGCACCACTCCGAAAAACCGCAGTCAGTCTCCCCGGCGAGGAGACTGCTGCTTGCTCTCGACCTCGCTCCTTTTGACTTCGTCAAAAGTCCTTGCCCGCTCGGTCTGCGAGACATTTTTCTTGAGTGGCATCCACTCACTTTTAGGTTTAAAATAAAAGAAATTGAAAAATCGTGTCCGTTCGAGCCCCGAGATATTTTCCTGAACAGTATCTCTTACTCATTGGGCTGTTTTTATCAAAAGACCGTGCTTGCTTGGTCTACGAGGCGTTTTTATTTAGTGTGTTAGTGCGTGGGTGTGTTGGTGTGTTTTTTGAAACGGACCAACGGACTAACCGACCCACAGACAAACAATTCATAATTTCTGTGTTCTCTTTCTCTCAAATGCGATATTTTGTGTTGACAACTTAAGTCACAATTAATATAATTACTATTATGAATTCAATAAGTAGGATTGAAGGAGAAAAAAGCAATAAATGATAGAGGAATTAATAAAGCTCAAAGATTATGTCCCCTTATTTCAAACTTTTATTTGGATTATATTTATTATTATTATTCTATTAATATTTCGTAAATCAGTATGGACAATAATTAACTTATTGATTGATAGAGTGAAGAAAGGAAGTTCAATCAAAGTAGGTCCTGTTGAAATTGGCGAAGAATTAAAGAATCTTACTTATGCCAAGCAAGGTTCAGGTGAAATTAAAGCAGAAGCTAAAGGTAAAGAAAGAGAAAAGCATAGAACAAATATTTATTCAGAAAATAAAGGACTTTTTTTAACTCATATTATTTCACCATCTAAGAAGATTGGTCAAAAATATGACATATTTATTTATCTAATTCGTCATAAATCTACTGATTTTAATGATATTGATTATGCTGAGTTTTTCTTTGGTCATATGTGGGGTAATGAAGTATTCAAAGAGAGTTTAAAAAATGGAATTATAGGAATATCAACATCAGCATATGCTCCTTTTCTTTGTACCTGTTGTGTTAAATTTAAAGATGGTTCCGAAATAGAGTTAAATAGGTATATTGATTTTGAAATGGAAAAATGTTTTTGAATATAACGAAATATGGCCACAACGGCCGTTTGGCAAAAGCAACAAGAAAATCAGTGTTCATCCGTGGCTAATTTTGGGAATGTGAGGGGAGTTTTAAACAACAAAAAAATCTCTGTGTACTCTGTGTGTTTTTTTCTCTGTGTTCTCTGTGGTTCAATTAGTTTCTGTTTTTTAGTTGCCCAATAATTTATCAATCTTTTTTATAAAACTATCTTTCCCTTCCTGGTACTTATCGATATCGTAACGGTATTTTTTTGACAATTTTTCTTTCAGTAATGAATATTCTTTAGCGACTGATGAATTTGAGATTAAATAATCTCTAAAATCGATATGTCTTTTGATTTGCGGACTTCCTTTTTCGAATATATGAACATGATGAGTTCTATTGTTTCCTCCTTTCTGAAAGAAACGTCTTTTGGGTATTCCGTATTCGCCCAACGCAACGTATCCTAATTTTTCCATTTGTTTATTATAGCTATCTACTTTATTTATGTCTTTGACTTCTACCATAATATCTATTATAGGTTTGGCTTTAACCAGCGGAACGGCAGTGCTTCCTATATGATGTATGTCTACAAGTATTTCTTTAAATATCTCTTTAATTTTATTCGCTTCTTCTTTAAACTTTTGTTCCCAGTTAGGATCATAAGAAACGACTTCTACTATTCTTTTGTTTGTATCAGCCTGTGACATAGTAAAGTATAAGAATTATATATTTGTTGTCAATTGGTGTTTTAGTTGGTGCGTTAGTGGGTGAGTGTGTTGGTGCGTAAAAACAGACAACGGACTAACTGACCCACAGACCAACAGTTCTAAAATCTCTGTGAGTTTTTTGTTTTCTCTCTGTGCTCTCTGTGGTAAAAAATGTGGTGGGGGGGGTAGTCTTGACAACTTAAAGTACAATTAATATAATAACCATTATGAATTCAGTAAGTGGGATTGAATGTTTGTGAATATAGACGAACAAGTTCGTCTATGAACAAGTTAGACGTAATTTCGGAGGAGGTTATGTTAAATGAAAAATAGAGAACTTAAATATCGAATAAACTGGCAAAATGCATGGAAGAAAATGAGGAGCGAGAGAATTAGCAAGCTTAGAGTAACATATGACAAGGATTTTCAAATAAAATCCGCTGAAGATTTTTCAAATCGTTATAAGTGGAATGATTACGAATCTGGAAGAGAAGTGGTGAATATATTAGGAGATACATTAAAAGATGATTTTGAAGTTCTTGAGATCGGTTCTGGTAGTGGAACTTTAACAATTCCTCTTTCTGAAAAAGTTAGAAAAATCACTTGTGTAGAGGCTTCAAAAGCAAATTTACAGATATTAAAGGAGAATTTGAAAGAAAAAGAGATTAAAAATTTCGAATTGATAAATGAGTATTGGGAAAAAGCTAAAATTGAAAATAGTTTTGATTTAGTTGTTTGCTCACATTTTCTTTGGATGGTTGAGGATATTGAAAAGCATTTGGAACGAATGGAGCAATTTTCGAACAGATATTGTGTCATAGTCCAGCCCTGCGGGAGGGATGAAGTAGTTAAGAATGCCTTTGAGGAGATTTGCAAGGAAAGATACACAGGACAGTTTGAAGCGGATGCGGAGTATTTTTCTTATGTAATTTTAAGGGAATGGTCAAGATTTTTAGATGTTCGCCACCTCAAATATTCATTTGAACTTAATCTGGAGGAAGGTATTAGGTATATAGCGAGTTACTTGGGAAAATTCATAGAGGTTGATGAACAAGTTGCAAATAAGATAAAGAATTTTTTGATAGCCGAGGTGGGTGAGCCTTGGGTGGTAAGAGATAAAGCAGTTGTTATGTGGTGGGAACCAGAAAAATGAGAAAAATTAAACTTCGCCTAACACAGCATATATGCTATGGGCTTACGCCCTTGCCCTTCGGGACATTGTTCCCTTCGGTCGCAACGTCGTATATGCTGGGAACGTTGTGCAAAATTTATCCTGTCTCACCTCAAAAAGAAAATAAATAAAAAAAATTAAAAAAACTTGACAAAACAGAAAAATATAGTATAATAATATCAAATGTTGATATCTGTAACTGATAATGGTAAAATAACAAAACTATGGAGAATATAGGTGTGAAGGATTTCACTCATCAATTAGAAAAAGGGTTGTTTAATCTTTACATTCTTTGGAAAGCAGGCGAGCAACCAATTAGTGGAATTGACCTCTTGGAACTTGAGCATGAGCATGGCCACGAAGTTAGCGCAGGTAGGATTTACCCAACACTCCATGATTTGACGGAAAGGGAATATCTCGTTATGGAGGAAGTGGTTGAGCATGGGAAGGTTCACAAGTACTATAAAACAACCGATGAGGGCAGAGAGCTTTTAAAAAAAGTGAGAGATGAGTTAGGCGAACCTATGAAAGATTTTCTAATTGGATGGATAGGAAAATTCTTTTACAATATTGAAGTTGGGGAAAAAGAAGAAGAGCGTTGCAAGAAGTCCGAAGAATATATTCTCAAGACAGTTAAAGACGATATTTTGCGGATAGCCGGAGAAGATAAAAATGAGAAAGTTTCATTAAAATTCATAAAATCGAAGATTAAGGCTTACAGCTCTTTCATTTCTAGAGCAAGCGAGCAGCTTGAAAGGGAGGATTTGATTCAGCTTGAGAAAGATTTTGTTATATTGACGGAAAAAGGGCAGAACGAGACAGATTATATTATAAAAAAACACTCTATTCTTGAAGACTATTTTAAGGAAAAGAGAGACGAGGAAGAGGCACATAAAGCAGCCGACATTTTAGAACATTATGTTTCTATGGAAGTTCTCAATAACATAAAAAAGTTATCAACATTTAAAGGAGGGAGTCTTCCTCTAACAGAATTAGAACTAAACCAAGAGAGTTTGATTACTGATATCGAGTTTTCTGTTGGCGGACTATTTGAGAGAATGGTAAGCATGGGAATATTCCTAGGAGAAAAAATTAGAATTATGTACAAAATCCCGGATGGCTTTGTTGTTAATGTTAGTCGTAAAAAGATTGCATTGGGCAAAGATATAGCAAAAAAAATTAAGGTGCTAAAATATGGAAAGTCTTAAAATATTATTAATAGGGCAGCCAAATGTAGGAAAGTCATCTTTACTTAATGCCTTAGTATGTCCAAAGGTTATAGTATCTAACTATCCCGGGACTACCGTGGAGGTTACCAAAGCTAAAAAAGTGTTTGATGGAACAAAAATAGAGTTTGAGGATACTCCTGGAATATACTCTATCTCTGATAGAAGTGCGGAAGAAAAAGTTACAGAGAGAGCCTTATTTGAAGAGAATCCAGATGGAGCGATTATAATTGCTGATTCCGTCTCTCTTGAAAGAAACCTCTATTTGGCCTTTCAGGTGTTAGAAGCTAAGATTCCTGTTATCCTGGCTCTCAATTTTGTTGAGAGTGCTGAGAAAAGAGGAATTACAATTGATCACAAAAAATTGGGTAAAATACTGGGTGTTCCCGTCGTCCCTATCAACCCCTTAAAAAAAACAGGAATAAACGAACTTGTAGGCGCACTTTTGAACATTAAAGAGACTAAAAGGAACGCTTTCACTGTTAGATATGATGACGATATAGAAAAGGCAATAAAGGAAATATCCTCTCAAGTAATGGGGAAACTACCCAAAAGATTTGTTTCCTTAAGAGTTTTAGAAGAAGATGAAGACTTCTATAAATATTTAAAGGATAAAAAAATAATTGAAAAGGCTAAAGAAAACCTAAAAGAACATCCAAAAGTTGCCGAGGATATATCTATAACTAGATACGGCACGGCTTCATTTTTTGCAGAAAAGATTACCCAAATAGCTCCTGTAGATGAAAAATCTGAAAGTTTGGAAAAAAGAGTTGACCAGGTTCTCCTGCACCACGCCTGGGGTCCTTTTATCACTATCCTGACCTTTGTTGGTATCTTTGCTATGCTTCTTTACCTCGGCGGCTGGATAGAAGGGATTCTCGTGGACTCTACCGAAGGCTTTACAGAATCCTTTTTGTCGAGAACTCGCTGGGGAGGTGGCTTTCTTGGTTCAGTTGTGGAAGCTGGTTTGGTGGGAGCGGTAGCTGGCATTTCTATTGCTTTACCGTACGTCTTTTTATTTTACCTCCTTTTTACTTTAGTTGAAGACACGGGGTTCCTTTCAAGATTTGTTGTCAATTTTGAAAGATTTTTGAGAAGGTTTAATCTCCCTGGGAGAGCAGTTATTCCGTTAGCTTTAGGTTTGGGTTGCTCGGTCCCTGGTGCTAGGGCTACAAGGATTCTGTCTTCGGAAAAGGAAAGGTTTTATACCGCATCTCTTCTCACTGCCGTTCCTTGTTCTTCTCGGATTGCTATAATAATGGGAATAGTTGCCTATTTTGGCGGTAAGCTTTTGGCAGTTTATGTTCTTCTCACTCTTGTCGTTGCTTTCTTAATTTTTGGCTATATAATGAAAAAAGTTCTGCGAATAGAAAGGAAAACTCCCCTTTATGAATTACCAGAATTGCCACCTTATAGAATACCCTCAATTAAGAATATTATTGTCAAGAGTTGGATTAGAATGAAAATTTTCGTTTACATAGTCATACCGTTTCTGATTATAGGCGGAATACTTTATGAGGGATTAAATATCTTAGGTGTTACTGATGCGATGATAAGGCCACTTTCTCCTTTTATGTGGTGGTTGGGATTACCTGCAGTAGCAACTATCCCATGGCTTTTTGGCTATTTACAAAAAGACCTCGTTTCAGCAATGCTTTTCACTGTCCTTGGGACCGAAATAGCAGTAGTCTTATCGCCTCTTCAGATATATACATTTGGTGTGGCAACCACAATTGGAATTCCCTGCATGATTGCTACGGGAATGTTTTGGAAGGAGTTCGGACCTAAGAGAGCGCTTGTTTTAACCTTAGTCTCAGCAGTTTATGGTCTTCTGTTTGCTGGCATAGTATGGAGAATAATCTCATTTTTTTAATAATGTTTGATATATATACAAAAATTTCGGCGGGGCTCCGTGAACTCTACGCTTCGCTTCGGTGCTATTGCACTCGCACAACAGCGGATAAAAGGGAAATCAAAGATTTCCACAAATTGCCTTCCTGTCTGCGTGCGGACACGCACAGGCAGGCAGCAACTTCTTTTATCTGCAAAATGTTAAAGGTAACGGAGGTTGACTTTTTTTATGGTCATTATTGACTTTTCTTTAATTCTTTCATATTATTAGTTGATGAAACGATGAGTAATAAAATCAAAATAAATGGATATAATAAGTCACCTATAGACAAATATATATAACATTACGTCACATATACCACCAAATTGGAGGTATATATGACACCGTGTCGTATATAAACAAGTTAGGCGAAATGCTCACATTATAGTGTAAAAGGTGAAAATTATTTTAAGGAGGTGATAGAAATGAAGGTTACTATTATCTATGACAACACGGCTTTCAGAAAAGACCTCCAATCAGATTGGGGCTTTTCTGCATTAGTGGAAATTAAAGAAAGGAAAATCCTTTTTGACACAGGTGGAAATGGGACTATTTTACTTTCAAACATGCAAAAGCTAGAGATCAATCCTAAAGAAATCAAAGAAATATTTATTTCCCATCCTCATTTTGACCATATTGGAGGCCTGTCAGCTTTTCTCGATCAAAACAATGAAGTTAAGGTTTGGGTTCCTCCGTCTTTTCGGGGAGTTAAAAATGCAAGAGAAGTTATTAAGGTAGAAAAACCAACCAAACTCTACGATGGAATTTACTCCACAGGCGAATTAGAAGGAATAGAGCAGTCACTCTGTGTTGAAACAGAAAAAGGTATTGTGATTATAGCAGGATGCTCGCATCCCAAAATGGAGAATATTTTGAAGACAGCTTCACAGTTTGGTAAAGTTTATGGTATTATAGGAGGTCTGCATGGAACTAGACCTGAATCTTTAAAGAACTTAGATTTGATTTGTCCAACTCATTGCACTCAATATATTTCAGAGATAAAATCTTTATATTCTGAACAATATATAGAAGGAGGAGCAGGAAAAGTAATTGAGATATGATGCCCACAAAAGTTCAGGACAAGAATAAATGATTATCAAAATTTTAGGTGCTGAATCTTTAATATCAACGGGGTCAGACCTTGAAATGTGAAATGAGTGATTCAATATCTCTCCTTATTTTTTGGTATCAACGGGGTCAGACCTTGAAATGTGAAATGAGTGATTCAATATCTCTCCTTATTTTTCGTTCTTTTTTCATTATTCGTTCCATATCTTGAATGATAGAACCGAACTGGTCGGTCAAGTCCCTTTTTTTCTGTAAAATTCA
>Ga0307422_1002075_pt1 | contig 10146 bp, 7 predicted proteins | sample SalMarWE160290MG_FD_202153 | JGI IMG/M metagenome (GOLD analysis project Ga0307422, IMG submission 202153) | Salt marsh sediment microbial communities from the Plum Island Ecosystem LTER, Massachusetts, United States - WE1602-90 | ecosystem: Environmental > Aquatic > Marine > Intertidal zone >...
CGTTTTTATCCTTGCTTTTTGGTGCTGCTGTTTTTTTGCCTAGTTTTTTTGTTTCCCGCTTTATGGGGCTTTTGGATTTCACGGAATCAGTTTTTATTTCAGGCTTCGGCTTTTGCTTTTTAATACTTTCTTTTTTTTCTACTTCTTTGACTGTTTTGGCCTGTTTTTTCTGTTGAGAGGCTTTTTCACTGGAAATTATTTCTTCAATTTTGACCTTTGTCAATTCCTGCCTGTGACCACTCTTTTTTCTATACTGCTTCCTTCTTTTCTTTTTAAAAACAATAATTTTTTTATCCTTAAAATTTTCAATAACGACAGCCTTGACTTGAGCGTTCTCGATAAATGGAGTTCCTATTTGAGTTTTGTTTTCATCTTCAATAAGAAGAACCTTATCAAAAGTCATTTTTTGACTTTTTTCCAGTCCTAGCTTTTCGATGGATAAGACATCTCCTTTTTGAATCTTGTACTGTTTTCCACCAGTTTTAATTACAGCGAACATTTCTATACCTTTTTTCTAGATTTTATGGAGTCTAAATTTAACATACGGCTGTTCCTATGTCAATACGGAGCGGACGTGTTTAACTTGTCTTGACAAAAATGTTGTTTTTCTCTACTTTAATTATGGATTTTCGGAAACGGAGTAAGAATCAGGGCGGTTAGCTCAGCGGTAGAGTACCGGTCTTACAAACCGGGTGTCACTGGTTCGAATCCAGTACCGCCCACCAGAGATTATTTCTCTCAATAGTATTCCTCGCAAGCATAATTTTTTTACGAGGTCAAGGAAATCTAGCGTGGGTTATTCACGAGTCAAGCTTGCTGCAGATGCAAGGCACAGCACATGAAGTTGTGGTCCTTCACCACGAATGTGCTGTAACGAAGCAGATGCAGTAAGATCGGCTCGCCTGTAGGGTAAAGAATGCCGATTATTATTAAATTAGATTTAACAAAGAAAGCAACATTATTAATCTTGCAAAAAATCATGCTGATAAGCAGATATCATCAAGGTTAAATATTGGTATCGGCATTCTTTATGAATAATCCAGGCTAGCTGATTGACCATTGTTGTTGAGGTACAATTTAAAAATTGACTTGTATGAGTTCTAATGATATTTTACAAAATAAATATATGATTTTTTAAATAAAGTGATGAGTACAAGGGTCTTGGTTGTTGAAGATGAAAGCATTGTTGCGCGTGATATTGGCAATATGCTTTTAGGATTAGGGTATGAGGTGGTTTCAATTGTCTCTACCGCGAAGGAATCTATCCTAACAGCTAGAACTGCAAGGCCGGATATAGTCCTGATGGATATCCTGCTTCAGGGGGAAAAGACAGGTGTGGAAGCGGCAGGACACATCTATAAGCAGTTCAATATTCCGATTGTCTATCTTACTTCTTATGCAGATGAGATAACATTGCAGCGAGCAAAAATGACCGAGCCCTTCGGTTATTTACTCAAGCCGTTCGAAGAAAGAGAGCTGCAAACGACAATTGAGATTGCTTTGTACAAATTTAAGATAGATTCCAAATTGAAATCCAGAGAGCAATTATTCTCTACGATACTGAGGAGTATAGATGATGCTGTTATTGCAACTGACCAAGAAGGAATGACCACATTTATGAATCCACTTGCCGAAACTCTTTCCGGGTGGCAACAAACACAAGTTTTGGGGAAACCTGCAAGCGATATTTTTGATATAAGAAGCGAAAAAACAGGGGAAAAGCATGAAATTCCTGTTGGGAAAATCCTTGCTGGGAAGCGAATGAAATATAATAGTGAAGTTGTTCTTATCTCTAAAAAAGGGGAAAATATCCCTATCGAGCACAGAGTTACTCCTATTAAGGAAGACACAGGAAAAATTGCAGGCATGGTTATAACTTTCACTGATATCAGCCGCCGTAAAAAGGCAGAGGAAGAATTGTTCAAGAGTTTCGAAAAGCAGAAGCGGGTAATGGAAGGAACTGTTCAGGCTATGGCTTTTACTATAGAAGCTAGAGACCCTTACACGGCAGGCCATCAAATACGTGTAACAAAGCTTGCTTGTGCAATAGCTGAAGAGATGCATTTTAGTAAAGATAAGATTGATGCAGTGCGTTTGGCCGGAAGTCTTCATGATATAGGCAAAATATATGTTCCTGCTGAAATACTTAGTAAGCCAGGCAAGATTTCTGAAGTCGAACAGAACATAATAAGAACTCATCCACAGGTTGGCCATGACATATTAAAGGCTATAGAGTTTGCATGGCCTGTTGCCAAAATTGTACTCCAACATCACGAAAGGATGGACGGAAGCGGATATCCTTCCGGCTTAAAGGGAAAAGATATTCTCATCGAAGCAAGAATTTTGGCTGTATCTGACGTTGTTGAAGCCATGTGCTCTCACAGGCCTTATCGAGCTGCCTTGCCTATAGAAGTCGCACTCGATGAGATCTCAATGAATAAAGGTAAGCTTTATGATGCAAAAGTTGTAGATGCCTGTTTAAAACTTTTTAAAGATAAAGCATTTAAATTCGATTAATTCAACCATTATTTCTGTATTGAAGTATCTAAAAATTTATCCTGAATAATCCAGGTAACCTGGGTTATTCACGAGTCGAGTTTGATGCAGATGCCATAAGATCGGCTCGCCTGGAAGGTAAAGAATGCCGATAATAATTAAAATAAAAGTCAACAAAGAAAGCGATTATCTTAATATTGCGAGAAATCATGCTGACAAGCAGATATCATCAAGTTTAAATAAAGGTATCGGCATTCTTTATGAATAGCCCAGGTTTTATGAATAAATGAAAAAATTCTATTCTTGTCTACTATTGGCAGCTTCTATATGCGCCTCTCTGGGGGGAATTGCACTTTTTATTATTCTCTTTATCCCTGAGTTTGATATATACTGGCTTATCCTCTCTCCAATTATTTTCGCCTTCTACCAGGCACCAGCCGTTTATTTATTCTCGCTCTGGAAAAAAAGAAAAAACCGGGATGACTGACGAAACTTTAAAAGACATTATTATAAGCTGCATCCTCCCTCTTGTGTTATATTGACTGGCTTTTATTATGCTGTTAATATTCAATGTGATTTATAGGAAATCATGCTTCAAAGAAAAGATATTTAAGGGGAATAATATGAAAAAAGCCAGGATTCTTTTAATAGTTATAATTTTTGCTATTACGTGTCCTCTTTTCCCGTACAGCCAAGAGGATGTTCAAGCGAAGATAAAGGATTTAGAGACTCTCCTAAATAATGACCTTTCACCATGGAAATTAAAAAATGAAGATCTTCCAAACGGTGAAAAAATTGAGATTATAGACTCTGGTTGGGATCTGATACAAAATTGGCAGATTATTAGGGGAAAAATCTTATGGCTTCGCTATGAGTTTCGTGTGCCAGAAGTTTATTCGGGAATCAAAACTGAGAGAAGTAAAATAAACTTGAATTGCAGGTTTAGAGGTGTAGGAAAAACAAGAGGGAAATTTTTTATTAACGGAATATTAAATGAATCGTTTGATCTTGAATTTGGAAATCAAGCAACTGAGATAAATAAAATATTTCACTTGACAACAAATGCCAGCCATGAAGAAAAAATGTTGCTTGCATTCCGGATAGAAAATTTAGGAAAGATCCCTGTAATAGAGAGAAATACTCTTGAAACCGGGTGTTTCTTTCAGATTCAGGAATCGCGATTTAATATCGAAGCAGCCAAGGATGCCTACAATATGATTTCTCAATTTCTATTGGATTTAAAAATCGGTGCAGTTCTTTTAGACTTTGTTACGGAAAGAACGCGTTTGGCTCAGCAGGTGAGGCCTGTTTCGATGATATATCAAAAATTATCCTCATCGAAAAGTTTCCAGAGTTTCAGGCAAATTTTTAGAAAAGCTATTGGGAATTTTCCCGTATCAGTTTTACAAGAGGGCAATTTTGTAAAGGTCAAGGCCTGTCTCCATAAATTTTATCAGGAAGTGAAACCAATTTCCCGGTTTGCCGAAAGCTACACTATATTTGCCGGCGGGAATTCACATATCGATTTAGCATGGTTGTGGCGATGGGGAGAAACAGTTGAAGTCGCAAAAGAGACTTTTTCTACCATCATGGATAATATGGATGAGTATACAAAGATTGTCTATATACAAAGCCAGGCTCAGGCATACAAATGGATGGAGGAATATTATCCTGATGTCTTTGAGAGAATAAGACAAAAGGTCAAAGAAGGACGCTGGGAAATAGTAGGAGGGATGTGGGTTGAACCTGATTGCAATCTTATTGACGGAGAATCCTTCATCCGACAGATTCTTTACGGCAAGAGATATTTCAAAGAAAAATTCGGTATCGATGTAAAAATGGGCTGGAATCCGGATTCATTTGGCTACAATTGGAATATACCTCAGTTCTTTAAGAAAAGTGGGATCAATGCTTTTGTAACTCAAAAGATCAGTTGGAATGATACTAATGTTTTTCCATATTTCTTTTTTTGGTGGGAAGCTCCAGACGGCTCAAGAGTTCTATCTTATTTCCCTCCCACTGGATATGTTGGTAGATTGAGAGCCGAAAGAATGGCAACCGGCTTGAAATATTTTGAAAGGAATACAGGACAGAAAAACATGTTTATCCTTTATGGATTGGGAAACCACGGGGGAGGCCCGAACCGCGAGATGCTTAACCGGGCGAATGATTACAAGAAGCAAAGGATTTTCCCGGAAATCAAACACAGTTCGTTTTCTAATTATTTGAAGCACATTAAGAAAAAAGATCTCAAGGACCTTCCGGTCTGGAAAGATGAATTGTACTTAGAGTATCACCGTGGAACATATACGACTCAGGCAGAAACAAAAAGATTAAACAGAAAATCCGAAATTCTTCTTTCTAATACAGAGAAAATATCTTCCATTGCCTTTCTCTTGGGGAAAGAAATCTCTCAGAAAAGTATAAAAACCGCATGGGAAAAAGTAATGTTAAACCAGTTTCATGATATTCTTCCAGGTTCTAGTATTAATCCTGTTTATAATGATGCTAAGGAATTTTACTTGGAAGCTCAGAAATTAGCTGAAAATGAAAAGGATAAGAACTTGATGTATGTCACGACAAAAATAGACACATCTAGAGGAGAAAAGGGAATTCCGCTTTTCGTTTTTAACTCGCTGTCATGGGACAGAGATGGATTAGTTAAAGTTAAGCTTCTTCCATATTTTCAGGATGAAGTCACAGTTTTAGATGATTTGGGGAAAATAATACCTTCACAAATATTGAGATCCCGGGAAGGAAATATTCTTTGTTTTTCTGCTAATAAAGTGCCATCCTTGGGATACAGGATATACAAGATCCAAAAAGGGGGGAGGGGAATTGCACCTGGCTTGTTAAATGCTGGAAAGACGACACTCGAAAATCGCTATTTTAGAGTAACTGTTCATCCTGAAAGCGGGAATATCGTTAGTATTTTTGATAAAATCGAGAAAAGAGAAGTCCTGGCTTTATCTTCTCAAGGAAACCAGCTTCAGCTTCTTGAGGACATTCCAAAGGATTATGACGCCTGGAATATCCAATATACCGGGCGGCGCTGGTATTTAGATAAAGCAGACTCCATCAAAATTGCGAAAAAAGGTCCTGTTATTGCTTCACTCATGGTTGAAAAAAGCTATCTCGGTCTCTCTAAGAGCAGGCGTAAACCAACTACTAACTTTCCATCTTCTTTTTTCACTCAGGAAATAATTCTTTATGAAAATATCCCTCGGATTGATATTGATATGAGAGTTGATTGGTGGGAGAACCATGTTCTTCTAAAAGTTGCCTTTCCTGTAGCTATTAATAGCGATAATGCGACTTATGAAATCCCGTTTGCTTATATACAAAGGCCTACTAATAGGAATACAGATTGGGAAAAAGCAAGGTTTGAAGTGTCTGCAATCAGGTGGGCTGACCTTTCGGATGGGGAATATGGAGTAGGCCTCCTTAATGAGTCAAAATACGGTCATGATATTGAAGGAAATGTAATGAGGCTAACGCTTTTACGTTCTCCTTTGAGTCCTGACCCTGTTGCAGATAGAGGGAAACACTGTTTTTCTTATGCACTTTATCCCCATAAAGGCGACTGGAGAGAAGCTGATACAGTCCGGAGAGGCTATGAATTTAATTATCCTCTGATTGCTTTATTTGTGGATTCGCATCCAGGTGAAATGCCCCCGGAATATTCATTCTTTAAAGTGTCTGCATCCAACATTATCCTTGTGACAGTTAAAAAAACAGAAGACAGGGAAACTGTTATTTTAAGGTTTTATGAAGCGGAAGGAATTAATACGGAGATGCTTGTTACACTATTCCGTAGACCTAGAGAAATTTATGAGCTAGATCTGATGGAAAACAGGAAACATCTTGTTTCTTTTAATGATAGGTCTTTTACCTTAAAGTTCGGAAAATCTGAGATCAAAACCATCGAGCTCGTATATTAAGAATTTGTATATACAGAAGGGAGCGCCCCCGACGGGATTTGAACCCGTGTTGCCGCCTTGAAAGGGCGATGTCCTAGACCAGGCTAGACGACAGGGGCACGGATGATATGGTGAGCCGTGCTGGACTCGAACCAGCGACACCCGGCTTAAAAGGCCGGTGCTCTCCCTCTGAGCTAACGGCCCCTTCTAAGGAAATTAATATTTATAAAGGAAAAAACAAGAAGTGTCAATATCAATTAATTGCTTCGAACTTTATAATAATAAATCTTCCGTGGAACGTGCGGTTTGATTCCTCATCTGCAAGAGTATACTTTCTTAAATAAACATTATAATTTTTTGTGCCAGCTTCACTATTTATCTTCAAATTTACTTGTTTATGAATAACTTCTCCTGTGAAATTTCTTATGTTTGGCAGTTCTCCAACCCCAAGAGAGAAAATCGAGATTTCTTCTTCCCTGGCTGCTGCTGCTTTTGCTTCATTGTATTCTTTCTGTATGTTTTTGTGGATTGCAAGAATTTCATCATATTTTATTTTTAATTCATCAGCCTTCTTTTTTGCAGCTCTTTTTGCAGCTCTTGTGCGGGCTTTTTCATAGTCAAACACTGCATCATCCCACTCGCCCTTGGCGTCAAGGGTTGTTCCAATAGATTCTTCCCTCTTTTTCTTTAGCTCAAGTTCTTTTTTATTCATATCAGGTAATTTAGCAGGTTCGACTGTTTCTTCTGCTTCACCGATTATCTCCCAGCTGTTAAAATCAATTGTAATTGGTTCTATTGCCATAGTAGATAATGTAGTTACATCATTTAGGGCAAGAGCGTGGAAATACTTCTGGAGAAGAGTCTTTTCAGGGTTTGATGAACAGCTATAGAAAGCAAATAAAAGAAGGACAAATCCTGTTAAAGCAATAATTTTTCTATTCATTTTTCCTCCTTCACGAAAATAATTTTTCCTTTTGTCTAAATTTTACTTTTTTTTCAGGTGAAAAAGCAAGTTAATAAGCTGGATTCGTTAAAAAGTATAATCTTTTGGACTCATTTGAAAAAATTATAGGGGATAATATATCAAAAATCAATCTAGAGACGAGGTGTGATTTTAAAGGAGAATTTTGCCTAGTGTTACTAAACCAAGTATTACTGTAAATATTCCGACAATCAATCTTAAGTAATCTGTTTTGATTTTTTTTACAGTATAGGCTGCAAGCGGAACAGAAAGAACAGCTCCCAGAATTAAAGAGGGAGCCAGCGTCCATTCAATACTGTGGTTTGTGAAAATAAGATAGGTTATGACTCCCACAAGGCAAGTCAATCCTTCAGCAAGAGAAGTGATGCCGATAGCTGCCTTTGACTTCACCCCCGAGAGAATCTGTCCGCTTGTAACGACAGGACCGTAACCTCCTCCACTTACTCCCTTGTTAAAAGAGGCCAGAAGCCCCAGAGAAGCGATTTTTTTCCATGAGAATTTGAATGTTCGCTTCAAAGTGAGAAGAATCAGGAGGCCCATGCTCAATACAAGCAATCCGATGTATAATTTTACATAAGAGGCTGGAATATTTAGTGCAATATAAACAGCGGCAAGTGTTCCAAAAATGCTGCATCCAGCCATAACCAGAGCGATTTTTAGATCTTTGCCTCCGACTTTGAAGTTAGTGTTTTTGAACTGATGATGAAAGAAACCCGCACTCAACCCTGTTATTAACTCGGACAGTAAAATAGCTGGGACAACTTGAAGAGGATTATATCCTATTATAAGGAGGATGGGAGTTAAAGTAGTTCCATATCCCATCCCAAGGGAAGAATCAATATATTCGCAAATAAAAGCTAAAATGATGATCAGTAAGGAAAATTCAATCGCGTTCATTTCGCATCTCTATGTCGACTATGTCGACCGATTATGTAATCTATAATCTAAAAATTTTTAAGTCCTTTTCACTTTCTTGTTTTTTGGGTTTCTTTTGTCCTCTCAGCCAAGGTCTTGAAGGTAGTCCTCTCCAGAATTTGAGCTGCCGCGTCTCTGACTTCTTTCCAAAGCCATCTTAGCCCACAAAAATTTTCTCTTGGACATACTTCATGTGCTGTGACACTTACACAGTCAACAGGAGCAAGAGGGCCCTCAAGTACACGGATGACTTCGGCAACATTGATTTCAGAAGGAGGTTTGGCAAGATAATAACCTCCGTTCGGCCCCTTTTTGCTGCGCAGATATCCATTTCTTTTCAGTGATAGAAGAATCTGTTCAAGAAAGCGTTTTGGGATATCTTGACTGTGAGAAATGTTCCTGATATGGACCGGTCCTTCGCCGTAGCGGAGAGACAATTCCAGCATTGCCCTGCTGGCATATTGTCCTCTTGTTGATAACCGCATTTTATTAGTCTACTAATTCAATTGATTAAGTCATGTAATTATATTATAGAAATCATATCATAATCATAATGTCAAGAGAATGTTTGCTAAGTTTGACATTCACTCTTATCAATGCTAAAAATTCAGACAACCTGGATTATTCAGGTAATTTATTGAACAGGATTCATTATCAATATAATGGAAAAAACGCCTCTAAGAATTATCAAGTTTAAAGAATGTCCTGTATGTTCAGGTTGTCGCTTAAGGCTTTTTAGAAAAGGAACATTCGATTTTCTTTCTTTAAACAAAGAGCATATAAAGATTACAGATAGCGACTACGGAAAAATCGGGGATTTGACATTCTGTGAAAATTGCGGCCATGTTTTTGCAAATCCATGCCCTTCGCCTGATTTTATTCATTCGCTTTATGGTGAAATTGAAGATCCTCTTTACGAGGAGGAGGCAAAAGGGAGAAGGAAAAATTTTCTTAGGATTCTATCGTACCTTGAGAAAATCCATCCGGGGAAAGGGAGTCTTCTTGATGTTGGGGCTGCGACCGGGATACTTTTAAATTTAGCTCGCCAGAGAGGGTGGAAACCGGCAGGGGTTGAAGCCAGCACATGGGCTGCAAAGTTTGCCAGGGGAAAATATAATCTTAATATTCAAGAAAGTTCTTTTGAATCAGCCAAGCTTGAAAAAAGCCATTACACAGTCGTGACTATGGTTGATTTCATTGAGCATATTCCTAATCCGTTTGAAGCAGTAAATAGAGCTTTTAAGGCCTTGTCTCCTGGAGGAACTCTATGTATTGTAACACCTGATATCGGTAGTGTTGCGGCCAAAATTATGGGTGGAAGATGGTGGCATTTCCGCCCTGCCCATATTGGCTATTTTTCAAAAGAAAGCATAGCATTTCTTCTTCAGCGTGCTGGCTTTCGAATAATAAAATTAAGAAAATATTCATGGACATTCAGTGCCTATTATCTTATTTCCCGCAAGGACCGATTAAAATTTCTTATAAAAAATTCAGACATGGCTTCTCTTTGGAAAAAAATCCCTATAAAATTAGCTCTTTGTGATTCTTTAGAAATATACGCCAGGAAGGCAAGTAAGGAATGAATGCCTATATCAGAGCAATGCGTCTTGGAAGATGGCCTAGAAGCCTTGCTATATTTGCAGGAAGTGCAGCTTTTTTCTTCTTAAATCTGGATTTTTTTAAATCTTTCGGTTTGCTTTGCGTTGTGTCTCAATTTGTTCTCTCGTTTTTATTAACCTGGGCAATATCAACGGCCAACTACGTAATAAACGAAATAGCGGATGCTCCCTTTGATATTCACCATCCAACAAAGCGGCACCGCCCTTTAGTCAT
>Ga0307422_1002076_pt1 | contig 10143 bp, 10 predicted proteins | sample SalMarWE160290MG_FD_202153 | JGI IMG/M metagenome (GOLD analysis project Ga0307422, IMG submission 202153) | Salt marsh sediment microbial communities from the Plum Island Ecosystem LTER, Massachusetts, United States - WE1602-90 | ecosystem: Environmental > Aquatic > Marine > Intertidal zone >...
AGTATTTTCCCGAAAAAGCATTGAAATTGTAGTTCCTAATGAAGTTGAGCAGAATTATATTAATTATAAACTATTTGACGAGCTTAGATTTGGTAAGATAGTAGAAGAGACTCAAAAGGGATTCCTTGCAATTGCCAAAAGAATGATAATCGAAGATGCTATTGAAGGCATTATTTTAGGGTGCACAGAGATTCCTCTCATGCTTTCAGAAGATGAGTATTTTGATATCCCCTTCCTTAACACCTCAAAAATCCACGCCAAAAGCGCGCTCGAATATTGTTTGGGTAAGGAATAGGGAATATTACTGACATCTTTTTCGACACAGATTTTCACTGATTAAACTGATTGTTTAGGTACCTTGTTCTTTTGTAGGGGTGGCTTGGTGAGTCGCCCTTTTATAGGAGCGACTTCCCTGTCGCGATTTTCGTCCCCTTATTGTTATCTGCGGTTAAAAAATGGGGTGTAAATGGTAGCACTTTTGCATAGTGCTCCATAAATGCTCATCCCTTGACAATTTTTTATCCTTTGATACAGTATTAAAGGAAAGAAAAACAAATATGAAAATAACAGAAGAACAAATCATTTCACCTGATGTGATATTGGATTTATTTGCAAAGAAAAAGATAGACAAAGGATGGTCCTTTATAGAATATTCCCGTAAGGATACAAGCAAGTGGACTCATGATTATCACAGGTATCCGGCAAAATTTATTCCCCAATTAGTTGAAAAATTGTTAGATGAATATATAACCACTAAAGATGCCCATATAAATGACCCTTTTTATGGGTGTGGAACAACAATAGTTACTGCTATCTCCAGAGGATTTAAGGCGAGTGGAACAGATATAAATAAAATAGCCCATCTAATAACAAAGGCAAAATCAACGCCAATAGAGCCAGAGTATTTAAAAATGAAAATAAATCAATTTTTATCTACCGTAAAAAATATTGAAATTGGCCAATCTGCCCTATTTAAGGAGAACATTGGACCTCTAATCCCAGAAAAACATATTGATAGAATCAATTATTGGTTTAGCGAAGAGAATAAAATTAAACTCGGGAAAATCTTAAGGGTTATTTTTGAAGAAAATGATGAAACGATCAGAGATTTTTTCCTGGTTGCTTTTAGTAATATATTAAAGAATTGTTCTATCTGGCTTCAAAGAAGCACTAAACCAACAAGAGATTTAGAAAAAAGCCCCGCTAAACCCTGTAATGCTTTGAAGAGACAGTTGATAAAAATGGAAAGGGGAAACAAAGCATTTTACGATATTGTTCCTTCAATGATTAAAGATAATTTGACTAACTATTTAAATATAAAAATTGCTGATGCTAAAACCCAACCTGTGCCTGATGACAGTATAGACTTAATCGTAAGTTCAAGTCCTTATGTTACTAGTTATGAATATGCAGATTTGCATCAACTATCCACGATTTGGCTTGATTTCGCAAACAATTTAACTGAGTATAAAAAAGAGTTTATTGGAACATCTTACAAAAGGTACGAGAGTACAAAATTGAAGAGTAAAATTGCTATGGATATAGTTGATAAAATGTCAGAGAGAAGCAAGAAAATGGCAAAGGAGATTGAAGCATTTTTTATCGATATGGAAGAAGTATTTGATGAGAGTTCCCGAATTTTGAAGTGCGGAGGTAGGTGTTGTTATGTAATTGGTGATACAAGATTAAAAGGGGTGGATATATTAAATGCCGAGGTTTTTGCTGAAAGTTTACAATATTCAGGGTTTAAACTTGATAGAGTTATAAAAAGGGAAATTCCCTCCAAGATACTTCCACAAAAAAGGGATGAAAAGACAGGCAGATTTGCAAATAACAATAATGCGAATTCGGAAGCATATCCAGTTGAATACATTGTAATTGGATTGAAGGAGTAATCACATGAATTTTGAAGATTTAAAAAAGATGTATTTAAGAAAAAAGAAGAACAAACCAAGTGACTTTAATTTCGTGAGCAAAATGTTCTCTGAGATTAAAGGAAGCTACAAGAATGAAGCCATAAAGAGAGGGAAGGATCCCAATATGGCATGGAATAGTTGGAGTGGTCATAATTTACAAAAGTTGATAACTTTCATTGTTAAGGATTTCATTCAAGGATTAAACAAGAATATTGGGATAACAAGTGATGATGAGCTTTCAAGAAAAAATCTTAATAAGGAACTGGATAAAGTTCGTAGAAATGTAGAGGTGTTTTATGATACACATTCAGTAGTGCCGGATGCCGACATTATAATCTATAATAAAAATGATTGTTCCGTAAAAATGATTATCTCATGTAAAGCCAGTTTAAGAGAAAGAGTTGCACAAGCTGCTTATTGGAAATTAAAATTGAAGACGAGTGAAATAACGAGAAATATAAAAATAGTGCTTGTTTCTACTGATAACGATAAGATATTCACTTACAAAGATAAAGATATAACAAAAAGCAGAATAATTGCTGAGTATGAGTTGGATGGTTCATATATATTTAGAGATATTGAGGAAAGTAAGAAAGTAAAGAATTTTAATCAAATATTTCAAGATTTAAAAACATTGTTATAACAAAACAGGATAAAGAATGAAGGGGGAATGAACTAATGAACAAAAAACAAATCGAAGAGGAATTCGATAAGATTAACTATGAACTCAGAGTCAATATACTGGATTCTGCTACATATCCTCCTGATATTGTCAAACGAAGGGAATATTTACTTTTTGCCCAAGTTCATTTAAACAATATTCTTGACGCTAAGTTAAAAAAAGATAAATGGGACGAGGGGTTTGAAACTGAGATGTATAACAAAGTAATGGAAATTTATTATAATTGGGTTAGAGATGAGTAACTTTTTTACTTTGACAGGAGGAAATATGAGTGACAAAATTAGAGTTTTTGATATGAGGAAAGATGAAAAGGTACAAGCTAAATGCCTTTTGATTGATATGAGCATCCAGCAATATATAAAATTAATTGAAAATAATCTAGAAAATCTCGACATACAACGAGGTAAAATACTCTCAAGGAAGAAAAGAGTATATAATCAATTGATAAAGGATTTGAAAGAGAACACAATTATGCCCCCAATATCATTAGTCATCATTGAAGAAAGTAATTTGACGGAAAAGATTAAGAATATAGAAGATCTGAAAGAGATAGAATAGTTGATAAACAAGAATATAAAAAGTGAAGATTTGTCTATTCTCGATGGTCTTCAAAGAACATATTGCATTCTCAATGTAATTGAGGATTTTGAAAAAGGGTCTAAATATAACGAGATCAAAGTATTTAATAAGAAACGTATAAGAGCAGAATTATGGTACGATATTAATATTACTGCGCTTTTATATAAGATATTAGTCTTAAATACTGGACAGGTAAGAATGAGTATTAGACATCAACTTGAAATACTCAACATACCTTTGAGAAAAAAAATAATTGAAATAGGTAAACAGAAAAATGTGCGATTGAAGCTTTCCACATATAAAGACCAGAAAAGTACAAAGGATGTTTATGAATATAGATTCGTAGATATAGTGGAAGCACTTACTGCATTTATAACCGGTGATCCAATAATAGATAAGACAAACGAAGTGGTAAAGGAGTTAGAAAGAATGAAATTTGTTGAGGATCATTCAAAAGCAAAAAAACTGTATAGTGATGAAGAACTTGAAGAGTTTACAAATGTATTATTCAAGTTGGATCACAACTTATGGGAAAAATATAAAGAAAAGATGAAAGAAGAAGATATTGATGGGAATGAAATAGAAATTAAATGGACGTCAAGGAACGAGTTTATTAACTCTGCCCCAATTTTATCTGGATTATTTGCCTCCTTTGGAAAGGCACTTAGAAAGAACCAGACTAACTATTTAGAGAGAAAAAATAAATTCTTTGATGTCTTAAATATCGAAAGTGAAGATCCATTACAGTTTAAGCTTCTCGGGCAAATCATTGAAGAAGAAAAAAAGACTTCAAAGAAATTCGGAAATACTGTAAGAAAATTTTTCTTCAAAGCTTTTAATGAATACTTTGGCGGAGAGAATGATTTCCAAGAAATCTGGAAGGCAGGTACAGAACTATAGGAATAATAAATGGAAATTAACAGAGAGAAAGCCAGAAAATTCTATAATGATATTATATATCAATATTCTAATGAGGATAGAGACTTCTTTTTTGGAAACGAGGGAGATTTTTTAGAGTCCTTTCGGAACGCTGAATATCCTGAAGGAGTTGACCAATATGAGGTTGAATTTTTAAACTCTTTTAAAATTATTTTCAGTAAAGAGTTATTTATCACCTTGTTTACTGGGTCGAAGGAAATTACATTTGATCGCTCCAAAAGGGAGAGATACAATGAAGATGGTTACCTTTATATGGAATTAGTAGAATCGCCAATTGTAAAAATAGAAAGTAAAGAGAAGTCCCGATTGATTCCTATAACAAAAAGCGAGAATCAAAAAGAAGTTGAAGAATGTCTTTTTATAAATGAAGAAGCTCTAGAAGATATTTATTACCCAAAGGAAGTTCTACCGTTCTTTGTCTCCCAACTTAAAAAAAGACTTATAACAGACTTTAAATTTAGTATAAATACCGATACTCCAATCAGTTTTTACTCTTTATTTGAACCAATAAAATATATCTTAAAAGTGAATAAACAAAATGAGCGACTTTTAACAAAATTACTTTATAAACTTTCAATTCATTTAGGTGTCGTTGAAATAAAAAAACTGGAAATTCGTAAAATAAGCATAAGTCAAGAAATCCAAAGTCTTCTAGATAATGGTAGTTTCTTACTGTCAGATGAGGAATCGTATAACCTTAATTCACTAACTTATTATTTGTCCGCGATAAGCAACCTACATATTATTTATCAATTTTTAGACTTATATAATGTTTTAGAGTCCTTTTTTTATAAGTATTTTTATAAACATGTGAAGGGATTAAAGAATAGTGGCTCTCCAAAGAAGTTGATCAACTCTGTAAAAAAATATATGAATGAACGAGGAATGTTAAAACTATTAATTGAGGATACATCTAAACAATTTCCTGATATTCACAGTGGTCTCAAAACAATTAAGCACTTTAGACAATTTTGTAAAAATGTTTTAGGAAAGGATAATAATTTAGATGCAAAGAAATGGAATTATAATGAAACTGATAAATTTTCTAATAGCGTATCAGATTTTATCTATTCTATTAGAAACCAAGTTGTCCATAGTAAGCCAGAACTTGGTAAAAACATTAAGGATTTGACTGAGGATGAGCAAGAAGTTCTCGCAAAGATTAATAAAATATTGTGTCTTATAGTGAAGGAAATATTAGAGAAAAATATAACTTGGTAAAAATGAAATCTAAACTTATTTTAGAATCTACAACCATTTGGGACTTTCCAACCCAAAATTATGGGAATATAAAACACGGTGATAACAAATATCCTGGCGTAACCCCTGCTTTTATCATCTGGAATTTGATTCAAAGATATACAAAAGAGGGAGACTTAGTAATTGACCCGATGTGTGGTAGTGGAACTACTATAGACGTATGCATAGAAGAGGGAAGGAAAGTTATAGGATATGATATTTCACCTGTGAGAGATGACATTATTCAAAATGACGCAAGAAATATTCCATTAGCGGACAATTCAGTTGATATGGTGTTTATAGATTCCCCTTATTCAGATAACATTGACTACTCCGATCATCCTGATTGCATCGGAAAGATTTCATGCACAAAGGAGAAATTTTTTGAAGAGTTAGAGAAAGTGGCGCAAGAAATATATAGGGTTCTAAAACCAGGAAAGGTAATGGGGTGGGTCATTGGTGACCATTGGAGGAGTAAAACAGGGTTTATCCCGGTAGGGTTTAATTTATATCAAAGATTGCTAAAACGTTTCAAAACAGTAGATATAGTTTGTTTAATCAGAAGACATCAAACCTCAAACACTTCACAATGGCATTATAGAGCCAGAAAATATAATTTCTATCTCAGAGGATTTAAATACCTTTTTATTATGAGAAAACCTGGGAAAAGGTAAAGTTTTTTTGAAGAAATAATCTTAATCGCATAAACTAGGCTAGAGGGACGGGGGTTGACTTTGTGACATTGTCTCCTCTTACCGTTTCATTATCAGTGAGTTAGTATTTAGTCCTGCAATCTAAATTAATCAGTTTTCTTGTTCAAGGTCGGTGTTTTAACCCATATGGAATAGTAAAGGTATTCCATCCTGATGAAATAATTCTACTTTCATAGGGTAGACTTTATGACAATTTTTTCTTTACGCTCGGAGGTTGACAGATATGACATGATGTGAAAAGTTGAGGGGAGCGAAGATGTGCATACTGTGCAACCTCCGAGCTGTACAATGTATGAGGTGGTGCAGGTTTGATAAATCAAGTAAGGGCAAGGTGCGCCGTGTTCTTATTTGAAAAACCTCTCTTTAAAACCATCCAGAAACCGTGGCTAAAAATGAGGGTGGAGAGGGCGTGATAAATCGCGCCCCTACAATTGCACGAATAAATTCGTGCCTACAATTTATTTGCGGAAAAGGTAACGCAGAGTGAGTCTGCCACTACGATTTTTTATACAAAGATCCCTTTGTGAACTTTGCGAGAAAATTCTTCTCCTTCAAAATCGGGACAGCCTCAAAAATTGAATCCCATGAAGATTCCAGGGTAAAGACCCAATTTGAAATCGCCTGAGGGGAGTTTAGAACCATTGATGAAAATTTCTGGTGATACCTGGGCAACCCCAAATTTCCAAAATGCGTTTATACCAACTCCCATTTCTGGCATTGTATAACTGTTACTTTTTACATCAATAATTGAAACACCACCCCGGAGCATTGGCGAAAAGGAGAAGTTTTTGCCGTTAACAAAACTATAACCAAGAACCCCTATTGATGAAAGACCCTTATAGGAGTAAGTACTGCCGAGCGATTTTCCACTTGAGCTGGAGAAAGCAAGGTCTAAGCCAATAAAAGGTGAGGATTGTTCCCCCTTAAAATAGTAATCAACTCCTAAATAGGCCCCAAATGCAGAGAAAATAAAACCATACAATTTACCATTGACCAGGAGATTGCCCATTTTGTGATGTAAATTAAAGCCTACTATAGGATAAAAAATATCACTTACATCTGAAGAATCAATAGAACCATCAGAGCTAATGCCAGTTTCAAGTCTTCTTCCATATGATAAATCCACTCCAACACCCGTACCATCCCTTCCAATAGATGAGGAATATCTGGTAACAGGGGCTATAGAACAGTTAGTAATGATTAATATTGATATTAATAACAGATTGTCAATATGTATTGGGGAAGTTTCACGTGAAAATCAATGCTTACGTATTCAAAGCCGCGATATCGCGACAGGGATGTCGCTCCCACAATCGGGCAAGAAATATTTTGCCCCTACCTTTGTGTCATTCGGGCTCGATAAATCGAGCCCCTACAGGGTGCGAGACAAGTCTCGCTACTCCAGAGGGCAAGATATATACATCTTGGGCTTGCCCCGCTTGCCATATGTAATCTTATTACATTGTGGTGAAATGTTTACTATTTAATGGGGTGACGTAGCGAGTCGCCACTACAAAAGGGCGAACGCGGTTCGCCCCTACTATTTATCTATTTATCTATTTTTCCGTTTGACTAATTCCTTTGCGAATTTTACAGGATAAAAGTTACATATGTAAAAAAGAGAAAAAATTTGCCTTGCTTTTTATTTATATTCTCATATAGTAGATATTAAAAAAATCTGGTGGATTAATCTATCAGGAAGGAGTGGATAAATGGAAACGTACATAATTTTAATGGGAATGACCGAAGAGGGACTCAATGAAATTCACAGGATACCTGCCTTTGTAGAATCACTTAAGGATAAACTAAAAAAACGAAATGTGAATCTTAAGGGATTCTATAAGGTTATGGGTGAGACAGACTATGTAGCTATCATTGAATCTCCTGATGACAAAGAGGCCTTAGGAGTTGTGATGGCACTTGGAAAGATAGGATATTTCACTACCCTCACGTTGAAGGCATATTCGATGATGGAGATGAAGGAATCTATTGATATATATTCCCAGAGCTATAGATAGAATAAAAAAGAAACATTTTGACATTCAGGGAGGAGGTTCAATTTAGAGGCGGCGGATAGTTTAGGAGATAAAAGAACGCTTAATTGTGAGTAGAATATTATATATATATATAGAAATTAAATGGTTCTTAGAAAAGATAGGTTTTAGGGTTTAAATCTGGTGTATTCAGCAGGGAAGTAAGCCTCTCACATATGGTTTAGAGATACAAACAATTGCCAGAAAGTAAAAAATTGATAAAATATGGAATATGAGGAAAATATGAAGAAATATACTAAGATTCTTTTATTCGTTATAACATTGATTCTGCTTGGAATGAGCTGTGAGAGATGGTATCGATTTGAAGATGGAAAGATAAGTGGTGTCAATACGATTGAGAATTTAGATAAAGCTGCATCATTTAGTTTTGCCATTATGAGCGATAATAAAGGCGAGTCTCCATCGAGTAGGGATGAGTTTGCAAATATGGTAAAATGGATTGAGGAATGTAATGATAAGTTTGTTATTGGTGTTGGAGACCATCTTAAAAAAGGCTGGGAGAATAGTTTCCTGGAATTTTTAAAAGAGAATAAATGGTGGCACGATAATTTTTATCCCAATGTTGCCGATGGAGAGAATGAGTTTTACGGTGAAAGTCAGGGCGACTGGGGAGCAGGTGCCCCAATCTTTGATGAGGTAGGTCTTTCTAAGAGACCTAATGTGAAAATAAGGGATAACAAGTGTGAATATTATGCAATAATTCTCCTAAAGGGCTATACTATCCATCTCATCCAATTGCACTATTCTGATATGCCTGAGGAAGATAGTATTGCTTTTTCGGAGGATTCAAAAAAGTACCTTATTGATGTACTTAAGTCAATTGATAAGGGTCCAAAAGATATTATAATTGCCAGTGCTCACTCAAGGACTGGTTTCTGGATAGAAAAGCTTTCGGATGAGCAAAGGAAGGCGGTTATGGACAAGTGTGATCTGGTGCTATCAGCAACAACCCATTTCTTTGAAAGGAAAGTAATTCCCGAATGTGAAGATAGTGGACCTTTATTTATAAATACAGGTTCTATTACTTATCCCAGCAGTTATTGTCCGTATGGTTATGTACAGGTGCACGTTCTTAAGAATCCATTTAGTCTGGTGGTTCAATATATCAACGCGAAAAGAGAAGAGAGGGAAATGCAGCACAGCGAGTATGCTTTCATAAAAGTAATTGGGGGTAAGATTCTTATGACAGATTTTAGAGAGGTACGGCCCGAAGAAGATATGGATCAAGTAGTCGGTTCACTCCCAAAGGATTATTCGAATGATGAGATGGATGAAGTAGTGAGGGATTTATACATAAAAGCAAGTAATGCCGAAGGCGCTTATGTTAGGGCTGGCGAGGGATTAAAAAAGGGTGATATCACATATCGAGAGTTATGGGATATCTTTCCATATAATAACGAAATATATTCCCTTAGTTTGACTTCTGATGAAGTACGAAGGATTTTTGGGGATAAGGTGCCATTAAAGGGAGGAAAAGAGATAAAATTAGCCATAAATAACTATGACGGCGATTATATAATTAAAGAGTTGGAACTCCCTCCTGAGAGGTTTATTAAAACGGGTAGGAAAGAGATTTCATTGCTTATAGAATGGATAAAGGAACAGTGATAGTTATCATTGGGATTTTGATTGAATGATAAGCAGGGAGAGAAAAAGGTTACACTATAGGAATCAAAGATATCTTTGGTGAACCGCCACGGTTAGAAACAAATCGTTTAATTTTAAGGAAGATGACTTTAGATGATGCAAGCGATTTATTTGAATATGCACGAGATCCTGAAATTACCAGGTATGTTAGTTGGCAACCACATAAGACAATTGAGGATTCTAAAGAATTTTTAAAGACTGTAATTCAGAAATACAAAGATGGTCAAGTAAGTATATGGGGAGTTGTTTTTTAAAGGAGGCAAAAAATTAATAGGCACATGCGGGTATCTTTGGTGGTTTCCTGCCCACTCTCGTGCAGAGATTGCATATGCCCTATCCAGGAGATACTGGAATAAGGGATTGATGACCGAGGC
>Ga0307422_1002079_pt1 | contig 10140 bp, 8 predicted proteins | sample SalMarWE160290MG_FD_202153 | JGI IMG/M metagenome (GOLD analysis project Ga0307422, IMG submission 202153) | Salt marsh sediment microbial communities from the Plum Island Ecosystem LTER, Massachusetts, United States - WE1602-90 | ecosystem: Environmental > Aquatic > Marine > Intertidal zone >...
CTTCTCACGGTCGTAGTCGCTGGTGGTCTGCTCGATCTGGAGCTTGACCTGGCTGATGCGGCACTTGATGTCGTTCGGCGTGCCGGCGCCCTCGACGATCGTCGTGGTGTCCTTGTCGATCACGATGCGGCGCGCCCGGCCGAGGTCGGTGAGGCTGACGTTCTCGAGCTTGATCCCGAGGTCCTCGCTGATCACGTGGCCGGCGGTGAGGATCGCGATGTCCTCGAGCATCGCCTTGCGCCGGTCGCCGAAGCCGGGCGCCTTGACCGCCGCCGCCTTGAGCATGCCGCGGATCTTGTTCACGACGAGCGTGGCGAGCGCCTCGCCCTCGAGGTCCTCGGCGATGAGGACGAACGGCTTGCCCGTCTGCGCCACCTTCTGGAGCAGCGGCAGCAGGTCTTTGAGGCTCGAGACCTTCTTCTCGTGCAGCAGCACGTACACGTCCTCGAGCACGGCCTCGCGCGTGTCGGGGTTCGTGATGAAGTACGGCGACAGGTAGCCGCGGTCGAACTGCATCCCCTCGACCACGTCGAGCGTCGTCTCCATCGACTTCGCTTCCTCGACGGTGATTGTGCCGTCCTTGCCGACCTTCTCCATCGCGTCGGCGATGATGTTGCCGATCGTCTGGTCGCCGTTGGCCGAGATCGCGGCGACCGATGCGATCTCGCTGCGGTCCTTGACCGGCTTGCTGATCTTCTTGAGTTGCTCGACGACGGCGGCGACCGCCTTGTCGATGCCGCGTTTGAGCGCCATTGCGTCGGCGCCCGCGACGACGTTCTTGAGGCCCTCGCGGAAGATCGCCTCGGTCAGCACGGTGGCCGTCGTCGTGCCGTCGCCGGCGTCGTCGCTCGTCTTCGAGGCGACCTCGCGCGCGAGCTGCGCGCCCATGTTCGCCAGCGGGTCTTCGAGCTCGACCTCCTTGGCGACGGTCACGCCGTCCTTGGTGATCTTGGGCGAGCCGAAATTCTTGTCGAGCACCACGTTGCGGCCGCGCGGCCCGAGGGTGATCTTGACCGCCTTGGCGAGCTGCTCGACGCCGCGCAGCAGCGACCGCCGCGCCTCCTCGCTGAATTGCAGTTCCTTTGCAGGCATACGCTCGGTTCCTTCCTTGTGTTCGTGCTCCGTAGCGAAGCTACTTCGTGGAGTAGCACCGGTCTGCCGGGTTAGCTAATCACGGCAAGGACGCCGTCCTCCTTGATGATCGTGTACTCCTCGTCGTCGAGCGTCACGTCCGAGCCCGTGTACTTCTCGATCACGACGCGGTCGCCGACCTTGACCTCGAACGGGAGCACCTTGCCGTTCTTGAGCTTGCGGCCCTCGCCGAGCGCGACGACGATGCCCTCCTGCGGCTTCTCCTTCGCGCTGTCGGGAATGATGATGCCGCCCTTGACGCTGTCCTGGGCCTCGAGCCACTTGACCAGGATGCGGTCGCCGAGCGGCCGCAGCTTCGGCGTCTTCGGCTTCGCAGCTGGTTTGGGCTTGGCAGCCGCCTTTTTCTTTGTGGCCATGTGAGCTTCTCCTCCGTCGTTCCGTTATCGAGTTGTCGTTCCTTCTCTCTCCGACGAAAGCGCAAAGGCGGCCTTGGCCTCTCGGGCCTGGACGAGCCCGATGGGCCGACGCCGCTTCACGCGGATGTGGCGGTCGTGCCGCCGGTATGTCAAGCCGCCGACAGGTGCCGGCGGCCTTCTGCGTCACGCGATCTCGATCTTCTTGGGGAGGATGGCCTTCGATTTCGGCAGCGTCAAGTACAGGACGCCGTTCCCGTAGCGGGCCTCGATCGCGTCGCGGTCGATCTCGTCGCCGAGCGTGAACGCGCGCCGGTAGACGCAGTGGCTCGTCTCGCGCGCGACGGGCCGCCACTCGTTCGGCACGACGGTCTTCTCGGCGGCGATCTCGAGCTCGCGGCCCTGGACGTTGATCTCGATATTGGCCCGATCGACGCCCGGCATCTCGATCTCGAGGCCGTACTCGTCGCCGCGCTCGACGAAGTTCGTCGCCGGCGTGCGGCAGCGTGTGTCGTTCGCGGTACGCTTGTTGTCGGCCATGATATCCATCTCCTCCGTCGCGGCAGCTGGGTCCTACGGCTGCGCGCCGGTTACTTCACGTCGATGCTGATCTGTTTCGGCTTGTGTGCCTCGCTCTTCGGCAAGGTGACCGTAAGCAAACCGTTCTCGAGCTTGGCCGTCGCCTTGGCCGCGTCGACCTCGCACGGCAGGTCGATGACGCGCTGGAACGAGCCGTAGCTGCGCTCGACGCGCTGGTAGTCGCCTCCGTTCCGGAGGAGGCCGTCTTCTTTCACTTCGCTCGCCTGCTTCTTGGCGCCCTTGAGCGCGATCGTGTTGCCCGTGATCGACAGGTCAACGTCCTTCTGCTCGAGGCCCGGCACTTCGGCTGTGACGATCACGTTGTCCTTGTCGTGGTACACGTCCACCGACGGCAACGCCGTGCCCCAGCCTGAAACGCTCGGCCACTCGCCGAGCGACGTGTTGAACACCCGGTTGATCTGGTCCTGGAGGCGCTCCATCACGGCGAAGGGGTCCCACTCACGCCTTGGTTTCCACCTAATGAGCGTCATTGCCGCTCCCTCCTTTCCGTTCTCACCAGACTGCTCTGCGCTTGGTCTGGCAGACTGTCCGCCACGTAATTGAGCAGAACATATGCCAGCGGGATTCCACGGCGGGATCGTAGGCGTAACTCGCTTCGGATAAGCCTGTTGCGGCGCGTGTGATCCCTTCACACGCCCACCGTTCAGCGGCGAAAAGTGGGACAGTCTGGCACGGTTTCGTTGGCTGCTTGGGCGCTCTGCGCCAGAGTGACACAACCGCCCCTGCGCCGCGCGCTGGACGCTGTACGGGAGCCCGAATCGGCGGCTACGCAGTCTTCCCTGCCGAGAGGCCGTTCACCCACGAGGTGGTGCGCGCATGCGAGCGTAGTCAACGCCCCAGCCAGCGCCAGCGCCGTAGGCGCGGCAGGTGGTAGCCTGGGCCGTCAGGCCCAGGTGACGGGTCGCCCGCAATGCAAAGAGCCCCATCGGGGCGACAGATCCTCGTCGAGAACAGACCGCCGGCGTGCTCGTGCCAGCCCTGCCGCGCCGATGGCGCTCATTACCCTCTGTTGTGTCTCCGAGTTGCTGGGCCTCACGGCCCAGGCTACTCCCTGTCGCCGCTCCGCGGCTGGGAGCGAACACAGCAAAGCACTATCCGCCGATTCTTGGGGCCCCTGAAACGGCTTGACCGGCAAACTCGGCGGCGGCTACAAGCAATGACGACGAGCAGAAACGGCCGGCTCGTCTTGTTTTGGCAGTCGTTCCTTGGCTTCTGGAGGGGAGATTATGAGGTGTGCGTTGTGTGTCGTTCTGTTGGCGGTACGTGCTTGCACTCAGGCGCTTGGGCAGACGCAGCCGCGGACGCTGACGGCTGAGGCCTGCGCCGCGCTCGCGGTCGAGCAGAACCGGCTCGTGCGGGCCGCGCGCGAGAAGGCCGAGTCGGCCCACCAGTCGCTCAAGGGAACGCGCGCCCAGCGCCTGCCGCGTCTGACCACGTCGGTTAGTTACGTCATCATCGACGACGGCGACAGCACCGCGGTTGGCTCGGACGGTCTAGGAAGCACAACGGCCGGTGCCGGCTCATACGGCGCGTTTGGCGGGATCGAGGAGTCGACGACGGCGAGCGTGAGCGTCATCCAGCCGCTCGCCGATCAGGTCGGCCTGGGCCACGCGGTCGGCATCGCGCGGCTCGAGGCAACGATCGCCCAGCTCGACGAGGCCTCCGTCACGAACGAAGCCGCGTTCGCCGCGCGCAGGGCGTTCTACACGGTGCTGACGTTCGAGAAGACGGTCGAGTCGGTCGAGCAGACGATCGCCGAGTTCGAATCGACCCTCGACTTGACGAAGAAACTCAAGGACGCCGGCCGCGTGCTTCAGCGCGACGTGAACAAGGCCGACATCGCCGTCGAGCAGGCGCGGCTCGAGCTGCTGCGCGCGCAGAACGCGTTCCGCTCGGCCAACTCGGTGCTGCGCGACGTGCTCGGGCTCGAGCTCGACGCTGAGCTTGTGCTCGTGCCGACCGAGGAGGTCGAGCCGTTCGGCATGACGCTCGAGCAGTGCCTCGCGGCCGCGTCCGTCCAGCGTCCCGACCTGCGCGCGAGCGAGCTGCGGCACGCGGCCGCGCGCCGTGGTGTGGCGCTCGCGCGGAGCGCGTACGTGCCGAGCCTCGGCGCGTCGCTCAGCTACGAGTGGCAGGACACCGACCTGACCGAGGCAGACGACGCGAACAGGAGTTCGAGCGTCATCGTCGGCCTGAGCTGGTCGTGGGACGTGTGGGACTGGGGGCAGCGGCGGTCGGCCGTCCGCGGCGCCGAGGCGGCGGGCCGCGCGGCCCGGCTCGCCTACGACAACGCGCGCAACCAGGTGGCGATCGAGGTCGAGCGCCTGTGGCTGGCCGTCGAGCTTGCCGCGCGCAAGATCGAGGTCGCCAGGAAAGACTGGGACTACGCCAAGGAGAACGTGCGCGTGAGCCGCGCGCAGTACGAGGCCGGCACGCTACTGATCACTGACCTGCTCGACGACCAGACTCAGCTCAACGACGCCCGGATCGCCTACCACGTGGCCGTCTACGACCACGCAATCGCTTTGGCCGACCTCCGCCGCGCCCTGGGCGAAAATTAGGGACAGGCACTAATTTCCCCGGGGAATTAGTGCCTGTCCCTAATTTTCGCGGCTACTTCATGAACGCTTGGTAGAACGGCTCCCACGGGCGGATGTAGTCGCGCACGGCCGCGGCGTCGCGCATGCCGTGCTCGCAGATGTAGCCGGAGACCAGGTGAGGCGGCGTGCGGTCGAAGACGACGTTACGCACGCTAAACGGCGGTTGCTCGGGCGTGATCTCCGTGGCGGGGCGCTCCTCGTAGATGGCGTAGGTCGGCTCGATGCCGAACTTCCACGTGTCGCACACCACCGAGAACGGCACGTCGCAGTCGGTCGCCGCGAGCGCCACGAGGTAGGTGCCCGCCTTGTTGATCACCGAGCCGTCCGGGAGCACGCCGTCGGCGCCGGTGAGCACGGCATCGACGCGGCGCATAAAGTGGCCGGCCTGCGCGTCGGTGATAAGGGTGACCTCGGCGCCGGTGGCGGCGATCTCGTAGGCGACCCGCTTGCCCTCGCACAGCGGGCGCGATTCGGTCACGACGAGCTTGACGCCCCGCTTCGCCACCTGCTTGAGCGCCTCGAGCGCGGTGGCGCTCAGGCTGTGCGTCATGACCGAGCCGACGCTGCCGATGATGCCGGCCGCGGCGTCGGCGGCGGCTTTGGTGGCCGCCTGCGACTCCTCGCACAGCAGCTCGACGCTGTCGCGCACGAACATGAGCAGGTTGGCCGCGCTCTCGTCGGGTCGGCACTCGTTGACGATCGCCCGGTACAGGCGCAGGATGCCGTTGGTGACCGGGATGGTCATCGACGGGCGCAGGCGCATGAGCGTGCGCCCGATCGTGCGCACCAGATCGAGCAAGCCCTCGCGGTCGCCGAACGGCGATTCGGCCGCGGCCAGATACAGCGTGCGGAGCGCTTCGCGGGCGATCGCGCCGGCACCGCGTCGAGTGTCGGTCCGAATCAGCTCAATCTTGTCGACGACGGATGGTGTCATGGCGGCTTCGCCGTCAGGCTTTCCGCTTGTATGTCAGCTTGCTGCGCCGATAGTATGGTCGGCCTGGAGGCGGAAGTCAAGCAACGCCACGTCGATGGTGCGCGATGGCGAGGAAGGCGAACAAGGCGGTCAAGGCGTATCGGGACCTCGAGTTCCTCACGAGCCCCGATGCCCGGCCACTGCGCATCCTGGCCGAGTTCCTCGAGCCTCATAGCCGGTTCCGGCGGCTCAGGGTGCGCGACACGATCGTGTTCTTCGGCTCGTCGCGCGCCGAGAGCGTGAAGCGGACTCGCGCCGAGCTGCGCACGTTCGAGGCCGAGGTGAAGAAAGGCGCGATCCCGCCCAAGGAGGCTGCCGCTGAGCGCGAGCGGTTGGACACCCGGCTCAAGCTGGCGCGCTACTACGAGGACGCGGCGACGCTGGCCAAGCTGCTCACGCGCTGGGCGCACACGCTCGACGACAACAACCGCTTCACCATCGTCTCGGGTGGCGGGCCCGGCATCATGGAGGCGGCCAACCTGGGCGCCGCGCGCGGCGGCGGCAAGTCGATCGGCCTCAACATCAGCATCCCGAACGAGCAGGAGCCGAACCCGTACATCAGCGACGGGTACAGCTTCGAGTTCCACTACTTCTTCATGCGCAAGCTGTGGTTTGTCTTCCTGGCGCGCGCGATGGTCATCTTCCCCGGCGGCTTCGGCACGATGGACGAGCTGATGGAAGTGCTCACGCTCGTGCAGACCGAGAAGGTGACCAAGAAGATCGCCATCGTCCTGTACGGCACTGAGTACTGGGACGAGGTGCTCGACTTCGACGCGATGGTGCGTTGGGGCACGATTCCCCCGGCCGACCTCGCGCTCTTCCACCGCTCCGACAGCACCGAGGAAGCATTCACCTACCTGAAGGGTCAGCTCCTGACCTCTCCGTAGTCGCCTCGAAGCCGGATAGGCCCGGCACGGGAAGCCGTGCGTCCGGACAAAGCGAAGCGAGCCCCCGCGTGCGAGGGCTCGCTTCCATTCAAGTAAGCCTGAGTACTTGCGATGTTACTTCTTCTTCCGGCGGAGAAGCGCCAGGACGCCGATCCCGCCAAGGAGCAGGACACTCGGCTCCGGGATTTCCCAATACCACTCGACATTGTCGATCAGCATGTAGGGAAGGAGGTTCGCCTCGAGATCCTCGTTCCACAGGTAGTCGTTGATCAACCAGTACTGCCAGTGCACCGAGTTGGCGCCGTTAAAGTACATCGGCTGGCCTTCTGCCACCAGGGCGCCGTTGATGTACATGTCGACGTCCTGGGTCCCGATCCTGAAGTCCATCGTGACCGAGAACCACGTGTCGAGCGGGAGCGCACCCAGCGTCAGGGTTGACGGAGGGCCGCCACCCGGAGGCTCGCCATCCCAATCGCCGAGCGGATCCCACTGGGCGCCGCCCGTCCACAGCTCGACGGTGTCACCGGGCGTGATCCAGCTGCCATCCAGGTAGTACGTGGTATTCGGCCCACATCCCTCGGCGTCAACGAGGTTCGGGAAGTCCGTCTCAAGCAGGTCACTCTGGATGTAGTAATCGCACGTCCAGCTCACGTGGCCCACCGTGTACCAGATGTCCCAGTCGTAGTCCTTTCGGTCAACGAACAGCTTGTGCCTAGTGTGCGGCGGGTTTACGGGTGGATCCTCTGGGTCGAAGCCTGGCGGGTCCCAGGCGAGAACCTGCCCGTGACCGGTACTGTACGGGTCGTCGATGACCTGGACCGTTCCGTCCCAGTTGCCCCAGAAGTGGCCACCGAGGCTCGGAGCGTTCTGGCCGTGGATGCCGCCGAGGGTGCAGTCCTCGAAGCCCGTGCTGACAATGAGCTCGTAGTTCGGCGGTGGCGCGATGGTCGTCGCCAACGCTGCCGCTGGAAGCAGAAGCATCGCAGCGATGAGAATGAGTTTCCTCATAATACCAAATCCCCCTTTTGGTTTGGTTAGGTCAGATGTGGCTTAGGTTGAGATGTATAAGACAGACGGAACCTTCGGTTCCTCTACGTGGCCCAGGTGAGAAGGTAGCCCCCTTACAAAGAGGTATCATGCCATAGATGACGGCACAAGTCAAGGGGGATTTGCACTGAACTTGGGTGGAGTTCTGAACGGTCAGACAACCTTCCCTGCCCCAAGAGGGGGCGAGTACCTGCGACGGGCCGGGCCTCGCTGTCAGGCGTGCCTGGAACGCGGACACATTCCCTGGTCCTGAGGCGGGTGCACGGCCCCAAGAGTCCCGAGCGGTGCACGTGCGCCAGAAGGGGCAGTTCGCTCCCGGCCCGAGCTCGCTGCTTGGTACTTCGTGGACTGATGGAAGAGGGGCGAGCCCATACTCGAGCCCGCCCCTCAATCAGCCAGAGCTTGTCATGTCATGTTGGCTGCGAAGCTACTTCTTTCTCCGGCGGAGCAGGGCCAGAAGGCCAAAGCCACCGAGCAGCAAGACGCTCGGCTCCGGAATGTACGACCAGTAGACGTTGCTAATCATCGCGTAGCCCCATCCCGTCTCCTCCATGAACTCGTCGCTCATGCACTCGTTATCCCGATAGAGGTTCCACTCCATGTAGTTGTCCTCCATCCAGTAGGCGGGCATGTCGCTGGCCATCAGCACGTCGTTGATGTAGTAGTCGTAGACGTTGGCGGTGGCCCAAGAGCCGTTGTTGGCGTTGGTGTACTCGAACCTGACCGTGAACCACTCGAAAACAGGCAGCGGCCCGCCTGAACCCTCGTAGAACTCGCGGTCTGGGGAGGGCCACTCCGGGCCTGTCTTCCAGAGGTCGATCTCGTCGGGATACACTTCGCCTTCAGGGTCGTAGTAGTCGGAGACCTTGGGCCCCCAGTAGTTCTCCATCCTGTTGGTGAACTCGTTATCCAGGAAGTCGACGGTAAGGAAGATCTCGAACTCCATGACGCTGAGGCCGCCCCAGTAAGTCACCGGTGTCGGCTGATCGGTCCGCTCGCAAGTCAGGCGAGTGAAGCCGTCGGGTCCGCCTGCCCACGACTGGAACGAGGCGATCTTGCCTTTGCCGGCACCCGTCGGGTCGTCCACGATCGTGATCTGCGGGTCAGTGTACGATGCATTGAACCAGTAGCCACCGTCGAACGTCTGGCCGTCGATGTTGCCGTATGTGGCACCCTCGAAGTCCGTGTCAACGATGACGTACTCCGCCATGGCGATCGCTGGAAGCAGAAGCATCGCAGCGATAAGAATGAGTTTCTTCATAATACGAATCCCCCTTCTTTGGTTTGCTTAGGTTAGATGTCGTTTAGGTTGAGATGGAAGACAAACAGAACCTTCCGGTGCTTTACATGGCCCAGGTGAAAAGGTAGCCCCCTTGAACGCGTGTATCATGCCATAGATCACGGCGCAAGTCAAGGGGAATCTGCATGGAACTTAGGCCGTGCTCCGGATCATCGGCAATGCTCTCTGCCCACGAACTGGCGCGAGTACCGGCGACGGGCCCGGCTTTGGTGCCAGGGCCGGCTGGAACGCGCTCACACCCCCTGGTTGTGAAGCTGGTGCACGGCTCCGAGAATCCCGAGCGGTCTGTATCTGCCGGAAGGGACAGGTCGCGCCCGGCCCGAGCTCGGTGCCTGGCACCCTCCTGGAGAGATGGAAGAAGGGCGAGCCTGTAGGCCAGACCCGCCCTTCAATCAGGCAGAACCTGTCATATTGACTGCGATGCTACTTCTTCCTCCGGCGAAGCAAGGCCAGAAGGCCCACGCCACCGAGCAGCATGATGCTCGGCTCCGGGATATGCTCCCAGGTAACATTGTCCACAAGCAGCCCGACATCGCCATCCAGGCTCACCGCAAAGTAGTCGAGCGAGATCGAGTTGCTGCCGCCGTAGAAGGTTGGGAGATCCCAGCCCACGAGCACGCCATCCAGGTAGATGTCGACCAGATCCGTGGAGTCGTGCAACACCTGCGTGACGTTGAACCACGTGTTGGCCTGAAGCGGGGCAAGCTCCACAACCGTGAGGTTGCCCGCCCACGGATCCCACTGGTTACCACCCGTCCAGGCATTGAGGGTGAGACCAGGCGTCTGGACGGTGTCGAGGTAGTAGTCGGTGTTCGGGCCGATCTCTGCCCTAAACTCCTCACCTTCGGTCATCAGGTAGTAGTCGATCGACGCCACGGTGGTGCCGTTCGCGAACATGGTATCGCCCAACGCGTTACCCACGTAGCAGTAAGAGCGTTGGCCGAGCGGGGCCGCGAAGCCGAGAACCTGATTGCCAGCGTCGTTTGGATCAACCATGACCTGGGGATGGGTTTGGCTGGCGCCCCAAGTGGCACCCGTGTAGTCGCTCTGCCCGGCGATATCGCCCAGCGTGAACGACGGGCTCTCGAAGTCCGAGTCCGCCAGCATCTGCGCGGACGCGATCGCCGGAAGCATGAGCATCGCAGCGATGAGAATGAGTTTCTTCACAATACGAATCCCCCTTACTCTAGGTTTGGTTTGGATGTGATGGAATACAAACAGAACCTTC
>Ga0307422_1002081_pt1 | contig 10137 bp, 11 predicted proteins | sample SalMarWE160290MG_FD_202153 | JGI IMG/M metagenome (GOLD analysis project Ga0307422, IMG submission 202153) | Salt marsh sediment microbial communities from the Plum Island Ecosystem LTER, Massachusetts, United States - WE1602-90 | ecosystem: Environmental > Aquatic > Marine > Intertidal zone >...
TAACTTCTGTTTCGATGCCAAGTTCGGGAGGAAGCTTCTTCCGCAAAACTGCAGAATGTCCACTTGCGTCCACCACAACTTGGGCAAGCATTTCACTGTTTTCGCCTGTTTTGGGGTCTTTAGTTAAGACGCCGACGACATACCCATCCTTTATGACTGGTTCTGTAACGATTGTCGAGTCAAAAAGGATTGCACCAGCGTCCTTTGCCTCTTTTACGAGTCTCTGACCGAAAAGTTGGCGATTAACTAAGTATCCGTGGATGCCTTCCCCCTTGACGGTGACGACGGTTTCCATGTCCGGTGAATAAACTTTGATTCCTTCCATTTTTTGATCCAGTTCCGCTCCTGAGGGATGCACCAAGTTTATGTTATCAAAGTGATGTTTTCCTATGGCGTCCCCGCAAACCTTGTCTCCTATCTTCTGCTCTGGTTTTTGATCTATCATGCAGACATTGATTCCGGCTTCGGCAACAATCTTGGCTGCCAAGCATCCTCCTGTTCCAGCGCCAACAACTATAACATCAAATTTCTTCAACGGTTATTCTCTCCAACAGTTTCTAGTTTGTTATTTTGCCTGAAAAGAGCTACATAACCTTTACGATACTTAGAGAAGGGATGAACGTTAATTTAAGCTGTTAACTGTTCAGCCGCTCACAGAACTGGTTTCATTTACGATCATTGTTGTAGTTTTGAAGCTGGAAAAACAAGAAATGCTTCTTTCGCTTTCTGTTGACTGATCCAGTAACTCCGGTTTTGGATATTTGAACCCTTTAACCGTTACATCAATTCTTGATAGTTCTGTTCTTCCCACACTTTGGTAACTTCGATGTGGACTTCTTTTTCATATGAGTCTTGATTGTAGAAGTTGAGGTACCAGACCATGTTCACGTTTTCTGGGTCCACACCCCATTTGACGATTCCGTTGTCTGTTTCGCACACCCATCTCTGAATCGTCCCGAATAAACCCCCACCTATTCGACATGGAAACCATCCAAGCGTATCTTCGAACATCACTGCAGAATGCGGAGTCCACTTTATGGTTCCTTCTGAAACACTCAATTTCACTTCAAACAATCCTGCAGGTGCAGACAGATAGAACGCCCTAAACATAACCTCTCCGCCCTCGATTGTTATGGTGTTACTGTAAATCACTTCCCTTTTCTCGGTGTAAGCCAAAGCATACATTACGCTAGCAAGGCTTCCAATAACTATCAGCAAACCCAGCATGCCAATCTTAAACGACTTTACCTTCTGCATTTTCCATCACCGCCAGTTCTACTTGACAAAATATTACTTCTTGTGATATGATGGATGCGACAGACAACCAAATCAAACATCATTAATTGCTGTCCAGAAGATAAGTAATGAAAGCAGACGACAGGGAACTGATCAAAAACCACTGAAAATTAACAGTTTTTGTCGCATTTTTCTGCCTTGAACTTGTCCCAGCAGTGCACTATGTCCCGCATGAGTTCTGGCTGTATGTCATAGAAGTCGTTTATTCTTCCCTCTGGAAAGAACATTCTGATACTGACTTCCCGCCCAAGCCTGTCCATAGATAACATACTCGCCTCTGGCTTCTTTGTTAGGATGTCCTTGTATTTTTTATAGAATTTATCGATCGTCGGCTTGATGCAGTCCTCTATCAACTGCTTGTTTGTTCTGTTTTCGAGATGTGGGAAGCCCATTTTGAAGGAGTAGTCGATTATGTTCTTTTTTCCGGAATAGTTGAGGATGACGCTGTCCAAAACTTTCCTGTTAGGTATCTCAGTGATGTTGTATGTGGGAGTGTATATTTTGGTATAGTTGATGGTTATCTCCTTCACTTCGCCCTCAACGTCCCCGATCTTCACGTAGTCTCTCACCATGAACGGTCTAGAAATCATAATGTAGAAACCCGCCAAGAAGTTACCCACCGTTTGAGTAGACGCAAAACCTATGGCGGTCCCTGTTAAAGCTCCGCCTGCAAGAAACAAGTCGGTGGGCACCTCGAATAGACTCATGAGGGCAATTACACCCCCTGCAACAATAAGTAATCTGGCAACTAACTTCAAAATGTTGACCGCATGAGGCTCTAGGTCTACCCTTTTTCCATACTGAGAAATTGACCTGCGAATCAGCTTATCGAGAACAAAAGTCACGACAAGGATAACTAGAGCTATGACAACACGAAAAAGATCGCCGTTTGTTGGGAAAGCAGGAACCATGACACTCCCCAGTAATAGACAAAGTGAGACAATATTGTCAAACAAAAACCTTTCTATGTCTCAGCGAAAGCAGTACAAGAAAACAAAGGAAAAATTAAGATGCAAGAAGCTGTAAAAATCAGGTGAAAGAGAGGCTGGACCATGGCAAAAACTATTCGAGTAAAGGCATGGCAAGAATTTAAGGAGTTAGCGCTCGAAAAGAAGCCCAAGAGCGTCATTTACGTCATCGCCCAAAGTATCCCCGCTAGAAACCATAGTGGGCTAAAGCTCATCTTGCCCGTTGAGGGCGCCCAGTACATATTCACTGACTCGGCTAAAGGCGACAAGCTGAGAAGAACTGGAATTCCAGTTCGCACTGACAAGAAGGGAAACCGTTTCCTTACAGACGAGGACGTGAAAAGTTTCCTCAGAACAGAACTCCAAATAAAAGATCTGAAAATCTTCTCGTACTGGACAGCCTAACAAGAACTTTACTCGAAAGATGGATAAAATAAAAAAGGATGGGATTGCCGGGTCGAATTTAAGACCCGACGCGACACTTGAGTGTTGAATGTTGTTTCGTTTTTAGGGCGGAATCAAGGTTACGGTGTGAACATTGACAGTAAAGTTTCGGTGTGAACCACGTTGGGATGATCTTCAATCATCTCGTAGATAATCTTTGTTAACTCTTCGGAATTGTCTGCTTCTATCACTGCTATGGCGTCGAACCTTCCCAGAACCGAATTAGCCATCGTTACGCCCTTGATTTTCCTTGACTGCACGATCTCCTCCGACGTCCCGGGTCTCATAAGCAATAGTACGAAAGCCCTTATTTTTTTGCTGCGGAGATCTTTTGAAGGCAACTTTGTTCTCTCCTTTTAGAAGAGAGTGATTGCAGTTTCGGTGTGGACGATGTTGGGGTCTTTTTCGATTACTTTGTATACGAACTCGTTGAGCGTTTCGAGGTCTGGGGCTTCTAAGACAACTATGACGTCGTGTCGTCCGTAAACGGAGTCAGCATGCAGAACATTTTGGAACCGCATTTTGATGGCTTTGACTACGTCTTCAGATGTTCCGGGTCTGGTTTCAATTAGCAGATATGCTTTCATGCTTATTCACCTCTCCATATTCTACTTTTAATAGTCTAGGTATTTCATTATTTCCCACGGAGTGACATAGAGGCAGTACTGGTTCCAGTCGTTGGTCTTGTATTCTATGAACGCATCGAATATGTGGCTTCCAAGGGTCTTATGAACAATGTCGTCGCTCTGCATCGCCTCTAAAGCATCTCTCAGCGTCGTTGGCAACTCCTTAATGCCAAGGGCACGTCTTCTCTCAGGGCTCAACTCGTAAACGTCCTCGTCCACGGGGTCTCCGGGATCAAGTTTCTTCTTTATGCCGTCAAGCCCAGCCATTAGGATGCACGAAAAGGCTAGGTATGAGTTGCAGGATGGATCAGCGGAACGTAATTCAGCGCGTTTGGCTGCGGCGTGCTCGGGACCTTTAAAGTATACTGGAACACGTACCATGGCTGACCTGTTGCGGCGTGACCACATTATGTAAATGGGAGCCTCAAAACCGGGCACAAGTCGCTTGTAAGAGTTTACTGTTGGAGAAGTCACAGCAGTTATGGCTCTGGCGTGCTCTAGTAAGCCTCCGATGAAGTATCTGCCTGTCTGGCTCATCTCGGCATAATCATCCGATTCGTCATACATCACATTTTTTTTGCCCTTCCACAGAGAAGCGTGAACATGCATGCCGCTGGCGTTGTCAAGGTAAACCGGTTTAGGCATGAAAGTAGCGATTAACCCGTGCTTCTTTGCAACGTTTTTTGCTACAAACTTGTAGAACATTGTCCTGTCAGCGGTTTTCACTAACTCTCCATATTTGAAGTCGATTTCGATCTGTCCTGCGGTGGCAACCTCGTGGTGGTGCATTTCAATGTCTATGTCAAAGTTTTCTTCCAGTAACGATGCGACTTCGTTTCGGTACTCAACGGTTGTGTCCTCTGGGGGCGGTCTGAAGTATGCTTCTTTTGGTCTTAGCGTGTGGCTTCCTGGAGTGGTTTCGGGGGATTTAGGTACAACTCGTGGTGCGCCCCAAGAATCTCCTGCGCCGCCTTTTGGGCTAACCCACATGTCCCAAACAAGGTTTGTGGGGTCTATGGAGCTGAAGACGAAGTATTCTAGTTCTGGACCGAATAAGCCGGTGTAACCCATATCTTTTGCTGCTTTGACTGCTCTTTTTGCCACGTATCCTCTTGGGTCTACGACTGAGGGTTCTGTGCCTCCGAAGGCTTCGTAGACGTCTCCTATGATTATGGCGCTCTTCTGTCTCTCGTCAGTTGTCCATGGTATGATGGCTAATGTGTTTGGGTCGGGTTTAAGGATCATGTCTGATTCTTCTATGGTTTTGAAGCCTCGTACAGAGGATCCGTCGAAGCCGATTCCGGCGGTTAGGGCTTGTCCCTCCGTGTAGTGTTTTGCGGGTAGCACTACGTCCTGCATTAGACCTCGGATGTCTACGAAGGTTGTGTGTACCCATCGGATTTTGTTTTTTTTCAGGGATTCTTTGGCTGTGTTAATAGCCTCCATGTTATTCACCATTCATTCAGCTGAATGTGAAAATATTACCTGTTTGTATATAAATGTTTCTGATATGCTGAAGGAAAACTTATATACTTGTTACATTAATGAACAAGTGTTCACGGTAAGACAAAAAACCAAACTGTCTCATGGTCAATCATTCAATGAAAGGAGGAAATGGAAACTGAATCATGATTCATCTCATAAAGTGGATGACGTTGACCGCAAAATCATCCGTTTACTACAAGAAGACGCTAGAAAAAGCTTCAACAAAATATCTGACAGTCTCGGGATAGCAGTTGGAACAGCCTACAACCGCGTAAAGAACATGGAGGATAAAGGTATCCTGAAGGGCTACACGGTAATGTTGGATTCCGCTAAACTTGGTTATGGCTTGACGGCTCTCATACTTATTGAGGCAGAGGGGCGGTATCTGCCTGACGTTGAAAAAGAGCTTGCCAAGCTAGACGAGGTCATATGCATATACGACATCACCGGAGACTACGACGTAGCGGTAGTTGCAAGATTCAAAAACAGAACTACACTAAACAACTTCATCAAATCGGCACTGAAGATGCCCCACGTAACCAAAACAGTCACAAACGTTGTACTCAACGTCGTCAAAGAAGACTTCAGAGTCAAAGTATAAACTACTGCGGCTCAAACATCCTCAAGACATAATTCAATTTCTCCCCACATTCTTACTTACCTAGACTGCATTTTACCCTTCTTCATCCAAAAGATTTGGTTAGCTCGAATTAAGGGTTAAATTTTAACCTTTCTCTCTCGTACTCCTTCTCACACGTGCTCCCTCTCCCACTCACACCACTTCAAAACTTCAAGAGTTCGAGACTTCAAGACTCCCCCTATATAAATACAATAACTCACACACAATTACAGGTGAAAAGAATTCCCGATATTGTTTTTAAATTCATAAAGACTATAACGCTTTAGTTTTCATTCATCTACGAAAAGTGGTGCTGAATGATTCAAATTCTTATTAACGAATCACTATGGATCATTTAGCGAAGCTTTTTCTATTGGCGATTGGTTTTAAACTATAACGAGCTATTTGGAGGTGAAAATTTGGGTAAATTTTTGATTTTGTGGTGCACAAATCTATCAGCTCCTTTCCCGACGGATTCTAAGGAATACAAAAGTTTCATGGATCACATATGGGCATCCATCGACAAACGCGTCAAAGAAGGCATGTTGAAGGACTACAGTTTTTTCCTCGAAAGCAATGCAGGGTACGCCATCGCTGAAGGAACTGCGGAACAAGTCTTCAAGTATGTTAACATGTTTGCGCCATATTGGACATGTACAGTCCATGAAATAATGCCGTATGAAAAGGGAAAAAGCATTCTCAGAGAGATTATGACCGGCGCGATTGAATGTGCAGAAGCAGCCAAGAAGAAGTAGCTATACGGTAAGTATTTTTTTACCTTCTTCTTTTTTTTAATTTATATGAAATGGTTGGTTGGATTAAATTTTAACCTCTCTCTCACGTTAGAGGAACATACATATCTTCTCCATTTTTTGCCTATTTATTATTCTAGGTGAATATATTGTACAACTTCCACATAATGGGCAAATTCTTGGGTCTTTGCCACGGTTAACCCATTTATGTTTACACCTGAGACATACCCAATTAGTTTTTTGCATTCTTTTCACCTCATTATCTAATACAAGGAAGGAAACATGTTCCCAGTCGACTTTTCTATTTTTTCTGGTGTATCAAATTTTTTGTCTGGTGTATGCATCTGACATTCCCACAATTATATTATTAATGGCTATATTAGAATGTTTTAAATTGGATTTACTGCTATAATAAAGATTAGTCACAAAAAAAGGTACTAAAAAAGGGGATCTGCAACAATATCTTAAGCTGAGTTTGATTAAGTTACGAATATTGTAACTAAATCATCATAAATAGTTACAATAAGTGACCTAACACTGAATTGGCCCGTAGTAACACATATGGCGCAGAAGTTATATTGAAAGCACAAATGAATGAGAGAGAAGGTTAAATTTTAATCCCAAACCCAAATTTTGTCGTAGATATTTTATTTCTCACATTTTTTAGTGTAGAATTGAAAAGTAGAACAGAGTAGCAGAAGAAATGGTCTAGGAGAAAGAATCAATAAATTTTTATTTATAGCTAAAATCAACTTCTTTTGATGTACAAATGACAGAAAAAGTTTGGCTAGTTACAGTCTTCAAATGTAATGCAGACACTGCGAAAGATGTTTTACTTAATTTTTATGTTTTTATAAAAGATCTCGCAGAGGTAGAAAATCTTCATTTTATTATTCGGGATCGTTTGGACGATGATGTTGTTATCAGTTTCCGAATTTTGTGTGAAGATAAGAATGAACATATTGTAAAAAGCAAAATTGGTTACAAGCTCAACAATCTAATTTCAAAAGAAGATTATGTTATTGATCCTAGTCAAGATCATTCTCTCTTCAGATATGCTGCGTGGCCATGGGAGAAAACAATCAAAGAGCGGGGAATAGAAAAATTCAACACATTTTGTCTTTTCCTTAAAAAAATGAGTGAGATGATAATTGAGTTGATTAAGCAAGATTATTTTTCATCTTTTGAACGAACAGAGATGACCCATATTATCTCATGGATGTTGGGTTGCACAGAATATTTCAAGCTGACACCAAAAAGCGCAAGTGTAGGATATTTCGATCGGATTGATGACAAATACCGAGCATATCTAACAAAAATTTTCAATGAAAGACAATAGAAGTTGCTTATTGGGGGAAAGAGATATTTTGATAAAAAGAGGATGTCGAAATCCAGAACCACCTCAGTTATTTCGAAGTAAAATAAGGTGAGTTGATTTGGGGGATACCAAACTGCGGAAAATCTCTAAGAATATTTTTTTAAATTTTTGAAAAGAAAGACCAGATTTTCTGAATCTATAACGTTCTACTCAAGTGTGGGCTTTTTCTTAAGTGCATATCTATTTGCCATACGCGAATTTTTACCACCAACTCTAACTTGGATTGAAGGAATTACATTATCAGAAATCATGGCATCACTTGGTTTACTACTGGTCTTTATCTTTTTAGAAAACTTCAACGCTAAATCGGTAATTGCCATGGTAACGGTAACATACATCATTTTTCTGGTCTGGGCTAGTATAACTTTTGGATTAATTGCTTTCATAATTGGCGCTGTAATATTTAGTATAAGCATAATTTGCCTTTATTTACTAAAAAAATTGAAAAAATAGTTTTCTTTGTTTTAGTCTCACCTTTCTATTTCTCTAGTTTTTTGTGTGTGATATGTCTAAAATGTTGGGGGTAAGAGAGTAAGAGAAGAGTAGGCGTGTAAGCGTGCATGCGTGCACAGGAGTATATGTTTGGGTTTGGGATTAAATTTTAACCCCCCTACGGGACGACGGACGGGCGAGACGGTTATCGTCCGAATGGGGAAGACCATGGACGGTTTATGGCCTGTATACACGGTTTAGGTACTATACCTATCCTGTACCTATATCTCCATGTACCAGAAAGGAAGAGGAAGGAACGGAAGGTACCATATAGATTACAATAAAGATACTATGTGTATGCTAAATCGTGTATACACTACAAAGAATGTATGTGTGATTGAAAACGAGTACACATAGAAAACGGGCTGAAATCAGTTAAGCTTCCTGTAATTTCTCTAATTCTCTTTTGAACAGCTCAAAATCATTTTCAGGGTCTAGTTTAAAATATATTCTAAAGAAGCCATCTTTCTCCCCTAAATTAAGTTTGTGAACAATGTATTTCTGATCATCACCAACAATTATGGCATCTTTAGCTTTTTTCGGAGAAAATATCCTATACTTTTTTGATACAGGGTTTAGGACAAGTATTAGAAGCCTCTTGTTGGTGATTACTAATTTAGCTTCAATAATTCCTAATACAGGCGGTAAAGCCACCTTAAAGTCACTCAAGTTGTTGCTGCTAGCTAATTTAGCGTCAATCATTACGGTGGGCATTTTTAGGTATGCGTCAGTTTTTACGATAATCGACTCGTTGGATTGTAATTCGATGATTTCTCTCCACGTTCTTGTACGTAAAACTTCAGACTTGTTTTTGTTTGATGGATAAATTAAAATTCCACTTATATCCGCTCTAAAATATTCTCCTGAACCGGGATAAAAACCAATATTTCTTGAGTGAAGTCTATGTTCGAAAATAATTCCTTCATCCAGTAAAGTCTTTTCTTGTTGTGTAAGCCTTTGAATGCATTTTTTGGTGATTTCGTCACGGTCTTTGGCGTTTATTGCAAAAACATGTATGTGTAAAAAGAAACGATAACCTTGTTTCTCTGTTTTTTCTTGAACATTTGATGTTATTCGGTCGGGCACGGGATATAGACTAATCAATATAGCAGGAATTTCACGTTTTCCTGTCATAATCTCGCCCCAACTACATGAGGAATCTCGCGAATTATGATCGATTATTCCCGTAAATTCTATGGTTGGTACAAGATTATTAAGGGCTTTTTTAAGAAATCTTCCTGCGTCACCCATTAATTCACTTTTTCTTTCATCTAGTTTGTTCTTTTCGTTTTGCTTTTCTGTTTCTTTATTATCAGTAATTTTATCTTCGTCAACAGTTAATGTGTATCCATATTTTCTTCCAACATATACATGAATTAGATCCTTTTCGAAGACTAATTTTCGTATTGATTCTTTTTTTGAACATCGAATATCCCATTTTGTTTTATTGTCCTCAGTATCGAATAGAACCAAATGATTACTAGTAGGTCTATATTTTTGTAAATAATATGCCAAGTATTTGCCATTTTGAGAAAAAGCTAAAGCCATTATCTCTTCTTTTTCATTGAATTCTAAAATGGTGATTTTCTTGTGCTTGTCTGTGATAATTAATTTATCTTTATTAAAATTAGCTGGTTTACCATTGATGTCATGGCCTGGAATGTAATAATGTCCTAGCGTTACAACCATTCCATTATTTGAAACATGACATGAAGCCACATTTTCAAATTTTTCACACCATAAGACTTTCTTTTTTTTCTCTATTAGACAAAATTGCTTATTTTTGTCTAGTAATGGATTTAATGATGTTTCCCAAACAACAATATACTTACCATTCGCGGAAACGTCATAACCAAAGAAAACAAGTTCTTCCCCCTTTTGGATTATCTCTATTTTTCGAACAAATTTATCGTCTGCTATTTTGGTTTTGCATTTTCCTTCCTGAAGACCTATTTTATTTGAGAAATAGTGCCCCGTCATATAACCACATTTTCTAAGTAGAATCTAACAATATATATTGGGTATTCACAAATGTGCATCCGCTCATACTTTAGTTCTAGTATAGATTTCCCTCTTT
>Ga0307422_1002082_pt1 | contig 10137 bp, 9 predicted proteins | sample SalMarWE160290MG_FD_202153 | JGI IMG/M metagenome (GOLD analysis project Ga0307422, IMG submission 202153) | Salt marsh sediment microbial communities from the Plum Island Ecosystem LTER, Massachusetts, United States - WE1602-90 | ecosystem: Environmental > Aquatic > Marine > Intertidal zone >...
AAGTTTTCTTCCCTTTTCTATTACTTCTGATAGCACTCCCCTTGTGTTGCATACAACTAGTATATTAACACAAAGCAGGATTCCCCAAAATTAAGGCTTACTTTTCTTCAACCGGTTTCCGGTAAGCTGACACAATATTCTGCCTTTGAATTTACAGATGCCTCCGATATAAGTTGATGGTTAGATTCCATGAACTCTTTGAATCTTTCATTTCCGGCATAGTCGGCCAGGTACTCAGGATCGGGATTTCCAGTTATCTCAAAAGGAAAATAGATCCCCATAGCATTTGCCGACTTCCACATATCAATGCATTTATCATACTGTGCAGTTTCTGTGTATAGGTACCCGAAATTTATCATAATTTGATATTTCTCATGATCAGAACCTGCTTTGCTTAAACCCATCTCCAGTATCTCAATTCCTTTAGCAGGTCCGGAATCCCGGCTTGCATCCAGGACTATAAATAATTCAAAGTGTTCAACCGGAATTACTGGCCTGACAACTTCAATTACATTTTGACCTAAAATGCATTGAAAATTACAAATCAGAATGACAATTATTGCTTTATTCATAGTATAGTTTTTAGGGGTGTTTATGTTTTACCAATATGAAACGTAGCGGCTACCCGCCTTTGGCGGGCCGGACTGCGTTCGTATCCCCCGTGAATGAGTTTAGTGCGGACTTGAGGACTCGCAACCCACCAAAATCCCAATGTTTTATACTGTGTGTTAGGGCACGTTTAATATTTTATTGTTTTTGACAAATTAGTATAAACTCTTTCGATTTTTGATTTAATTCATTCCCCAGATAATCGCCAAGGATTTTATATTTCTCGAATTTTGATCGATCTATCATATGTTCTAATTCATACCTAAAAAAGAATCTTAATAGGAATTCCCACTTTTCATGTTTTATCTCGTTGTCTTCATTCCATTCCAGAAGAAATGTAATATTAATTAATTGATTTATTAAATCGGGCTTGGTTGAGACTGTCCTCCATATCTTTTTACCTGAATCATATTCGCCTTCATAGTCAATATAATTATCAATCCCATTGATCAATTGATTCAAATCTGGTACAAAAGCATCGAAAATAAATCTTCCATTTGTATTTAAATGTTTATATACATTATTAATCGCTTTTATTTGTTCGTCTTTTTCTATTAGATGCATCATCACGTGAAAAGGTGCAATTATTAAATCAAATTTGAAATCAAAGTTAAAATCAATAATATTCTGTAAGTTAATCCGTTGATATTGATTTTTATTAAGCTTTTTATAGAGTACATCGATCATTGATTGACTAATATCTAATCCATAAATATCTGCTCCCTGATGTAACGCATTAATGAATAATCTTCCTGTACCAACTCCAATTTCTAATATCTTTCCTTTTGTTTGTTTGATCTCATTTTGAAAAAATTCATTATCAATACCATCTCTCTGTTGATGGTATATCAAGTCATAAAATCGAGCATAATTTTTAGGATATTCGTGTGTCATTGTTTTTTATTAAATGTGCCATACCGTTTTGCCGAAGGAGCCATATTGGAAGAGCATCAGTAAAAGGATTATGTGGTTGATTAAACTGCTTAATGTATCAACATCCTAATAATTGGTACTATACTGAGCTTTTACATTTAATATAATAAATAATAAAATTATCGTTACAACTAATCTATTCATATAAATTTTTATTATTTAAGATAATAATCTTTGTGTCTAGTTGCATCTGTCATTCAAATCAGAGCGTTTAATATAAGGCAATTTACCACTTTCCCCTACGCAAGTCAATAGATTTAATATCTTGCAAAAACTTACCCCTGTTCATTTTTTTTCTTTCCCCGTAGCTTTTTTGCGCCTCCCCGTAGGTTCCTTAGGCTTTCCTGTAGGACAATGAGCCCTTCCCGTAGGTGTTTTTGTTGCTTTCTGTAGGGGATTGACACGTTCCTGTAGGTACACTTACCCCTTTCTGTAACTGTTTTACTGCTTCCCTGTACTATGGGGAGGGGTGATTTATATACGGGGGATATTTGCTGCTTTACGGGAAGGGTTATTAACCAGCCTGATTGTTATACATTTTACTATAATCAACATAAGAATAAATAAATAAATATTAAATTGCATGTACTTCAATCAAAAATATAGAATATGAAAAATTTTAGTAGTCTGAAAAAAGGTTTCTTTCTTATTGGGGTGTTAATATTATTTATGATGACTTCAAAAGCACAAAATGTTACTGTATATGCGTATGCTTTTAATAGTGAGCCAATAATAGATGGTGTTATCGATGAGGCATGGGCTGAGAATGATTTCTTACAGATATCGCATTTGTTATCAATTAATGAAACAATCTCCGATGAAGATTTTAGCGGAAGTTTTAAAATAAGCTGGTACAATAATAATTTGTATTTTTTATTTGTTGTGACAGATGATATATTCATACTAAATGAAGGTCAGCCCATTTGGTATGGTGATAATATTAATCTGTGCCTCGATTTAGGCAATGAGAAGAGCCCTGAGTATGATAATAATGATTACCTCTGTCAATTTAAATGGGGTAACTCCGATTATTATGAAAGATACAATGGAAATGATTTGATTCAGATAGACAATTCAGATACTGCTATTGAATTCGCACAAAGCTGCGATACAATTGATCATACATTTATTATGGAAATTGCTATCCGTAATATAGCTGAATTGAATGGCCCTTTAATTTTAGATGAATCAACATCTATAGGATTGGATGCCGGAATTTACGATTGTGATGAAGGGATTCCCGGTTTTTATTCCGACCAGTTATCATGGATTGATACAACCGGTTATGCCTGGTCAGATCCTTCAAGACTTGGAACAACAGGTTTAGGTACAGCCACGTTAAAAACAACAAAAATACCGAATGCAACAGATAGATCAGCTAAAGCAAATTCGGTAAAGGTATATCCCACTATTGTGTCAAATAGTCTAAATATCCAAACAACTGTAACTGACAATTTGAATGTTGAAATTATTAACATGCTCGGAAATAAAGTTGAATCAATTGTCCTGAGATCAGAAAATTCCTGTATTGACGTTTCCTCTCTGAATGCCGGTGTATATTTTGTGAACATATATGACTTTAGGGGCTTAATTGGTTCGCAAAAGATTATAATATGTAAGTAAAGTAGAAAAGTGCAGGGCTGCAATACGCGATCAACTAAATAAAAATGAATTTGTTATGAACAGTGCATAATATTGATTTACTTGATAAATTGCGTCGCTTTTCCTGTTCCTCTTTCTAAGGATTAGAAAAAATAGATCTTTCAATCAATCACATCAGTTTGTGCTGTGGTTGCTTTACATACAACGGTCCTAATATATGAAAAGTTGGTGAGCACGGGTTATGTTCCTATCCACCGTTACTAAAAGTAGGTACGGAGCACCAACTTTGAAAAACCACTTCGACCCCAACTGAGCCAAGCCGAAGGCTTGCGAGCTCAGCGAAGCCAATTTTTTATATTGCATGTTGGTAGTAGTTATTTTCATTAATCATTATTTGGTAGCTGCTAAAACAGATATCTGCTCATTTGTTAATTGAATATCCAAAGATTTCATATTCCCTACTAACTGTAAAAGGCTGCTTGCCCCAATGATAGGAATAACTGTAGGTTGATGGTGCATGAGCCACGCAAGGACAAGCTGGCTGTTTGTTACCCCGAGTTCAACAGCAGTTTTAGATAAAATATCCAATCTTGATAGAGAATCGTCGGTATTAAAGGAATTCCAGATATAAGAGGCTTCACGTTTCTGTTTGGCATCATATATTCCTTTTAAAAGAGGAGAATAAGCTACAAGTGTAATATCATCGTGTACTTTCAGGTAATCTAAAAGCTCATCATTTACATTCTCACCTATATCAAAATCGGCACCGGGTTTTGGACGGAAGTATGAATACTGCTGTTGTATGGCAACATATGGAGCCCACCCATTCTTTATACTTATGTTTCTGGCTTTTTCAAGCCGCCATGTCTTATAATTACTACATCCTATATATTTTACTTTATCTTCTTTAACCAACTCATTAAAAGTTTCCAAAGTTTCTTCCAGAGATGTTGTACGGTCATCAATGTGAGCATAATACAAATCGATATAATCAGTTTGTAAGCGTTGCAAACTTCCTTCAACAGCCTTCCGTATTGAATTAGGAGAAAGATATTCAAACATTTTATCCCTTAAATGCCATTTTGGGACACCCTTTTCATCCCAAATTTTTTCCGGATTATTTAGTCTGGCACCAACTTTTGTAGCGAGAAAAATTTTGTCACGATTCTTTTTTTCTCTCATCCATTGTCCGATAACTTTTTCACTTTCATTTCCAATATTTTCTCCCTTACCTATCCACCATGCATAGCAATTAGCAGTATCAAGAAAATTTCCATCCATATCCTTATAATAATCCAACATTCGAAATGATTCTTTTGTATCGATAGAGGTACCCATTAGCATACAACCAAGACTACCCTGACTAATAAATTCACCTGTTCTACCTAGTTCTTTTTGTTTCATTGTACTATATAATTTAAATATTTAATAATGTTTTATAATAAAGCTTTACCTGTTTAAAATAGTTTCAATTTCATCCATCTGATTCTGATTCAATGGTCCATATTGTATTGCCCCTGCATTTTCTTCGACCTGCTTTACCGATTTAAATCCTGGAATTGGAATGGTCATGTCACTTCGTCCCCATATCCAGGCCAATGCGCCCTGAACCACAGTTCTACCATTGCTCTGTAATATTTCTTTGATAGCATCCAGTCTATTTAAAAATTCAGGAACAGGTTTCCCGTTTTTAAAATACGGTATCCAGTCATGGGCAACACCACGCACATCATTGGCAGGTAATTGTGAATCACTATTAAACTTTCCGCTTAAAATCCCCATAAGCAAGCATGAACGGTTGATACTTGCCATGTTTTGTTTTTCACAGATATCGAGTATTTCCTTGGCATCCTCCAACACATTCAGACAGTTTTGAACAACGCTGCAATTCTTACTTTTAGCAAATAGTTGAATGCCTTCAACCCGGTCGGTACTCCATCCGTAAGTCCGGATCAGTCGTTCATCTACCAGTTTATCCAGCGTCTCGACAACCGAAGAGACTTTGTCAATTGATAATTCCCAAATATGAAGCTGATACACATCAATGTAATCGGTATTTAACCTGCGGAGCGATGCTTCACAGGCTTTTCTTATATAACCGGGCGATATGTTATACCCTGACATATTTTTAGTTTGTTCATCGAAAACATTTCCGAATTTTGTTGCAATCACAACTTTATCCCGGCATCCTTTAAGTGCTTTTGCGAATATGTGTTCACTATGGCCGGCTCCGTAACAATCGGCAGTATCAAAAAAATTTATCCCCAGTTCTACTGCCCTTTTAATTGCCCGAACAGATTCATTATCTTTTACATTTGCCCATCCCACATATTTACCTTCTTTCCAAAATTGCCCTCCAATTGCCCAACAGCCTAATCCCATGGAGCTGACTTTAATTCCTGATGTTCCTAAAACTCTATTTTTCATATTCTTTATCATTTAAAATATTCATGTTGTAAATATATTTTAGTAAATTGGCTTAAAAAAGTACCAATATTTTATGTTTTTATAGAACCAATTTTGTGATTATGTTATGGATTGGTATTGACAGGTCATCAAAAACATCATTGACGAAACAAGTTTATAACCAGATAAAAGATAAGATCTTAAGCAATGAACTGGAATCGGATAACAAGCTTCCTCCTACAAGAAAATTAGCCAAGGAATTAGACATATCGCGTAATATAGTAATAGAGGTATATGAACAGCTTATAGCAGAAGGTTATCTAAATACAATTGGAGGATCAGGCACTTTTGTGGCAGAAGGATTGTATTTTAAAAGATATATCGGAATTAAAAGAAATATAAAAGAAACAAAAGAAAAGCAAAACCATAAAGACGATAATTTTATCGATTTTAGCATTGGAGTACCTGATTTAAAAGAATTTCCACTATTGAAATGGGGCTCCTATCTTAAAAATGCTATTCATGACGGAAATACCAAATATTTTAACTATACACAACCCAATGGGATACATGAATTAAGAATAACATTATCGGATTTTCTCTTAAGATTAAAAGGGATACAATGCAGCCCCGAACAGCTATTTATTACATCCGGGGCAATGCATGGATTCTCGGCCATTTCAAAAGTATTACTTTCATCGTTTAATGAAGTTATCATTGAAGATCCTTCATTTACTGAAATTCATAAAGTATTTTCTCATTCAGGGTATAAAATATACCCGGTTCCCGTAGATGAAAATGGCATACAAATAAATTTATTACCGACTAACAGTTCTTCAAAAATTATTACTGTTACTCCTTCACATCATTTTCCTCTTGGTTTTGTTTTGCCAATTAAAAAGAGAATACAATTAATAGAATATGCCCAAAGAAATAATATATTTATTATTGAGAATGATTATGACAGTGAGTTCCGGTTTACGGGCATCCCCATTAGTTCATTGCAAATGCTGGATCCCGATTGTGTTATACATATCGGGACGTTTAGTGAAATTCTTTATCCTTCAGTCAGGCTTGGTTATATGATAGTTCCTGAAAAACTGATTACAATTTGCATGTCTTATTTTCAGGTTACGGGACATATAGTTTCTTCTGCAATTCAACTGGCACTTTTAAATTTTATTAAAGAGGGAGAATTTGAGAAACATATGTTAAGAATGAAAAAAAATTATAGAAGAAAGCGGGAATTCCTGATCAATTGTCTTAACAACTCTTTTAATAACATTTCAATTAGCGGTGATACTGCTGGTTTATATATTGTCGTTGAATTTAAAGATATTGAATTTACCAAAGATATACTTCTCAAAGCAAAACAAAACGGAATAGGAATTTATGCTGTCAATGAACATGCAATAGACAAAATCAAACACAAGAATAAGATACTCCTTGGTTATGGCAATCTTGATTTATTTCAAATTGAACAAGGTGTCAATATTCTAAAAAATGTTCTACCGATTTAATTATACCTATTAAATACAAGAATCAAACAATTCTATAAAAAATGCAATGCTTATTTGTTCAAACATATAATTACCACCAACGTTTGAGCTTAGACGACGTTTTTACCGTAGCGAAGCGCAGGTAAAAATGTGCCGAAGGCCGTAGCGACCAACGAGAGCGGAGCGTCTACGCTTTGTTGTACGCAGTTCGACCATTCGATTTTACCAAATACCCGGTATTAATCTATATCTTGTTTTTTCAATATACTCTTTATACCCCTTTAATTCCTTTTTCAGTGTATTATCTTCATAGTATGTTCTAATAATAAATATTATAGCCATTAAGCTACTTGGAATTAAAGATAATAATGAGCCTAATATAAAAGGAATTATTATAAAACCTAATATTGTCGCTAAATACGTTGGATGCCTTATAAATTTATAAGGCCCTACATCACATACTTTATGACCTCTATCATCTTGAATTCTGATTGTGGTTTCAAAGTAATTATTAACAATAAAAGCCCACATTACAAAAGAAAAAATTGGAATACTTAAAATAATTGCAATTATAGATGCAATATCACTAATGTTTGTAATATTAAATCTTTTATCGAATCCAGCTATAATTGGTAAAAGAAGAAATAGTATTGAGTAAATAAATAATATTATCTTATCAAAAGTTTTGGTATTTTTATGTTTTTTCCCTCTCTCATTCAATAAACCTGGATTAATCTTTAGCATAACTATAAAAACAATTAACATCAAAAAAAGATATTCACCTGTAAAAGCCCATGCATTCCACCATGATAGTTGACCTGAACATAATATAAGGCTTGAATGAATGATCGTAAAAAATAGTAATACTATTAGAAATCTTTTTATACCATTACAATTTAATTTTGTTTTACTCATATGTTACTCCTTACTAATTTTGGTCGAATTGCGTACAACGGGAGTCTGTGTAAAAACCCGTTTTAGCAAAATAAATATATGCATTAAATTGATTTAACGATCGATTAGGATGCTTTAATTTCCCCATTACTCAAACGCTGATTTTTATAGCATACACCTTTTGTTCCTTAAAAAGGCTTAAAATTAGCCATTTTAGCATTGGTAAATGATGCAAGTAGCACTCTTTCAGCGCTTTAATGAGTCTCTCCACCTCAAGTATTGAGACACACCGGGTTAGGTTGTACCCGATAAACATCAGGCCAACCTCGCCCAGTACATTCTCTTTCTTTCGGACCAGGGTATAAGTAAAGCCTCGTTGGCGTTTCAAGGTGCCAAACATATGCTCTGTTACTTGTTGTCGTTGTCGATAATAATCAGGGTTTTCAAGTATCCTCTGATTGTTTGCTTCAATCACTTCAGCATATTCACTTCGATCTATATTTCGTCCGTTATGTTTACTGGTAGTGCATTGGTTTCTTTGTGTACAAGTTTTGTAGTCTGGAGTAGCATATCGCTTAAATTGATAAATGCGAGTTTTACGGCCCTTCCTGTTATCGCTGCGAGAATACCACTTCCCTTTTGTAGTTAACACGCTTTCAGCAGGGCATTTATAGGAATCGTTATCCTTGTTATACAGGAACATGGTATTGGTATACAATCCCTTTTCATTGGGAGATGAAGCTCTGGGTGATACAAATGTTGTTATGCCATTAGTATCACATTGCTTGATTTGCACTCCCGTATGATATCCCTTGTCTGCCAACACCTTCATTTTCTCAACTCCAAGTATTTCTTTGGTTTGTAGGGCCATAGGTCCCAGAGCATGTGTATCGTTAACATCACCCGTATCATACTCAACCAATAGCTTATGTTTTGCATCGGAGGATGCCTGGATGTTATAACCTACATTAACTATGTTCTTGTGTAATATCACAGACCGCGAATCAGGATCAGTCAGGGATATCTGTTCTTCTCCGCTTTCAACCAGGGCTGTTTTTATCTGCTCATAGTTGGCTTGTTTTTCTTTACGCTCTTCTATCTTTTTCTCCAGTTCCTTTTTATCTTCTTCCTTATCATTGGTGTCTAACAGTGCTTCGTACTCACTGATCTGGTTTTCAATGTAATCAAGGTGGCGTTTGAGTTTGCTTTCATTAAAGTTGTTCTTCAGTGAATTACTTCCCCGTATTTTAAATGAGTCGATGGCCACTGTTTCTCCTTCGATCAGGTTCCACTCCTTCAACAGGCAAACAAACTTGCGGAACACTTCATGGAAGGCTTTTGAATGGTTCTTCCGAAAATCGGCAATAGTCTTGTATTTAGGCCTCAGCCCTGATAGCAACCACATAGCTTCAAAGTTGGTCTGTGCTTCGCGCTCGAGTTTCCGGGTGGTTCGAATACCGTAACGATAACCATATAAATAAAGCTTTAACAACGCGGAAGACGGATAGGGTGGGCGTCCTTCCTCTTCGCATTCAACATGGGCAAATCCAAAGCTCTTCAGATCGATGGCATCGACAAAGGCATCTACTACACGCACAAAGGACTCAGGGACAATAACACTTTCCAGGCTGAACATGAAGACCTGGTCCCTGTTTTCTCCTTGTTTGTGTTGCATTTTTATGGATTTTTTATTCTTAATAAAGACACCTAAATACCTTGATTAACAACAGACTAGTCTATATTTGGTTATTAACAATTTACTAGGGTTTTTGCACAGTCTGACGGTTCCGCCATAGGAGTAATGGCCGAAGTATATTTTGTTTACTTGTCATGATGTACAATTTACGAAAAAATATTTACCTATCAACTTACCAGACACCGGCAATTGCTTCTATGGCGTGTTGTGCCAAGTTGCATATTAGTTTAATATAATAGAAAATAAAATTTTATATATATCTTAAACTAATATTATTAAAATCCATTAGGATATTTAATACCTATTTTATTGTAAACCAATTTTTCACCTTTATTATTTACATTAAAATAATAAAAGGAAAAAAAATTTCTACCATCATTAAGTTGCCATACCATATTAATATTTTGGCTATTGTCTAATTCAACGTAGAAATTCAGAATTTCTGGACCCCACTGTTCTCCAGGTATTCTTTTAAAATTAATTAATCCTTTTGGATAT
>Ga0307422_1002083_pt1 | contig 10137 bp, 6 predicted proteins | sample SalMarWE160290MG_FD_202153 | JGI IMG/M metagenome (GOLD analysis project Ga0307422, IMG submission 202153) | Salt marsh sediment microbial communities from the Plum Island Ecosystem LTER, Massachusetts, United States - WE1602-90 | ecosystem: Environmental > Aquatic > Marine > Intertidal zone >...
AAATACCTTACACTCATACGTACATCTTCAATGCGCTTAAGTGATCTTATAGCAGTGCTTTTAAATGTATCTCAAATTGAACGTGGAAAAGCAGTTTTGTCTCCACGTTCTTTTGATGTTGTAGGATTTGTGAAAAGTTTCCTGAATGAATATATTGTGTTTTCTGCAAGAAAGAATATATCGCTTATCTTTAAAAAACATCCTTCAGCACTTCCCGTTGTTATTGACAGCGGCGCATTCTATAATATCCTTCAGTCTCTTGTGTCTAATGCTATTGACTATACTTTAGAGGGGGGGATCATTGAAGTTTCCTTAGAGAAACAGAGCAAGAGCTTTTGTCTTATGGTTCGAGATACTGGTATTGGTATTCCTAAAAAAGATCAAGACCGCATTTTTGAAAAATTCAGCCGAGCCAGCAATGCTCAAGAAATCAAGCGAGAAGGGCTAGGGCTTGGACTTTACGTTGCTGCCCAAACAGTTCAATTACTGAATGGAAGGATTTGGTTTGATTCAAAAGAAAATAAAGGAACAACATTTTATGTTGAATTACCATTATGAAAAAGTCTAAAATAATTATTATAGAAGATGATGAAGTCCTATCTATTGTAATGAAGGAGGAATTGAAAAAGGTAGGATTTAATGTATCATTAGCACCTGATGGCGAAAGGGGCATAGAGCTTGTGCGGTCTAAAAAACCAGACCTTGTTTTACTTGACTTGATGCTTCCTAAAAAATCCGGCTTTGATGTATTAAAAGAGTTAAAAAAAGACCCTAATACAAAAGATATTCCTGTGGTTATTCTTACAGTCCTTAGTATGGACGAACATATTCAAAAGGCTCTTGGGGCAGGAGCAGAGGATTATTTTGTAAAATCGCAACATACTGCGCTTGAGCTTGTTGAAATGATAAAAAACTTTTTCGTAGGTAGAGCATCATCCAAAAGTCGCAAGCCGTAATAAAAATTTTTCGGCTCGCTTCCTTGCAGGCAGGCAAAAATGAAGGGGGTCTGGGGGAAGGAATTTTTGCCTGCCTGCTTGTCCGCCTTAGGCGGACAACAGCTCTGAAAAAGTGCTCGTTGCTATTAACCTTGCCTTCTCTTTAATAAGCACTTTTTCAGAGCTGTTCAAGAATCGTCAGTTGGATTTTGCTGATAATAAGTTCTAACTTTATTCAATAAAGACCACCAAAGTTATCTGGACAATGCGGAGGTCAGCGGTCCGAATCCGCTCGGGTCCACAAAAAGTTTTCCACAGGGACAGTGTTTTTAGGGTATGTTATAATAACACAATAATCAAAGGTCGACGAGGATATAAATTCAAATAAAAGTAAAATAATATGATAGTAACAGGTTGGCTTGATACAACTATTATTGCCTTAAAGAATCTTTGGCTAGGATTTATTGATTTTATTCCAAATCTTATCGGAGCAATTATTATTTTTCTGATTGGTTGGCTTATTTCTGTCGCGATCGGAAAACTAATAGCTGAGATTTTAAAAAAGGCAAAGTTTAATCGAATTTTTGAAAAAGGAGGCTGGAAAACAGCTTTAGAAAAAGCAGAGATTAAAGTAAACGCCTCAGCTTTTATCGGAGCTATTATTAAATGGGTTTTATTGATTGTTTTCTTGGCAGCTGCAGTAGAAATTTTAGGATTTAACCAATTAACTATTTTCTTAACGCAGAAAGTACTGCCTTTCCTGCCAAATGTGATTGTTGCTTCTTTCATTTTCGTGGTAGCGGTAATTATCGCTGATATTTTAGAGAAAATAGTTCGAGCAGCAGTAGAGGGAGCGAAAGTAGGATACGGACAATTAGTCGGAGCAATTGTAAAGTGGTCAATTTGGGTTTTCGCAATTTTGATCATTTTATCTCAACTTGGAATTGGAGAGACCTTTATGGCAGATTTATTCCGAGGAATTGTAGTAATAATTGTTCTGTCAGTTGGTCTTGCTTTTGGTTTGGGAGGAAAGGATGTAGCGGCTGAAATTCTTCAAGATTTAAGGAATAAGCTTAGAAAATAATATTTTAAATTATTTCTGGAAAAGAAAAGCTATTTTAGCTGAAGTTTTGTGTTTTAAGAAAGCCCCTCTTGCCCTCACACCAAACAAGGAAAAATCTCTTTTTAATTTTTTATATTGTCAGATATACGCAATTTAATTTTTAAAGTTAAATTAGCTTAATCAAGATTTCGTTACGAGATTTTTTAAAAAATTAATTCCTTGTTATGGTGTGAGGACTTGACAGGGGCTTTTGATTTGCTACAATTAAAAAAGATATGAGAGACATGAAGACAATTATGGATAAAAACAAAGGAAGCGGTTAGATTCTGGATTTTTGAATACACATTGATAAATCCGCCTCCAGAGCGGTTTTTGTTTTAACGGAGAGTTCTTTGAAAATTAAAGATTAGTTACGATTATTAATTGTTAGCCAACCCTTCATCTTTATTTAAAGATGAAGGGTAAAGGTAAAAATTGTATTTTAAGAGCAGATGGTGGATGCCTTGGGATATCGAGGCGATGAAGGACGTGGCGTGACTGCGATAAGCCTCGGGGAGGTGTTTAGCAACCTTTGATCCGGGGATTTCCGAATGGGGAAACCTGATTTTGCGATAAGCAAAATCGACCCGGTTGAATGACTGGGTCGCAAAACCCGCTGAAGTGAAACATCTCAGTAAGCGGAGGAAAAGAGAAAAACTTTTTATTCCCTTAGTAGCGGCGAGCGAACAGGGAGGAGCCCAAAATCGTTCATGCTTTATGCACGAGCGGTGGTTGTAAGGAGATAGTGTCGGGAGTATTCCTGGTGCATAGGAATGCTTGCCGAAGGAGAACATTTAGATAAAGTTTGGTTAAGAAAAGCACCCTGGAAAGGGGCACCATAGAGGGTAATAGTCCCGTATCTGAAAATCACTTTATGCTCCTTGCTATCTTACTTGAGTACCACGGGAAATGAAAATCCTGTGGGAAGCAGGCCGGACTAATCGGCCAAGGCTAAATACTTTGATATCCCCGATAGTGAACTAGTACCGTGAGGGAAAGGTGAAAAGTAGCCCGATGAGGGCGGTGAAATAGAACCTGAAACCATTTTGCTCACAAGGAGTCAGAGCTCCCCGCTTAGCGGGGGGTGATGGCGTGCCTATTGAAGAATGAGCCAACGAGTTCCTTTACCTTCTTCGTTTAAGTCCTTTTGGGACGAAAGCAAAGTGAAAGCAAGCGTTAAAAGCGCGAACTATTAAGAAGGTGGAGGAGACCCGAAGCCAAGCGAGCTTGCCATAGCCAGGGTGAACCCCGCTGAAAAGTGGGGGAAGGCCCGAACCCGTGAGCCGTGCAATACTCTGGGATGAGCTGTGGTAAGAAGTGAAAAGCTAATCGAGCTTGGTAATAGCTGGTTCTCCCCGAAATAGCTTTAGGGCTAGCGTCGATTTGTAAAGATTGGAGGTAGAGCACTGGATGGAGTCTCGTGGGTTTTACCTAGATTCTCCAACCAAACTCCGAATGCCAGTCTTTGAATGTCGGCAGTTAGACTGTGGGGGCTAAGCTCCATAGTCAAAAGGGAAACAGCCCAGATCTTCATCTAAGGTCCCTAAATCGAGCTAAGTGTTTTAAAGGAGGTAAAATTCCTTTGATAGCTAGGAGGTTAGCTTAGAAGCAGCTATCCTTTAAAAAGTGCGTAACAGCTTACTAGATAAGGAGTTTTGCGCCAAAAATTTACGGGGCTTAAGCTCGGTACCGAAGATAAGAACCCCGCTTTGCGGGGTGGTAGGGGAGCGTCTTTAGTGCTGTGAAGTCAAACTGTAAGGTTTGATGGAGCGCTAGGGAGTGAGAATGTTGGCATGAGTAACCGCAATGCGGGTGAAAGCCCCGCACACCGAAAGCCTAAGGTTTCCTTGGCAATGGCAATCATCCAAGGGTTAGGCGGGCCTAACCCTGTCCCCGAAAGGAGGCAGGGGATGGACAGCCGGTTAATATTCCGGCCCCCCTTCATCTTTTTCAATAAGGTGACGGAATTTAGTAGATGAAGCGAGTTATTGGATTCTCGTCGTCAATCTAAGAATTTTCAAGGATTGACGGGAAGCTCCGTTTCGGCGGAGTGAACTTCATTGAGCAGATTTCCCAGAAAAGCCTTAAAGAAATTTAAAAGGATGAAGGGTCCGTACCGTAAACCGACACAGGTAGGCGGGTGTAAAAGCACCAAGGTGAACGAGTGAAAGCTCCTGAAGGAACTCGGCAAAGAAGCGTCCGTAAGTTCGCAATATGGACTGCCCCCGCTCAGCGGGGGCCGCAGCGAAAGAACCCTAGCGACTGTTTATCAAAAACACAAATCTCTGCTTAACTCGCAAGAGGATGTATAGGGGTTGAGGCCTGACCAGTGCTGGAACGTTAACAGCGACAGTTCTTTCTCGCATTTGCGGGATTGGGCTGATTGCTCGAAGCGCCAGTGAACGTCGGCGGTAACTATAACCGTCCAAAGGTAGCGTAATCTCTTGCCGTGTAAGTTACGGCCCGCATGAAAGGCTTAACGACTAGGGAACTGTCTCCAGGAGCAGCTCGGTGAAAATGCAATACCGGTGAAGATGCCGGTTACCTGCGGCTAGACGGAAAGACCCCGGGAGCTTTACTGTAGTTAGATATTGAGTTTTGGTTTTAAATGCGTAGCGTAGGTGGGAGACTTTGAAACTTCGTTTTCGGACGGAGTGGAGTCATCAATGAAACACCACTCTTTTAAAATCTTAATTCTAACCCCCCGTTTAACGGGAGATACAGTTTCTAACGGGCAGTTTAAGTGGGGCACTTGCCTCCTAAAAGGTAATGGAGGCGTTTAAAGGTCGGCTAGCTCCGGATGGAAATCGGAGTGATCGGGCAAAGCCAAAAGCCGGCTTTACTGCAAGGTGGATATACCGCGCAGTTGGGAAACCAGAACTTAGTGAACCGACGGATTTTTATAGAAAATCCGAAGATCATCAGCTAAAAGTTACCCCGGGGATAACAGGTTAGTAGGGCCCGCGAGTCCATATCAACGGCCCTGTTCGACACCTCGATCAGATAGCCGAGGTCGAGGGAAAAAATCGACTCATAACGGTGAATACCATATGTTTAAGAATAACCCAGTGATATGTTGTAATAAAAATATATGGTTAACACCGTGGGAAGTTACAAAACTAAATTTTGGAATAAAAAATGGATTTCGATCAAAAATTCGTTTTTTATCACTAAAGAAAAAGGAGCGAAGAATGCTTTTGTAACCCCGTAACGACTGGATCTTTATGCAATTTTGTATAAAGTGAAGATAGCATCATTTAAAATGCTATAACACGTCGATGTCTATTTAAAAATAGACAAAGGTATAGTCTAAGCCATTAGTAATAATGGAATTGGTTGGTCGGCTCAACGCATCCTGGGGGTGAAACCGCTCCCAAGGGTTTGGCTGTTCGCCAATTAAAGCGTTACGCGAGCTGGGTTCAGACCGTCGTGAGACAGGTTGGTCCCTATCTACCGCAGGCGTCGAATCTTGAGTGGAGTTCGAGATAGTACGAGAGGACCTTTCGGAACTGACCTCTGGTCTACCAGCTGTTCTGCCAAGAGCATCGCTGGGTAGCTACGTCGGGAAGGGATAAGCGCTGAAAGCATATAAGCGCGAAGCCCACCACAAGATTAAGATTCATAGATTCCTCGAAGATGACGAGGTTAATAGGCTGCAAGTGTAAGGGCAGTAATGCCTTGAGCTGAGCAGTACTAATAAATCATATTCAATTTTTATCTTTAGATTGCCCATCACTACCGGTTTGGTGTGAGGGCTTGGCTAACAATTAATGATCATAACTATTTAGCATTGTGGCTACTATAAGGGAGCCATACCGGGAGTGCTCCACCCGATCCCATACCGAACTCGGAAGTGAAATCTCCCAAGGCCGATGATAGTCCTTTTGGGCGAAAGTAGGTAGCTCTCTTATAGTGGCCATAACGTTGAGTTTTTTTTATATTTATAACGCAACTTAAACAAAGATTCTTTGCGTTACTATTAGAGGCAGAATAGATTCTGCCTCTTTTATTTTAGGAAAGTTTGAAGTAAAATAGAGATAATGAAACTTTCCTCTAAGAAAAATAAGGTTTTGATAATAATTGTTGTTGTGATTTTAATTATTTTTTTATTGAATTTTTTTCAGAAAGATATAAAAAGTTTTTTTTATTCTGTTTCTGCGCCAATCCAGAAAGTTCTTTGGAGGGCAGGGGATAGAACATCTGATTTTTTTGGAGGTATTGTGCGAGTAAAAATATTAAAACAAGAATTAGATGAACTTAAACTTGAAAATCAAGAATTAACTGCCCAGGTTGTTGCATTAGAAGACCTAAAAAAAGAAAATAAAACTTTAAGGCAAGTATTAGAAATCGGGTTTCAAAAAGAGTTTAAATTAGCTTTGGCTCAAATTATTAGCAAAGATATTTCCCAAGATTTCATTTTAATTGATAAGGGGTCTGATGATGGTATTTCAAAAAATATGCCGGTAATTACTCAACAAAGAGTTTTGGTAGGAAAAATAGGTGAAATTTATAAAAATTTCTCAAAAGTAATGCTTTCTTCAAACAAAGAAAGCTCTTTTGACGCTAAGATTCAAAAGGAGGAAAAGGATATTTCTGGAGTTGTAAAAGGACAGGGGAATTTTAGAATTTTATTTGACTTTATTCCTCGTGAAGAGAATCTCTCTCAAGAAGATATTGTTATAACCAGCGCTCTCGGAGGAATTTTTCCAAAAGGACTTTTGGTTGGTAAAATCAAAGAGATTAAAAAAAGCGACGTTGATCCTTTTCAACAAGCAGAAATTGAACCATTTTTTGATGTCTCGCAAACAGAGGCCCTTTTTATAATTTTATAGTTTTAATGTTTAAGAAAATTTTAATTTCAATAATTGTTTTTTATTTTTTAGTTTTAATCCAAACCAGTTTTTTGGTCCATTTTAATATATTAGGAATTGTCCCAAATCTTGTTTTAATTTCAGTAGTTCTTTGGAATCTTTTTGAAAAATCAAAAAATTATTTTGGCTTATATATTGCTCTCATCGGAGGATTTTTTTTAGATATTTTCTCCAATCGCTTGATTGGTTTTTATATTTTAATCTTATTTGCCTTGGCGATTTTTTTAAAATTAGTTTTCAAAAGATATGTTCGGATTCCATTCACTGAAAAAAATTAAAAACAAAAAGGACATTGAACCACAAGAAGTGTTTTTGGATTCTCTTGCCCGGAAGAGAGAAGCAGAGCTTGGCATTTCAGGAAGAAAGTTTGAAGTTCCTCTTTCAAAAAAAATCCTTAAAGGGTTTTTGGTTTTTGTTATAGTTCTACTTTTTATTCTTTTCGCTAAAACTTTTCAATTTCAGGTTTTGGAGAATAAAAAATTTTCAGCTTTGGCTAACGAAAATAAATTCATAATTCATTCAATCAGAGCGGCTAGGGGGGTAATTTACGACAACAAAGGCGAGCAAATAGTTTTCAATAAGCCGAGCTTTGATTTAGTTTTAAATAAAAGATTGCTTCCTTCTTCGGATTTTGAGAAGATAAAGATTTTAAAAGATGTCTCTGAAATTATTAAAGAAAATTTTGAGGATTTGGAAAGGAAAATTAATGAAGAACAAAACCAAGAAGTTCTAATTTCAAAAGACCTTGACCACCAAACCTTGATTTTACTTGAGACAAAGATTGCTGAATTTTCCGGTTTTAGAATTGAGCAAAACTCAATTAGGTACTACGTAGAAGGTCCGAGTTTTGCCCACCTGGTTGGCTATACCGGGAAAATAGGCGTAAAAGAATTAGAGAAAAACCCCGGGATTTATTCAGTTTTTGACTACGTTGGCAGAGATGGTCTTGAAAAGTCATATGAAGAGATTTTGAGAAAAAATCCAGGGAAGACCAGAATTGAGAGAGATGTTTATGGAAACTTATTATCAAAAGAAATAATTTCTTTGCCGGAATCGGGGAAAAGCTTAATTTTATGGTTAGATTCTGAATTAGAGAAAAAAGTTGAAGAAGAATTAAAAAGAATTCTTAAAAATATTGGAGCTGAAAAAGCAATAGGAGTAGCTTTGAATCCAAAAACCGGAGGAGTAATAGCTTTAGTTAGCATCCCCAGTTACGATAATAATTTATTCAGTAAAGGATCTGACCAAGAAGCTCTTTTGGATCTTCTGGCAGACCCCCAAGAACCTCTTTTTAATCTTGCGGTTTCAGGTTTATATCCAACAGGTTCCACTATCAAACCCCTGGTTGCTTCAGCTGCCTTAGAAGAAGAAATAATTTCGCCTACAAAAAAAATAAACTGTCAGGGAGGAATTGCTATTCCCAATAGATATGAGCCGGAAATTAGTACGATAAAACAAGATTGGAGAATACACGGGTGGACCGATATGAGAAAAGCAATCGCTGAATCTTGTAATGTCTATTTTTATACAATCGGAGGGGGTTATGAAGATCAGGAAGGATTAGGCCCATCAAGAATTAAAAAATATCTTGAGCTTTTTGGCTGGGGGAATAAAACTGAAATTGACCTTTCCGGAGAAGTTAAAGGATTAATTCCTTTTCCAGAGTGGAAAAAAGAGGTTAAAAAAGAGCCCTGGTGGGATGGTGATACTTATAATCTTTCTATAGGTCAAGGCGACATTAAAGTTACTCCGCTTCAGGTAGCTAATGCTTTTGCAGCTATAGCCAACGGAGGAACGCTTTATAAACCGAAAGTTGTTAAGGAGATTGTGGACAGCGAGAAAAATCTAATTAAAGAAATTAAACCCGAGATTTTGAGAGAAGGTTTTATCAACCTGGAAAACCTTGAGATTGTTAGGGAGGGAATGAGAAGAGCGGTAACTGGAGAAAACAGCCCTTATGCCTCGTCTGTTATATTAAATTCTTTGCCGGTTTCAGCAGCTGCCAAGACCGGAACTGCCCAAATCTCAAATCCTGACTATTATCACAACTGGGTAACTGTTTTCGCCCCCTATGATGACCCGCAGATTGTTCTAACAATTATGATTGAGAATGTTAAAGGTCTTCAGTCAGCTGCTTTACCGGTTGCAAAAGAAGTGCTTGAATGGTATTTCAGCAAATGATATATTATAATAATACTATGGAACGGATTTTATCAAAAAGCGTAAAGCGTCGGTTTAGGAAAGGTCTGGAGAAACACAAAATAGCCGAAAAATAAAAACAATTAATTTATAGTATATCAAAATAATGACTGGCATTATTGAGAAATTTAAACTTATTAAACCGGGGGAAGTTCGAACAAGATTCGCTCCTTCCCCAACTGGTTTTCTTCACATCGGCAGTGCTAGAACTGCCCTTTTTAATTATCTTTTTTCCAAAAAAAATCAAGGGAACTTTATTTTAAGAATTGAAGATACCGATACTGAAAGGTCTGACCCTAAATTTGAAGAAGATATTATTGAAAATTTAAAGTGGCTGGGAATTGACTGGGATGAAGGACCTTATAGACAAAGCGAGAGAGGAGATATTTACACAAAGTATTTAGAGAAATTGTTAAATGAAGGCAAGGCATATTATTGTTTTTGTTCAGAAGAAGAATTAGAAGCAAAAAGACAGGAACAAATGAGCAGGGGATTGTCTCCTCGTTATAATGGAAAATGTTCTAAACTTTCCTCAGAAGAAGTTAAAAAGAAGTTAGCTGAAGGACAGCCATCTATCATTAGATTTAAAATCTCGGTAAAAAAAGTGTCATTCAATGATATGATTCGGGGAAAAGTAGAGTTTGACGCTAACTTAATAGGCGATATATCAATTGCCAAAGATTTAGCTTCTCCTTTGTATAATTTTGCCGTGGTAGTAGATGATTTTGAAATGAAAATTAGCCATGTAATCAGAGGGGAAGACCTTTTACCCAACACTCCAAAACAGATTCTTTTACAGGAGGCTCTTGGCTTTCCCCAACCAGAATATGGGCATTTACCTTTAATTTTAGGCTCAGATAAAAGTAAGATGAGCAAACGCCACGGAGCAGTATCTATGGGAGAATATAAAAAAGAGGGTTATTTGTCCGAAACCATAATTAATTTCTTAGCTTTTTTAGGCTGGAATCCCGGAACTGAAAGGGAAATTTTTTCAATAGCTTCTTTAATTAAAGAGTTTTCAATAGAAAAA
>Ga0307422_1002084_pt1 | contig 10134 bp, 7 predicted proteins | sample SalMarWE160290MG_FD_202153 | JGI IMG/M metagenome (GOLD analysis project Ga0307422, IMG submission 202153) | Salt marsh sediment microbial communities from the Plum Island Ecosystem LTER, Massachusetts, United States - WE1602-90 | ecosystem: Environmental > Aquatic > Marine > Intertidal zone >...
CTTATCATTTTTTATTCCTCTCCCATTTGTGAAAAATGGGTGAAGATAAGCATTGATAAGTGGTATGGTTTTCAACTGAAATTTGGTATGGTTTTCAACCGGTATATACAAACCTTACTTTAACCGATCCCACTAAAATAGGGGATTCCAGATATACCGGAATACGGTTTGCATCATTTGTGATCCACACGAGCATATCTTCACCTTCATGAAATATCGTTCCTTCCACAAGCATCACACTTAACTTAATACAATCAAAATAACCGAGATTTTTTACTTTTATGGTTTCCGTACCCAGGTACCTGAAGTACAAATTCCAGATCTCACGATCAAGCACAACAGATACAGGGACAGAGTCTCCGATCTCATAATCTGAAAAATCAATATTCCTTACAAGATAAAGAGTGCTTATAACATCATACGAGCAGGGCTCGATTAGTATGGTATCCAATTGTAAAGAACCTTCATTCGCCTTATATTTTGAATACACTTTATTTTCTGAATGATCAAACCGGTATCTGATATTCAGTCTAAAACTGCCTTCCCTTACATGACGGTTAAATAATACAGGTTCCATTGAAACGGGATCTACAAAGCACTCATATTTATCACGTACCCTGAAAAACCAGTCCCAACTCCTGTATGTTGCCCCATATCCGGCCAGTTTAAAAAGCGGTTTCTCGTTAATTGTTTTTTCTTCAACGGTAAACAAAGCTTCACCCACTTCGGTATATACTATAAACCAATTATAGGATACAATGTAAGTGAGTTTTTCTCCGGACTTAAATGCCTTATTTTCTACATTACAGTCAATTGACTGGGCAAATATACAATTAAAAAAAACAATTTGAAATATAAGAAAAACAATAGTATCGCGAACATTCCTCCCCGGTTGATTGATCATAATTTATGGTATATTTCAAGTTACCAGAATCTTTCCTTATATTCAGATTCAAAAGACTTTTCAATAAAATTGTAATATTCATTAGTGAGGTTTGCTGCAGAAGCAAGGCATCAAAAGCTGAAACTTTGGCGGGACGAAACCTATACTGCAAATTAAAAGACAGCAGAATCAGTTAGTGTCTGTCCATAATGTCCGATATCCGCGTTGCTGCCAAAATTATAAATCCTCGAATATCTTAGTATACCGCGGGTTAATTTTTTTTTCACAACGTTAATTATTTTTAAAGGTGTTCAAGAGCTCACTTTTAAATAAGTTCTTTAACTCACTTAAAAAAGTGAGCTAAAGAACTCACTTTTAAATAAGTTCTTTAACTCACTTAAAAAAGTGAGTTAAAGAGCTCACTTTTAAATAAGTTCTTTAACTCACTTAAAAAAGTGAGTTAAAGAGCTCACTTCGTTCGGTTTGCGCCCCTTGATCTCGAACATTGTGGACAGACACTAGTTAAAATATAAAAACGAAAATCGGGTCGTGAATATTATTCTGTTTCGATAAAATTAAACTTGGTTTCCAGTATGGATTCATAATATTCACCCCTTTCCATAATATCATCATCCCCCTCTTCATAATACCAGTTGATTGTCAGCTCGTGTCCTTTTTTTAAAACATCTACCAGAGCCCTGAGGATATGTAATATGGCCTTTGACGAACCGCTGTTGAAATATTCAAGGTCGATATCAACTATCGTGGTATCATTGGGTTCAAGGCAATAATGATAAATCCATTCATACAGGTCATCATAAAACTTTGTTGCATCTTCAGGAATAGACCGTCCGCTAATTTTTATGCGGCCATCAGTGCTAAAAAAAACTTCCGGTGTTTTTTTTGTACTTTCAATCAGCAGATCGTCCATCCTTCTTGAAATAATTTATTACAATATAATTTAAATATCCCTAATTTATTGTGCAAAGGATATATTTATACGATGAAAATTAATATATGATTCATCTATATGATACTATAATATGAATTTTTTTTTTATTATTTATCAGAGTTTTATAAACAGCTTAAAAGTAATGATAAATATGCCCAATTAATGTATTCTTTAAAAACAAATTAACATACTAAATATATAAAACTCAACAAAAGTTGCTAACAATTAATATTTACATATTTGAAAAGTCTTAACTGCATTATTCATAAATAATTTAACATAATTCTCATTTATTTTTATGAACCTTTATCCCGGCGAACCGGATAATGCAGGACAGAAGAGGTAATATTCAAGGAATTAAGTATGTTCTTTGCTTCGAACTTACTGCATTAATTATTGAACTCAGGCACCCTTAATTCAGGCACGTACCCGGGGCAATTTATTGTATGCTGTAACGCGCGAAAGGTGATACATCGAGCGTGGTGAAATGCCCCGCGAGGTATTTATAATAACCTGTTATTGCTATCATTGCAGCATTATCAGTTGAATATTGCCGTTCAGGAATATACACTTTCCAATCGCGTTGCCGGGCTTCTTCAAGCAAAGCCTTTTGCAAACCCGAGTTGGCAGATACCCCTCCTGCAATGGCAATTTCAGAAATTCCCGTCTGCAATGAAGCTACAATTAGTTTTTCCATCAATATAGTTATTATGGAATGCTGAATGGATGCACAAATATCTGATTTGTAATTCACTATAAATTCCCGGTCTTCCTTTAACCTGTCCCTTAAAAAATATAAAAAAGCAGTTTTCAAGCCACTGAAACTGTAATCAAGCTTACCGGCTTTTGGTTTCGGAAAAGGAAAAGCTTCAGGGTCTCCCTTTGATGCATACTTATCTATCAGTGGCCCACCCGGGTATGGCAGTCCCATTACCTTTGCACACTTGTCAAAGGCTTCTCCCGCGGCATCATCAATTGATCTGCCAATAATTTCCATAGACAGGTGATCCTTCACCACCACCAGTTGAGTATGCCCGCCGGACACCAAAAGGCATAAAAAAGGAAAGCGGGGAAGGCCGGGATCTTCTCCCGGTCTTTTTAAAAATACAGATAGAATATGAGCCTGCAGGTGATTTACTTCGATAAGCGGAATACTGAGCGATAAAGCAAGACTTTTTGCAAATGATGTACCTACCAGCAAAGCCCCCATTAAACCGGGGCCGCGTGTAAATGCAATCCCGTCAAGATCATTTTTATCAGTTTTGGCTTCCCTCAGCGCCCGGTCAACCACCGGAATAATATTTTGTTGATGAGCTCTTGATGCCAGTTCGGGCACAACTCCCCCGTATGCTTTGTGAACATCCTGATTAGCAATCATACTCGACAAAATATACCCGTCCCTGCAAACAGCAGCGCCCGTGTCATCGCAAGAAGATTCTATTCCCAAAACCGTAACTCCCATTAAAGCTCTTTTCTTAATGATTATCTTTAACTTAAATGATTTCGCTTTCGCGTATGAAATGTAAACTTTTTTTATTTTTTTTGCGTTCAATATATAATAAGGTACAAAAGTATTAAAAAAACAGGTAAAATAGGTCTGATCGTTTTTCTGGGAATTTTCTTTATTCTCGGTTCAGGATTTGCATTGTTGCAAACCAAATACGTGCAAAATTATGTTGCCGGACTTATTACCAATTACCTGGAGAAAAATATCAACACCCGTATTGATGTTGATAATGTAGAGATTACCTTCTTTAACAGTGCTACCCTGAATAATATTTATATTGAAGACCTCCATAATGACACACTCCTTTTCGCCAAAGAAATTTCTCTCCGGTCAAATAATATACTTAAACCTGTTTTTTTTAAAAGTCATAAGCTTAGAATAAGAAGAATTTTTCTGGACAGTGCTTTTATCCATTTTGCAACCGATTCTTCCGGCGTTTCAAACCTTAATCATTTCATCGGTTTATTAAAAAGGGACAAAAAAGTAAAAAAGAATAAAAAGCCGCCGCTGATAAAAAAGATCACCCTGGTTAACAGCAAAATCAGGATCAGCAAATTTTCCACGGAAGAACCGCCTGCAGGAATTAATTTTAAAGATCTCAGGGTACATATTATCCATTCGGAAATTACGGACTTAAGTCCCCTGAATGATTCGGTCAGATTTCAGGTTGCGAACATGAAATTCATTGAGGCATCAGGATTCAGGGTTAAAGAGCTGAATACTGAAGTATGCATCAGTAATTCCGGCATGAATTTCGAAAATGTTTTCATAATCACGGACAGATCTTCTGTTATAAGTGACTATATCAGAATGAAATACGATAATATTAAAGATTTCAAAAACCAGGGCATTAACGACAAAATTGATCTGGGGATAAAGATCAGCTCATCACAACTGAATCTTTATGATCTTGCATATTTTGCCCCTGCACTGGCAAAGTCAAACCAGCCGGTTAACTTTTCAGGTACTGTAAGCGGAAGGATAAATAACCTGAAAGCAAAAAATGTTTATTTAAAATTCGGCAGGCAATCCACTCTTTCCGGAGATATCAGTCTGACAGGGCTTCCTGACATAAATGAAACATTCATGGTCTTTAATCTTAATAGTTTAATAACTAACACAAGGGATATTGGCAACTTAAAACTACCTGGCAACAAGTCAATTACCATACCTGACTGGTTGCATAAAACCGGCAGGTTAGCCTATACCGGAAATTTCACAGGTTTTATCGATGATTTTGTAACCTACGGTACACTGCAAACAGGAATCGGGAAAGTATCCACCGATATTCTTTTCAAACCGGATACTGATAATTTTTTCCGTTTCAACGGTAATCTGAAAATGGATCAATTTGATATCGGCCGGTTACTCGATACGGAAACAATCGGCAAGATCACCCTGAGCGTTTCCATTGACGGTTCGAGTCAATCTGTAAATACGATAGATGCTGATATGAACGGCACGGTAGCAAGCTTTGAAATCAATGATTATAATTATAAGAACATACAACTATCAGGAGAACTCACAAATCAAACATATGACGGGTCAATAACCATGCAGGACCCGAATATTAATCTTGAATTTCTCGGACGTGTCGATATCTCAAAAGAAACAGCAGAATATAATTTCTTTGCCGATGTTAAGCATGCCGACTTACATGCCCTTAACATTGACAAGCTGGACTCGACCCATTCAGCTAACTTCAAGATAATAGCCAACGCCACCGGTAATTCACTGGAAACCCTGAATGGTGAGATATCACTTCTCGATTCACGGTTTAATAAGCATGATAAGAATATCCGGGTCAGGGATGCTACTGTTACCGCCAGAAACACAGTTGACTCGAGTAGTTTTAAAATCCGCTCCGACATTATTGATCTTGACATGAAAGGTTCTTACAAGATGGATAAGATCAAAGACTCCTTCTTCGCCTTCTTATCAAATTATGCACCTGCTTTTTCAGATACAACAGTAAATACAGATAATGATTTTAATAATGATTTTATCCTGTCTGTCGAGTTTAAGAATACCGATGAATTTTTCAATTATTTTTTCCCGGATTATATTCTTGCTTCCGGGTCCATTTTGAAAAGTAATTATAACATTGAAAAGAAACGGTTTACCTTATTTTTTCAATCTCCCCTGGTGAACCTTAAAAACATTGCCTGGAGCAACATGTACATAAACACCGAAGCCAATGATTCAATATTTTCACTTGAATCCGGGAGCAAAAAACTGGTTGTTGCCGATCGTATTCCGATGGAAAATTTTTCTGTCTACTCCATTGCATACAGCGATACCTGTGATCTTAAATTCCGGTGGAACAACTGGGATTCCGCGGCATACTCAGGTAATATCGTTACAAAAGCATTTTTCTCAAAAAATAAGGAAACTTCAAATAACAAAATATTATTCGAAATATTCCCGTCAAAGGTTATCACTGAAGACACGCTTTGGAATATTGAGCCTTCATTTGTGCAAATTGACAGCTCAAGCATAAAAGTGAACAATTTTCAGGTCAACCATGACAACCAGTTCCTAAACATCAGCGGAACCTTGTCGAAACGTCCTGAAGACGACATGGTAATTAACTTCGGCAAATTTAATATTGCCAATATAAACACTATAACCAGGCCGTCGGGATTCGAATTTAAAGGTATAGTTAACGGTGAAGCAACCCTTTCGGATATATTCAATAATACCTTGTTTAACACCCGGATAAAAATAGAGGATTTCACAATTAACAATGAATTCTTAGGAAATACAAATATTGACTCCAGGTGGAACAACACTGACAGATCAATTGAAATTGACGCGGGCGCAACCCGGGGTAAACTTAAAGTGCTTGCTTTAAACGGTAAGTATTATCCTTTTGATGATAACCGGTTGTCATTCGACATTAAGCTGGATAAACTCCGGCTTGACATGCTTGACCGGTATGCCGTGAAATTACTGACTAACCCGAAAGGATTCGCATCGGGTGATATTTTGCTGGCAGGCACAACAGCCAATCCTTTGCTTAACGGTGAACTGCACCTGCAAAAAGCGATCTTCACGGTGAATTTCTTAAATTCAAGATATAGTTTTAGCGAAAGGATAAAAATCAATAACAACACCATTATTATTGATAACCTGGTATTATACGATAAAGACGGTAACATGTCCCGGGCTAACGGAACAGTGCATGCCGACCATTTAAAGAATATCTCATTTAGCATAAGGCTCAACGCTGATAATTTTCTGTTTCTGAACACTTCGCTTTCAAACAATAATCAGTATTACGGCACAGCCTACGCTACAGGTATTGTAGAACTTCAGGGGACACCCAAAAATGTTAACCTGGATATAAAGGCAAAAACCGAAAGAAACACCCGTTTTTTCATACCTCTCAACCGGGGAGGAACAACTTCCGAGTATAATTTTGTGACTTTCTACCAGTCAGATACTTCCCTTAATACGGAAAGATATACAAGAAATTACAACTTGGATATGTCAGGCATTCAATTGAACTTTGATCTCGAAATAACACCTGATGCCGAAGTGCAGATTATTTTTGACCCCAAGGTTGGTGATATTATCAAAACGCGCGGCTACGGTGATCTAAACCTTGCTATCAATACGAATGGAGAGTTCAGTATGATGGGTGAATACGACATTGTAAACGGAGATTATCTTTTCACTCTTCAGGATGTGATCAATAAAAAGCTTAAAGTTGAATCAGGAAGTAAGCTTACCTGGAATGGTGATCCCCTGGACGCAATTCTTGATGTGAATGCATATTACCGCACAAAAGCCTCGCTTTACGATCTTCTCGGGGATGAAAGCTATAAAAACAGAACAACTGTCGACTGCCGTTTGAACTTAACGGGCAAACTGGCCAATCCGGAGATCAAGTACGATATTTTTCTGCCTTATGCCGAGGATGATACCCGTCAGCGGGTAATAGGAGCTATTACAACGGACGAAGAAACAAGCAAACAGTTTTTATCTCTTCTCGTATTGAACAGTTTTCTTCCAAATAATAACCTGCTTGTTAATAATCCTTCATACCAGGCATCCGGCACACCTTCAAATGCAGCCGGCGTGAATGCAAGTGAACTTTTATCGAACCAGTTGAGCAACTGGCTTTCTCAGATAAGTAATGATTTTGATATAGGTATCAACTACCGGCCCGGTTATGCAATAACCAGCAATGAAGTTGAATTCGCGCTTTCCACCCAGTTATTGAACGACCGGCTGAGCATTAACGGTAATATTGATGTTAACACCAATGCTACCGCTACAAGAACAAATAATATTGTTGGTGATTTTGATATGGATTATAAACTCAACAAAAGCGGGAAATTACGTGTGAAAGCTTTTAATCGTGCTAACGATGATATTATTTATGAAAATTCACCTTACACCCAGGGTGTCGGACTTTTCTATAAAGAAGAATTCAATACATTCGGAGAACTTTTAAAAAGATACTGGGAAAAATTAACCGGTAAAAACAGGAAGGATAAAACTGATAAGGGATTATCACAAACATATACAAAGTAATTCTGTTTATAAAAAATAATACATCTGATCTGACGTTTTCTTATTTTTGGGCAAAATTTAAACTATGACAACAAATTTGTTTATTTTATTTCAGGCAGCTACGGCAAATGAGGCTGCAGAAGCCATGCAGCAGGAAGCCGAACAGTTAAAACTTTCTTTTCTCGAATTAGCTATGAAAGGAGGTTGGGTTATGATCCCGATTCTTCTGCTTTCAATAGTAGCCGTTTATATTTTTTTCGAGCGTTACTTTGCCATTAAGGGTGCTGCAAAGATCGACATGAGTTTTATGAACAGGATTAAGGATTATATTCATGACGGCAGGCTTGAATCTGCACATGCCTTGTGCCAGGCATCAGATAATCCTGTTGCCAGGATGATCGAAAAAGGAATAACACGGATCGGGAGGCCCCTGAATGATGTGAATGCTGCCATTGAGAATGTCGGAAAGCTGGAAATATATAAACTTGAAAAGGGCCTGCCTTTGTTGGCGACTGTTGCCGGAGGTGCACCCATGATAGGTTTTCTGGGTACGGTGATGGGCATGATCAGGGCTTTTTATGATATGGCAACAGCAGGTAACAATATAGATGTAGGACAGTTATCCAACGGTATCTACACGGCACTGGTAACTACAGTGGCCGGACTGATTGTCGGGATAATTGCTTATTTTGCATATAATGTTCTGGTTGCACGGGTAGAAAAAGTTGTTTTTATACTTGAAGCCAGCACAACTGAATTTATGGATTTATTGAACGAACCGGTAACAGAGAAATAATATGGCTATCAGTTCAAGAAACAGAGTAAGTGTACAGTTTAGTATGTCGGGGATGACCGACATTGTATTTTTGCTGTTGATCTTTTTTATGCTTACCTCAACACTTATTGCTCCCAACGCGCTGAAATTGTTATTGCCCCAGAGTAATAACCAGACAGCTGCAAATCCCATTACCAGTGTTTCCATAACAAAAAACCTGCAGTTTTACGTTGAAACAACACCTGTGGATCTTTCAGAAATGGAACATATTTTGAAGGAAAGATTAAAAGACAGTGAAGATCCGACAATATCACTTCATGCTGACAAAAGCGTCCCTCTCGAACAGGTTGTAAAAGTGATGAACATAGCAAAAGATAATAATTATAAGCTGATACTCGCGACAACACCGGAATAACAAGTCCTGCAACAGGACAGGGAAAGAGTGTAAAAAATGAGATCATTTAAGACATGAGCAGTTCAATGACTATAAATGATAAAAAAGGCATAATAGGAACACTGATCGTACACACACTGGCGCTCATGGTATTTGTCTTTTTAGGTTTTATTACCCCCCTGCCCCTGCCGTCTGAAGAAGGAATACTTATCAATTTCGGGGACCAGCCTACCGGATCAGGGCCTGCTGAACCCCGTGTATCCGAACCGGCAAGTGCACCAAGGGTAAGGGAACGCGTGGTTGAACAACCGGTGTCTGCTTCAGAGGCTGAAGAAAAGGTGACCACACAAAATTTTGAGGAAGCTCCTGCTATTGAGGCTGCCAAATCTGAAACCGAAACAAAAAAAACCAATGAGGTAACCCGGCCTGTGGAAAAGAAACCGGAAGCAGAAGAACAGCCTGAAGAAGAACCAAAGGTAGTCGATACCAGGGCCCTTTATTCAGGCAAAGACAGGGATTCCGAAAGTAGCGCTTCAGAGGGAGTAACCGGTGATGAGGGTAACCAGGGAAATCCTTTCGGTTCGGTTGATTCCCCGGATTATTCACTTGGGCAAAGCCAGGGATCGGGAGGCCCCAGTTTCAGCCTGGCAGGCAGAAACCCGGTTAACCTGCCTTCACCAAGCCTGAGATATCAACGCGCCGGCAAGGTCGTGGTCGAGATTACCGTTGACCGTGATGGAAATGTCAGCAGCGCCACACCCGGCGTGAAAGGTTCAACAACCCTTAACAGTAATCTTCTTGCCGCCGCAAAGAAAGCAGCTCTTGCTTCCCGTTTTGACAGGAGTCCCGATGCCCCGGCCTACCAGAAAGGGACTATCACATATTATTTCACACTGAAATAGAGTTTCCTCACAAACTCGCGTGAACTCGCGCGCGTTTGTAACACGCGTGGCTATTGTATAGAAGAATAATATTGTTTTAATATGCATTCCCGCGAGCCGGCGTTTCGAACTGCCCGCGTGGCAGTTCGACCTACTTTTTTGTCTTCCACACAAAAAAGTAGGCAAAAAAAGTCACCGTTCCATAAAAATCGCTTGATTTA
>Ga0307422_1002086_pt1 | contig 10128 bp, 9 predicted proteins | sample SalMarWE160290MG_FD_202153 | JGI IMG/M metagenome (GOLD analysis project Ga0307422, IMG submission 202153) | Salt marsh sediment microbial communities from the Plum Island Ecosystem LTER, Massachusetts, United States - WE1602-90 | ecosystem: Environmental > Aquatic > Marine > Intertidal zone >...
ACCAATCGATGAATCCTTGCATCTTGAGCAGCGCCGGACGGGCGAACAGTTCGGTGCTGATCATCGCCGCCACCGGGTTACCGGGCAATCCCAGCAGCGGCGTAGGACAAGATGCCGTCTTGTCCCACACAACCCCAAAGGCCAGCGGCCGCCCCGGTTTCATGTTCAGCGACCAGAAATGCATCTCCCCCTCGGCAGCCAGCACCTGCTTGACCAGGTCAAAGTCGCCCACCGAGACGCCGCCGGAGGTGATGATAAAATCGGCCCGCCGATCCAGCGCCTCGCGCATCCCCTGCCGCACCAGTGCCTCTTGGTCATGAGCGACGCCCAAAATAAGGGGCACGCCGCCGTACGCTTGCACCTGCGCGGCGACGGTGTAGGAATTGGCGTCGCGAATCTGGCTGGGGCCGGGAGGCTGATCAGGCGGAACAACCTCATCGCCGGTGGCCAGGATCGCCACCTGCGGTCGCCGCACTACGGCCACCTCCAAGCAGCCCACCGCTGCCAGCATGCCGATCTCCTGCGGACGCAGCACTGCTCCGGGCTCCAGCACGGCCTGTCCTGCGCGCACGTCCTCGCCCACCTGCCGCACGTTCGAGCCGGGCCGGGGCGCTTTTAGAATCTCAACAGTGTTCCCATCTAGCCTCGTATCCTCGAAGCGCACGACCGTATCGGCCCCATCGGGCACCGGCGCGCCGGTCATGATGTGCATCGCCTGACCCGCTTCGATGACGACATCGGGCACGTACCCGGCGGCGACCTCGCCCACGACGTGCAGTCGAACCGGTGGTTGAGCGCTCGCGACGTCCGCGCCGCGCACGGCGTAGCCGTCCATCGCCGAGTTGGTCAGCGGGGGAATATCGCGATCGGCAGCGATGGATTCAGCCAGCACGCGACCGGCCGCCTGCAGCAGATCCACGCGCTCCGGTTCCAGGACGCGTACCGCCGCCAGGATGCGTTCCAGCGCCTCCTCCACGCTCAGCACCGGGCGGCGTTCGTCAGGCACGGCGTACATCCAGCATACCATGCTCGGTATCGACGCCACGCACCATCTTGACCGCGTGGGGTAATATCGACGACAGCGTCTCCATCCCCTCGCGCACCGCCCTGGGGCTGCCGGGCAGGTTGACGATCAGCGTCCTGCCCCGGACGCCGGCCACCCCCCGCGAGAGGACGGCCAACGGTGTCCTGCGGTAGCCCACAAAGCGCAGCGCCTCGGCCAGGCCCGGCGCCTCGCGCTCGATCACCGCCCGTGTCGCCTCGGGGGTGACATCGCGCGGGGTCAATCCGCTGCCACCGGTGGTCACGATCAAATCGACCCCCACCTCGTCAGCCAGCTCGATCAGCACGCGCTCGATCTCGAGCCATTCATCCGGCACAATCTCTTGGCGCACCACCTCGACCCCGATCTTGCGCAACAGATCCGCCAGCAGCGGGCCGCTGACATCCTCGCGTTCCCCTGTGTGCCCCTTGTCGCTCACGGTCACGACACCCGCTCGAATTAGCGCGTTCTTATCCTCAGCCATACGCCGATTATACTTGCTCTCATCTGGTGGGTCAACCGACGGGCGCGCTTGTTCCCCCGTCGGCCTGTGATACAATGCGTGCACGATACCGAACGAAAGGCACCATCAAAATGGTAGACAGCGTGCTTGAACAATTGATCGCGATGACGCGCGAACTCGGCGAGCCCGCGCGCGACTATGTGATCCAAGGCGAGGGAAACACCTCGGTCCGTATCGATGAGGACACCTTTTGGATCAAGGCCAGCGGCGCCGATCCAGCCAACGCGAACGCGCAATCCTTCCTCCGCGTCAGACTAGGCGACGTGCTAGAGATCATCGACGGGCCATCTATGCCAGAAGAGGAGGTTCAAGCGCGGCTGGCTGCCGCCAAGCTTGATCCCGACGCGCCGGGCTGCCCCTCCATCGAGACAGCGACGCACGCGCTGTGTCTATCGCTGGGAGAAGCGACCTTCGTCGGCCACACCCACCCCACACCGGTCAACGCCATCCTGTGCGCCCGAGATGCCAAGGCCGCCTTTGCCGGTTCGGCGTACGGGCACGAGGCGCAGGTGTGCGGCAAGCCGCTGTTCGTGCCCTACGCGCCGGTCGGGCAGCCGCTGGCGCGTGTGGTGCACGAGGGATTGCGCGCCTACAAGGACCACCACGGCCAGCCGCCGCGCGTCATCCTGCTGCAGAACCACGGCCTGGTGGCGCTGGGACGCACGCCCGACGAAGTGCTCTACATCACTGCGCTGATGGTCAAGACCGCGCGCATCCTACTGGGCACCCGCGCCTGGGGCGGTCCACACTTTGTCGAGTGAAACGCGCCCTACGGCGTCGTCTCCCAGGTGACGAACGAGAGCACGATGTCCTCGTCAGCCTGGATCTCGTCCACGCGGATGCCGGCCAGGTTTCCCTCGGTCGTGTTATAGCACAGGAGGGTACCCACTGTTAAGGTGGGCACCGAGACGCCGCCGGTGGCACTCTTGGCCATCGATTCACAAAACGTATGGGAGGGCACGCTGGGTCCCACCGCCCCGGCAACGCCGAACGACATGCCATTCACCGCGCGGAGAAATAGGGTCCCCCCGGGTTTCTGCCACATCAAGTCCGAGCCACCGCTGAGCGCCTCCACCGTGCCGGTATCCAGGTCCAGGCCGTTGCCCAACAGCATAGTCACGGACCCCTGCGCCACGATCGGCGGCGGACAGGGCGGGCCGACGTATTGCACCGCGTTGGATGGATCGGACCACACGGAGCCCCTGTAGGCCACGACGGTGAGATCGACCGTCTTGTCACACCAGACACCGGCATAGTCAGAATACATGAAACCCCAGCCAGTTGTATCCCCCCCCACCAGTGTGTGATGAATTGCGCCGTCGGCCAGCACGTGGAAACCCTGCTCGTCGCTGGCATTGTCCGTCCAGATGAGACTGACATAGCCACTCGTGGACGTCGACATCGTCAAATTGGTCGGCGCACCCGGCGGCGCCTCGGTAGACGTCGGTTCGGGAGTTGCGGTTACTTCAGGGGTCAGTGTAGGGGTAGACGTGCTGGTCGGCACAGGCGTGTCGGTGACGGGCGAAGGCACGACGATGCTAACCCAGACGGTGCTGCCAAACACCGTCCCGTCGCCCGACTGCATGCGCCAGTTTCCCTTGTAGGTACCCGGCGTCCCAGGCGCGACCATCGGCGCCGAGACGTCAACCGTAGCGCCGGCGCTGGTAGCGGGGACGGATACCATGGTCGGCGCTCCCATCTGGCTGCCTCCCACGAACACGAGATTGAAACCGGTCCAATCGCAGGTGCCCGAGTTGAGGATACGCCACGTCTTGATAAAGCTGACGCCGGGCTGAAGCACGCTGCCATCGGGCAGGGTCAAATCGGCGACGTAGGAAGCGTTGAGTGTGCAGCCTGCCTCTCCCGTCACGTCGGGCATGGGTGTCGAGGTGGGAGGGAAAGCCGTAGACTCAACTCCGGCTGCGCGCTCGACGATGTGCAGGGTGATGGAAGCAGGTGGAGAAGGCTGGTTCTCAACGTTGTAGGCGATCACATGGACGACGACGTCACCTGGGGCTTCTGGAAACCAAGGTTGCGCGATGGCAAAATTCGTGGGCGTGCCCTCAGCCGGCGGATCGGTGCGAACGACGAGGGAGTTGACGACCAGGTCAACACGGGCGATGCCCCTTGCGTCAGAAGCCGTTGATTGGATAAGCACCTGTTCACCGACAGTGACATTGGCCCCATCGCCCGGGAAGACGATGCTGACCGTTGGACCTTCCGCCGTAGGCGTGGGTGGATTACAGGCTAGGATGGGGAGCAGCAGCAAAATCCCAAAAAGCACCAGCTTTAGAATAGACTTGTTTCTATACATGTGGTACCTCCTTTACGGGGAACGCCCTCATTATAGCGTTTCACCGCCCCAAGGGCAAGATTCTTGACGATTTGCGTGCTTGAGGTATAATATCGCCCGCAATGTTCCTCGGTAGCTCAATTGGTAGAGCGGCCGGCTGTTAACCGGTTGGTTGTAGGTTCGAGTCCTACCCGAGGAGCCTGGTTGCAAACAGGGGAAGCGCTGCTTCCCCATTTTGTTTTCACGTACAACGATGACCCGTATCTGGCAACGTGTGCTTCCTATACTGCCTCGCATCCTGCGCCGCATCCGCCCCGCCTATCTCATCAGACTGGTGCTGGCGCTCGTTGCCCTGCGGCCCATCGACCCGCCCCGCGTCTTGGTCGTCCTCGACCCACCCCAAGAGGTAATCACCGCAAACTCCCTCGTCGGCGTACACACCCGCCTCACCGACGAAGTGGAGGAGTGGAAGATCCAGCGCACGCTGCGCATGGTGCGGCAGATGGGATCGCCCTGGATCGTCGAGTTCTTCCCCTGGCCCTACATCGAGCCTGCCAAAGGCGCTTACAACTGGGAGCACGCCGACGCGGTGATCGCGCACGCCGAAAACCAGGACCTGACCGTCATCGCGCGGCTGGGTTGGGTGCCGGGATGGGCGCGCGGGGAAGAGACCACCTTCACCCATCTGGACGCAGCGCATTACGACGACTTTGCCGACTTTGTGGTCGCTTTTGCCGCCAGGTACAAGGGCCGCGTAGATCACATCATCATCTGGAACGAGCCCAACCTCAGCTTCGAATGGGGCTACCGGCTGGTCGACCCCGAAGGGTACGTCGAGGTGCTCAAGACGGTCTATCCCCGTGCCCACGCAGCAAACCCGGACGTGATCGTGCTGGCCGGGGCGCTGGCCCCCACGCTGGAGTCGAAGGGCAGCTCCGCCGGGCTGAACGATCTACTTTACCTGGAGCGGATGTACGTAGCAGGCACTGCGCCTTACTTTGACGGGCTCGCCGCCCATGTCTACGGCCTCACGCAACCGCCGGAGGCATTCCCTGCTCCCGACACGCTCAACTTTCGCCGCGTCGAACTGCTGCGCGAGGTCATGGTCGCACACGGCGACGAGGATAAGCCGATCTATGTGACCGAGGCAGGTTGGAACGACCACCCGCGTTGGGCACACGCCGTCCGCCCGGCGCAGCGCATCACGTACACCCTCGGCGCCTACGAGTGGGCCCGCCGGCATTGGCACTGGTGCCAGTGCGTGGCTATGTGGGCCTTTCGCTATCCCAGCCCGACGTACAACTATCAGGATCACTACGAGTTCGTGACGGCGGATTTCGAGCCGCGGGTGATCTACCTGGAAGTGCAAGCATACACACACGGAGAGTGATTGTGTCCCCGATTCGAACGTGATACAATGAATGACACGCAACGGCTCACCACAAGTTGGGTAAGAAACACTCATCTAAAATAGTCAAAGAGTCAAGAGATTTCTGAACCCAATTATGGAGTGAGACAAAAATGACATCCAAAAGAGATCGTTCGAGAGAAAAGCATACCAACGCGGCCAAGGGCCTCTCCCGCCGCACCTTCCTCAAGTGGAGCGCGGGCGGGCTGGTTGCTCTTGCCGGTGGCGCGCTAGCCGGATGCGGCCCGGTCGCCTCCGAGCCTGCCCCCACGTACGAACCCGTTCCAACTACAGAGCCCCAGCCCGCATCCACATCCCCGCCAACCTGGATGCCGACGCCTCTGCCCCCCACCTACACCCCCGTACCTCCCGCGCCTACCAATCCGCCGGAGTCAACCACCGAGTCGGTCCCCACACCCGACCGGACAGCGCTGATATCCCACTGGCCCGCGACCGCCACCAGCCGTGTCGTGCTCGTGCGCCACGGCGGTGTGTGGAATGGCGCAGAGCCCAACCCCGGCATCGTGCTCCAGATGCTGGATGCAGGCCTGAGCACGCTCGCGGACGTTCCCGAGGCGCTGGCCGTCTGGCGCACGCTCTTTGATCCCAGCGAACGGGTGTTGCTCAAGGTCAACTGCATCTCCCACGGCGGCCCCACCCAGCCCGCCGTGGCCTACGCCATAGCCCAGCGGTTGCAGGACGCCGGGCTAGCTGCCGAGAACGTGCTTATATTCGACCGCACCGACCGCGAGCTGGAATCCGCCGGATACACACTCAACGACGGGGGGCCAGGGGTGCAGTGCCGCGGCAAGCGCGGCACCGGCTCGGAGGCAGCGTTGAGCCAGGCCACCGTCCGCTTCTACCAAGAGCTTGACGCCTGCGATGCCATCGTCAACATCCCCACCCCCAAGCAACACGGAACGGCGGGCATCAGCGTGGCGATGAAGAACCACTACGGCTCGATAGACCAGCCCGGCGCGCTGCACGGCGGCCGGTGCGACCCAGGCGTAGCCGAGCTCAACGCCCAGCCCACCATCCGCGACAAGACGCGCCTCGTCATCGGCGCGGCGCTCAACGTCAGTCCCGGCAACTGGAACCAGCCGACGCGCGAGGATGCGCTGCTGCTCTCTTTCGACCCGGTGGCCTTGGACACTGTCGCGCGCGACATCCTGGTGCGCCACCGACAGGAAAAGGGGATGGGCGTCAACTCGCTCATCGAAGGCGCGCCCCAATTGAACACCGCCCAAGCGCTGAAACTGGGCACAACCGATACCAAATTGATTGACTTGCAGGAGGTCGTTCTGGGATAGGGAAACTTTGATGCTTCGTAGTCTGTGGTTCTGGATCGTCATCATATTGATCGCAACCGGCGCTGCCGTGACAGCAGCGCTGGGCGCGCTGCATTGGCTGGCGCTATTCCTGGCGGCACTCGTCTTGACGGCCGCCGTCACTCTGCTCGCCGCCGCATACGCCATCGGGCGCGCCGAGCCGCTGCAGATACCGCGCCTGCGTGCGCTGCCCAACTCGGAGCGCCTGCCCGTCATCTATGATTGCGACGTCACGATGGGACATCCGTTTCGAGAGGTGGGCGACGGACTGGTGCTGCTGTACCTCTTGGGCGAGCCGCGCGTGAACCTGCTGAGCGTCACGACCACCTACGGAAATGGCCCAGTCGAGATGACCACCCGCGCAGCCCTCAGGCTGTTGAACTCTGTAGAACATGGTGACATTCCCGTGCTGCGCGGCGCAACTGGCCCCGAGGATGCCGCGGAGGCAAACACAGCCGCACACCACCTGCGCGATGCGGTCAACAGGCGGCCTGGTGAGATCATCCTCATCGCCACCGGCAGCATGACCAACCTCAAGCACGCAGCCATCCTCGACCCCGAGTTCTTTACCAAACTGCGCGGGCTGTACCTGATGGGCGGCGTGACCCAACCGCTGATCTGGAACGGTCGGCGGCTGGTGGAGCTCAACTTTGCTCTCGATCCACAGGCGGCCTACCAGGCCATCCACGCCGATTGTCCCACCACCATCGCTCCGGGCCAATCCGGCCTGAGCGCCGTCTTTCGTGGTCCGCAGCTCGCCGCGCTGCAAGCCCTAAAAGACCCCGTCTCGCGCCTCATATCCCGCCGGGTCCGCTCATGGTTCGCCCTGATGCGCACCTACTTCCAGGATGGCGGCTTTGCCCTGTGGGACTCGGCTATCGCCCTGATGCTCACTCAGCCAGGATTATTTGAATACGAACGCGGGCACGTGATTTCGGATCGCGATGATTTGCGCGCCGGTCGCCTGGTGACAACTCCCAATAAACGGGGACCTGTGCGCATCGTGCATCGCGTCTTGGACTATGATCGCTTTATCAACACCCATTTCGCCGCCTGGCATCATCTTGGGCAGCAGTTAGAAGCAAGGAGAAATCCATGACCACTCGCATCTTACTCATCCGCCACGGCCAGACGGCCTGGAACCGGGAGGCCCGCTTCCGCGGCCAGTCCGACGTGCCGCTGGAATCACTCGGCCTGAGGCAGGCGGAGGCGACGGCGCGCTATGTCGCCGCCCGCTGGCCAGCGACCGCCGTCTATGCCAGCCCGCTGGACCGCACGATGAAGACGGCCGAGGCCATCGCCCAGGCGCAAGGAGTGACCGCCCAGCCGCTGGATGGACTGATCGACATCAACTTTGGCCAGTTCCAAGGGCTCCTGGCAACAGAAGCCAAACAACGCCACCCCGAGCTCTTTCACGCCTGGATGAAAGCCCCGCACACGGTCCACTTCCCCGGCGGAGAGAGCCTGGACGTCGTGCGTGGACGGATTACCGCCGCACTAGACGATGTCGTCGCCCGCCACCCAGACCAGACCGTCGCGTTGGTCTCCCACACCGTGGTCAACCGCGTGTTGCTGTGCGTGGTGCTGGGTTGGGGCAACGATCGCTTCTGGCGCATGCACCAAGAGACCTGCGCGGTGAACGTCTTTGACGTAGAAGGTGATGGCGCTTTCACCATCGTCCAGCTGAATGACACAGGCCATTTGCAGGGTCTCCAGGAGTAGCCAATGCCACACCGAGACCTGTTACGCCAACTGTCCAAAGACGAACTAATCGACCTGCTGGAGGACGCGGCCAAGAACTGGCTGGCTCACGACGGGCTGTGGTTCCTGGCGGCCGAAGAAAAGTTCGACATGGAAACCGCCATCGAACTGGACCGACGCGCCTGGGAGCAGTTCACCGTCGTCGAGGCCAGGCGCATCATGCACCGACTGGAACTCGAGCCCGGCGGCGGCATCCCTGCGCTAAAGCAGGCGTTGCAGCTCCGCCTTTACGCCTACATCAACGTGCAGGAGATTCTCGACGTAGACGAGCGCACGGTCATCTTTCGCATGAACAAGTGTCGCGTGCAGACCGCGCGCCAGCGCAAAGGGCTGCCCGACTTTCCCTGCAAGCCGGTAGGAATGGTGGAATACGCCAACTTTGCCCACACCATTGATCCGCGCCTGTGTACTCGCTGCATCGCTTGCCCGCCCGACGACCACCCCGAAGCGTATTGGTGTGCGTGGGAATTTACGCTGACGGACGCAGAGGAGGAATGTGATTCACCGCCGCATCGTGGCCGCGAGCCGCAGGGGCTTTAGCAGCAGGTCCAGCGCGGCGTTGACGTGAGGTATGACGAGGTCCGCTGCCTCGAGTGTCTCCACCGCCAGCCCCTCCTCGCCTAACACGGCGATAGCCAACCTTGCCTCACGCAGCATTCCGGCATCATTGGCGCCGTTGCCCACGGCACACACCCCCTCGCTTCCCAGCTCCACCACAAAGGTCGCCTTCTGTGCGACCTCGTTCTCGGGCGAGATTCGGGCAGCCTCCATCCCAAGCTGGGCGTCGATGGCCGCCTGCCGCCCACGCGTGTCGGCCGTGAGCAGATGGACCCCAATCGAGCCTCGCAGTTCGGCCAATCGTTCGGCCACTCCCTCGATTAGCCGCCCATCCATCGCGACCGTGCCGTTGACATCCAGCACGATGTGCTCCAAAAGATACACGCCCCGCCCCGGCATTTTGATCTCGATCACCACGCCACCTCCCTGCCCCTCAGCAGACCCACCACAAGTATCACAGCCCCGATGGCGACAAGCGCCAAATCGACCATCTGGTCGAGCCGCCAGCCTGCTACAACTGGCACCACGTCCGCACGCAGAAATCCCAAGCCGAGCGAACCGACACAATAGAGAGCCAGCCAGAGAGGGAACAAGAATCCCTCGAACCGCACGCTTCGCTCAGCGAAAACGACTGCACCCAACACAGCAGCCGTCCATACCGCTCCTATAAGCTGCACCGCCACGCGCGGCGCCCAGATGCCATAGATATCCGGCAGCTCCAGACTCAACGCCCACAGCAGGCCCTGCCCGGGGTACGTCTCGATCCCGTAGGCGCACCGGTCCAGAAAGCACCCCAGCCAAGCGCAGATGGCGAAAAAGGCCGCACCGGGGATCAACGCGTCCAGCCAGGGCCAGGGCGACGCGCGCCGAACGGCGGCATAGATCAACACGGCAGCCAGCCCTCCAATGAGGCCGCCGTGCCAAAAGTGCCCCCCACCCCACAGGTCGAACGCCTGACCGAGATGGTTACTATAGTAAGCCCAGTTGAGAGCAACATGTGCCACGCGCGCGCCGAGCAGCCCACCCAGCGCAGCAACCAGCGCAACGTCCAGCGCACGCGCCGCGTCGAGCTCTCGACGCCGCGCCACCAGATAGACGATCGCCGCGCCTCCAATCAGTCCCAGGCCGAGCAAGGCGCTGTAGCTGGCAACCCTCAAAGGTCCAATACGCAACAGCGGATACACGTAACACCCCCAACAGAGGCAGTATAGCACG
>Ga0307422_1002090_pt1 | contig 10114 bp, 10 predicted proteins | sample SalMarWE160290MG_FD_202153 | JGI IMG/M metagenome (GOLD analysis project Ga0307422, IMG submission 202153) | Salt marsh sediment microbial communities from the Plum Island Ecosystem LTER, Massachusetts, United States - WE1602-90 | ecosystem: Environmental > Aquatic > Marine > Intertidal zone >...
ATAATTTCCGCAGCATCTTGAGTCGCAAGACAGATCGGAAAAGCATCCACACCGCCGAATTCTTTAAAGAGTACCGCTTTGCCCTCCATTACAGGAAGGCCTGCTGCTGCACCGATATTCCCCAAACCCAATACAGCGCTACCATCCGTTACAACGGCTACCATATTCCACTTGGAAGTATAATGAAAAACAAGCTCCGGCTGCTCCGCTATCAGTTTGCAGGGCTCACCTACACCCGGGGTATAGAGCAGAGCGAGGTCACGCAGAGAGCGGATACGTTTTTTTGGTGTGATGGTAAGTTTACCCTCGAGCTCAGTATGGAGTTTTACAGCTTGTTGCTTTATATCCATAGATAATCCTTTTGCTTTATACATCTCTTTCGGCATTACAAAATATAAGAATATTACTTATCTGTCTTAGGAGTAGCTTTGTTATTTAAGGAGTAAATTGCCTTACTCAATAATTCATTTAAAAATATTATAAGAAACGATTAAAAGCTATTCTTAGTTAACAGAGTATTATATATTGAAAGGTCATTAGAATGAGAAAATCTAATACTCACTCTGGATGACTGACCATTAATTGGTTTAATATATACAAGTTCATCGACGATTTCAAAGCTTTCATCTCTTGGTTTTAAGGTTATATTAAAATCTTTGATAGAAAAAACCGGCAGCTTGAGTAATAGTGCTATTCCGTTAAAACTGGCATCTATGGTTTTTACGGGATACTCCCCCCCTTCCGAGAATTGAAGAAAAAGTGTTTTTAATGATTCGGGAAGTTCCTGCGCAGGAATTCTTCGTGTTCCTCTTCTTTCTTTTTTGCTCGAATTATCACTCATAAAAGTACCTCGCTCACAAAGAAATGTGCTTTCAATTATGATTATAGCACATTATTGTGCTATGTAAACCGAATTCAAATATCAATTTTTAATTTATGGAAAGCGCAGATTTAGTGTTGCAGAGTAAGGTGTTCTCTATTATGGTATGTAACATGAATTTTATTATAGACGGGACCTTGTTCTTTTATTTTTTAAGCGGCTGGATGGGTTTTGCTTTCATTATTTTTATAATTTTATGCTTTATCCCCGCTCCGTATGGGAGATATCTGAAAAATGGCTGGGGCCCTCACATACCGAGCCGGTTTCACTGATTGGCATTATTGTCCTCTTCGTGCTGGGTAATAGAGCAAGTAATACTGTTGCACTTATATTTATTGCTCCGCTTTACTCTGAGCAGTGGCTTGCAGATTTCCGTTTTATATTTGGTTTGGCTCTTTTTATTACAGGATATCTCATCCACGTACATGCGGATCAGATCCTCAATTCGTTACGCAATTCTAAAAACAGCGGTTATGAAATTCCTTTCGGCGGACTCTTTCGTTGGATATCCTGTCCCAATTATCTGGGTGAAATTCTTGAATGGCTGGGATGGGCAATTGCGCACCACAGATGGTATAAAAGCACCTTTAAAAAATATCCTCATAAGCGCAGAGCTCTCATACCCTTTTTGTTTTAAATGAGAGGTAGTTAAAAATAAAAATGGAATTTTATAGAAACATATGGTACACTTGTTACTTAGAATACATTTTTAAAAACCGTATTATATTCTTACAATTATAACGGAGTTATCTGTAATGGCAAAAGCAAGTATTATGGTAGTAGAAGATGAAGGCCTCGTTGCAATGGAGCTCAAGGAAGAGCTTGAGAGTATGGGATATCATGTTTCATATACAGCTGATTCCGGTGAAGATGCTCTGAAAAACCTCCTTACCGCCAAACCGGATTTGGTGTTAATGGATATTCAGCTGAAAGGAGCTATAGATGGTATTCAAACAGCACAGCAGATTTTCTCCGAATATCATATACCTATTGTATATTTAACCGCTTATTCAGATGAAAAAATCCTCTCACGGGCGCGGGAAAGTGAACCGTATGGCTTTTTAATAAAACCTTTCTCAGAACGTACGCTTTATACAACCATAGAAATGGCGCTGTCCAAAGCAGAAAAGGAAAAATCTGTTCGTCATAATTGGGAATGGTATGCCCACATTGTAAAGTGTATGGGGGAAGCGGTTATTGTAACTGATGAACAGGGTACGATTCGTTTGCTCAACCCTGTGGCTGAACGACTTACAGGTTGGTCTTACGATGAAGTGAGCTGTAAAGACTTTAACGAGATTTTTACTCTTTACGATAGGGCAGACGAAGAGCGCCGCTTCATGCTTCCTTTTGCCAAAGTGTTGTCCGAAGGAGAACTGGTCTTCCACAATAGATTCGAGCTCAGTATAAAACAGGGAGAGCGTTTGCCTGTTAACATTACGCTGTCTCCGCTCGTTAATGAAAAACAGAAAATAATCGGTGTGATCATTACTATGTTGGATAGAAGTATTCAGGAGAAATCTCAAGAAGTTATAAAGAGGGAATTGAATACAGCCGTTAACATTCAAAAGAGTCTGCTTCCGGAAGAGCTCGAAACTATTTACGGAATTCGCTCGCATTGGTACTTTTTTCCCAGTGCCTTTGGTTCAGGAGATATCTTTAATTTTCGCAGTTTAGATAATACACATGTCGGATTTTATATATTGGATGTAATGGGTCATGGTTTTTCAGCTGCTCTTTTTTCTCTTGTGCTCCACCGTATACTTACTCCCAATATTGAAATCGGCGGGATATTGAAGAAAAAAGTACCGGCACATAAAGTCAAAGGAAAAAAGCAGGATACACAGGAAAGGACAAAAATTCTTTCACCTAAAGAAGTAATAACTGAACTAAATAAGCGTTTCTACTTCAATACTGCTGAAAATCCGTTTTTCTCTATTATATATGGCGTAGTCAATGTACGAACCGGAAAGACAAGACTGGCGCGTGCCGGTCATACCTATCCTCTTTGGCAGAAAAAAGACGGTAAGCTCATCCAAATAAATGAGGGAGGACCGGCTATAGGTATCTTTCCTGAAATAGAGCTGGATGAGTATGTATTTACCTTTGAACCCGGCGAAAGACTCATTATGTATTCCGACGGGCTGGTAGATGTACGGAACCATAAACAAGAGCATTTTACTTTTGAGAGATTACTGGATTTTCTTAAGAGCCATAAAAAAACTCCATTAGAAGCGTTGATAAAGGATCTTAAAAAAGAGATTACTGAATATATGCATCATACGGAATCTACGGATGATATCACCTTTTTTATATTGGAGCGGACCCCGGATAATAAATAATAATACAGTTTTATTCTGTTCCAAATAAATAGTATAGATATTGCTATTTTATGTGTTATATTTAATACTGTTATTTGTGTGCTGGTGCGGATTTTAAAGAGAGTTCTCCTGATGGTAAATTGTGGTTCGCCGCACCAGGTATACTGAATATTTTACTTTATAGTTGTTTTTCAATAACCGTATTATTAATAGGGAGATAGATGAAAAGATTACTATTAGGTTTAATTTGTGTGAGTATTCCGTTTCTTGCGCTTTATGGTGCGGTATCATACTTTTTCCCCAAGGGATCGCTAAAAGACACTGATAATATGAATTACAGCGAGAATACATATAATACATATGTGAATAATCAAGATGACGAAGAAGATCTTCCTTCTCTATCTGATATTGAAAAACAACTGCTGGTGGTAGTGGATCGTGATCATGCACTTGCTGCGGATTATGAACCGCCTGATTTGGTAAACATTACCTCCTTTGGCATCAGGGCTCGTGATAAATCCATGAAATTACGCCGGATTGTTATCCAGGATCTTAAAGCTTTATTTGATGCCGCAGAAAGTAACGGCCACAAGCTCATGGTATTTTCTGCTTACCGCTCATATAACACACAGCAGCAAGTATATAACTACTGGGTAAATACTTTGGGTGAAGAAGAAGCGGACCGCTGTTCGGCTCGTCCCGGACACAGTGAGCATCAATTGGGTACTACAATTGATGTGACGGCCATAGACCTAAAGGGTGATGTGTTTAATGATTTTGGAAACTCGGAAGCAGGTATTTGGATGGCTAAAAATGCCTATAAGTTCGGTTTTGTCATGTCATATCCGGAAGGCAGTGAACTATTAACCGGCTACAAACATGAACCGTGGCATTTTCGCTATGTTGGAAAAAAAGCTGCCAAAGAAATTTTCGATAATAATCTCATTCCATGCAATTATCTGCTCTTTCTTGCAACCAAAAACAACAAATAGAACAATTCTCATTTTGCCCACTAACAAATAGCTTTGTTCTTGACTTTTGGCCTGTCAGAGACTAAGGTGATAGGAAGAGGAGAAATATCATGAAAATACGGTATAATGCGCCTGTTATTCTGACCTATGCTCTGATCTGTACCGGAATAATGGTGGTCTGGCAGATCTTGGGGGGTGAGGGAGGGCTCGGCATGGATACCTTAGGGGATAAGTTTGTTGCCGGTTATTTCATGGTGCCCAGTAATACCGTGGGATTCAATTTCCTTTCATTGGATTTTTATAAGCTGTTTTCGCATGCACTAGGGCATGCAAACTGGATGCATTTACTGGCGAATTTTACCTTTATTCTGTTAATCGGCCCGATTTCAGAAGAAAAGTACGGTTCGGGCAAGCTCTTATTCATGATGATTGTCACAGCCGGTGTTTCAGGACTTATTAATGTGTTATTTTTCAGTAATCCTTCTTTGGGAGCGAGCGGTATTGTGTTTATGCTCATTCTGCTTGTTTCAATCACAAATGTAAAATCAGGCGAGATCCCTTTAACTTTCATCGCAATTGTACTCATTTACCTTACTGGCGAAATCATTAATATGTTCGCAGAAAATAACATAAATGAAGCCGCTCATCTGTTGGGAGGTATTTGCGGGGCCGTCTTCGGTTTTGCCCTGCTTAAGGGAAAAGGAGAAAAAAACGGAGACGAAACGGGGAGTACTGCCAATCCGTTAGGTCTTTAATGATGAAAACATTTCAGCGTAAGTTTATTCGTATATTGCAGTCGGAACTGGAAGATTTGATTAAAGATATAGAAATGTTAATGAAAGTGCAGAAAGAGCGATTGGAAAAGACTGAGATTACTAATTATGTATACCTGGAAAATACCGCCCTTTTTAAAAATGAGATCGCCTGCCTTAAGAATTTTTTGAAATTTTCCGCACAGCTCGATATCGATCGCTTTCAAACCTATGAAGAGCTGGAAAGCTATATTGAAAAGGAATTTAAAAATCAATTGGAAGAACACAGCTACGCGCAGGCTATTGAAAGTTTCGTGGCCAGAAAACTAAAAAAAGTGATTAATTACGCAAAATGTACAGAGCCCTAATTGCTTGTTTTCCCCGGTAGTTATTGATTTAGACAGCCTGCTATGTTATTTTAAGTATTAGTATGAGACATCCAAACCTTATTCAGTGGGAAACTCGGCTTAAGGCAATATTTGATAAAATCGATGATTTTTTGGAGGATAAGTATGGGAAGCTCTATCCGCTGCATCCTTCGCGCGCGCCGCGCGGTTCCACTTCAAATAAGGAACATGACGGCTTATTCAATATCGGGGCCAGTTTTTCAGCGGGATTCGGTTCCGAACATGGTGCGGGATACGTTGTAGAAATTCGTATGGCAACCCTTTCTCACGTTCCGTTGGATGTGCGTAAACAGATTGAGAAAGATGTTATAGAAATTCTGAACCGGGAGCTGGATGTACAGTTTCCCAATAAAATTCTTGATGTCACCAAAGACGGAGATGTTTATAAGATTCACGGTGATCTCAGTTTGGGGCAGGCATAAGTACTTGAATTTTATGCTTTCATAAATTATTTTTAATAGTAAAATTAATGCTACTTTTAAAAATAATCTTAGACCAATAATTAAATAGTAAAGAGGAAAAAATGGAAGTACAACTGCAGGAATTAATTAACAAAATAAAAAATAAAGGTATTAAACAGGCTGAGGCCGAAGCAGATGAAATAAGAACTGCTGCTTTAACACAGGCAAAAAAAATTACCGATCAAGCAAAAAAAGAGTCAGAACAGCTTATAGAAAAAGCCAAGAAAGACATATCCTCTTTTAAACAGTCTGCCGATCAAGCACTGCAGCAGGCAGCACGGGATCTTATTCTTGCTTTAAAAGCAAAAATACAAGCTCTCTTCGATAAGGTGTTGAAAGCAGAAGTGCAATCAGCGTTAAAAGACAAAATATTGGAAGATATTCTTCTGGCAGTTGTAAAAGAGTGGCTGAAAAAGGGGATTAATAACATTATACTCATGGTGGCACCGCAAGATCTAAAAAAGCTTGAAAAATTTCTTTTAAGCAAATGTGCTTCCGCAATGAAAAAGGGTGTTGTCATAAAAGCGCTCCCTGAAATTAAAGCCGGCTTTCGCATTATGGAAAAAGATGGTACAGCTTATTACAATATAACCGATGAAGGTATAGCAGAGGTCTTAAGCGAATACTTAAATCCTCAACTGGCAGGCCTTTTTAAAGAAAACCTTGCACAAGTGGAGTGAGTCTTGAGTAATTATTACTATGTTGTGGCTTCTCTTCCCATGCTAAATTATGATAAACCGGCAGCTATTACTGTGGAATATTTTTTAGATTTCTGTTCCGGACAGCTTAAACCGCTTGATTATGTGCTTTTAAAAGGGGCGGATTTTTTTATACCAAGTCAAGCATCAATCCAAGCTAAAGTATATCAGCAATATCATGCTTGGGAAGTTGCCCTGCGCAACGAGCTTGTGCGTTTAAGGGCCTTTAAAAAGGAACAAGATGCGGTTCCGTACCTTAGGGCCGGTCCCGAGATCATCAGCTTAAAAATACTCGCCAGAAGAGCCTTTGAGGAGTCTTCTCCTTTACAAGCAGAAGTCCTCCTCCACAGAGCTCGTTGGGATTACTTGGAAGAGTTGGAAGCCGGACATTTTTTCGATATACAAAAGATAGTAATCTATTATCTTAAATTACAACTCCTTAAGCGTAAGGCGCATTTTCAAGATGAACCGGGTAAAGAAAGCTATACTGCTGTTCATCAGCAGGTATTTGAAGAACTAAAAGCTGGAGTAGAAGCATATGACAAATAAGTTTGGCAAAGTAATCGGTATTATCGGCAACATGATCTCTGTGGCATATGATGGTAATGCAATTATGAATGAGGTCGGATACGTCTATGTCGGTGATAAAAAGTTAAAATCCGAAGTAATTCGTATCCGCGGTGATAGAGCAGAACTGCAGGTCTTTGAGCGTACCCATGGTATCGGTATCGGTGATAAAGTGGCTCTTACAGGTGAGCTTCTCACCGTTGAATTAGGACCGGGTCTTTTGGGTCAGGTTTTTGACGGTCTGCAGAATCCATTGCCCGGATTGGCAAAGCAGTGCGGCTTTTTTTTAGAACGGGGTGTGTACTTGTCTCCCTTACCTAAAGAATTGAAATACGAGTTTAGCCCGCAGGTAAAAGTTGGTGATAGCGTTAAACGGGCCGATACCTTGGGTACTATACCGGAAGGTATTTTTAAACACCGAATTATGGTACCTTTTAATCTGTATGATACTTATACGGTAAGTTCCATAGCAAAAAAGGGTACATACAGTATAAGAGATAAGATCGCGGAAATAATGGATTCTCATGGCAATAAAATATCTCTTTCTATGGTGTTCAACTGGCCTGTAAAGCGCCCGATTGATGCCTATGCCCAACGTTTAAAGCCCACCGAGTCTCTTATTACCAAAGTCAGGATTGTAGATACCCTGGTACCGGTAGCAAAGGGCGGTACATACTGTATTCCCGGTCCTTTCGGAGCAGGTAAAACCGTGCTGCAGCAGATAACCAGCCGGCATGCTGAAGTTGATATCGTAGTGATTACCGCCTGCGGTGAAAGAGCCGGAGAGGTGGTTGAAACATTAAGAGAGTTCCCGGAGCTTCTCGATCCGCGTACGGGAAAATCTCTTATGGAACGGACAATTATAATCTGTAATACCAGCTCTATGCCTGTAGCTGCCAGAGAGGCCTCTGTGTATACCGGTGTGACCCTGGCGGAATATTACCGGCAGATGGGACTTGCCGTACTTCTGCTTGCCGATTCTACTTCACGCTGGGCTCAGGCCATGCGTGAGATGTCTGGCCGTTTGGAAGAAATTCCGGGGGAGGAGGCTTTTCCGGCATATCTGGAATCGGTTATTGCCAGTTTTTATGAAAGAGCCGGAGTAGTACGCTTAAAAGACGGCTCCATAGGATCTGTAACAATCGGAGGGACTGTCAGCCCGGCCGGAGGAAATTTTGAAGAGCCGGTTACTCAGAGTACCTTAAAGGTTGTAGGTGCCTTCCATGGATTATCGCGGGAGCGTTCAGACGCCAGGCGTTATCCTGCTATTAACCCTCTGGAGAGTTGGAGTAAATACGGTGGCCCGGTGAACAAGCGGAAGACCGACTGGGCACGACAACTGTTATTTCGCGGTAATGAGGTAAATCAGATGATGAAAGTGGTGGGTGAAGAAGGCACAAGCCTTGAGGACTATATTCTTTATTTAAAAAGTGAGTTTTTTGATTCTGTTTATCTGCAGCAGAATGCATTTGATCCCGTGGATGCGGCAACTACTGCGGAAAGACAGCGCTATGTATTCGATATACTCTTAAAAATATTGATTACCGATTATAAGCTTGATGATAATGAAGATGCCAGGTCTTTTATTAACCAGCTGCGGCAGAAGTTTTTAGACTGGAACGGAGCTGAGTGGAAGTCTGAAAGCTTTTTTAAGATTGAAAAGGAGTTCCTTGCCATGGTCACTGAAAAGAGTATGCAAACAGCGGATGATGTTGATGAGCGCTTACAAAAGATGTTTGCTTAAAAACAGCTGTTTAAATGTAGAAAGAGGAGTTGGGAAATGCGTAAAGTGTACAGCAAAATTGAACAGATTGTCGGGAATGTAATTACCGTTAAGGCCAGCGGAATAAAGTATGGTGAACTTGCGGATGTTCATTCCGCTCACGGCACATCTCTTGCAGAAGTAATTCGGATGAGTGAGGATCTGGTTTCTCTGCAGGTATTTTCAGGGAGCAGGGGTATCTCTACCGGCGATGAAGTGCGCTTTTTAGGCAATCCTATGAGGGTAAGTTTTTCAGAAAATTTATTGGGCCGTATATTTTCAGGTGGGGGAAAACCACGCGACAAGGGTCCTGAACTCATAGAAAATATGATTGAGATTGGCGGACCTTCCGTAAATCCCGCCAAACGCATCATTCCGCGTAATATGATTCGCACAGGTATTCCCATGATAGATGTGTTTAATTCTTTGGTTGAATCACAGAAACTTCCCATATTCTCGGTATCCGGAGAACCTTATAACGAGTTGTTGGCCCGGATCGCCATGCAGGCGGAAGTAGATATTATCATATTGGGAGGATGCGGGCTCAAGTACGATGATTATCTCTTTTTCAAAGAGACCTTGGAGCAGGGCGGTGCCATGAGCAGAGCTGTTTTCTTTATTCATACGGCAGCCGACCCGGTTGTGGAATGCCTGCAGGTACCTGATCTTTCATTGGCTGTAGCCGAAAAGTTTGGTTTGCAGGGTAAGCGAGTTCTGGTACTGCTGACCGATATGACAAATTTTGCCGATGCCCTTAAAGAAATAGCCATTACCATGGAGCAGGTTCCTTCAAACAGAGGCTATCCCGGAGATCTCTATAGTCAGCTGGCGGCCCGCTACGAAAAAGCAGTGGATTTTGAAGGAGCGGGCTCGGTAACAATACTGGCTGTAACTACTATGCCCGGAGATGATGTAACACATCCTGTGCCGGATAATACCGGCTATATTACGGAAGGTCAATTTTATTTGCGTAACGGAAGGATTGAGCCGTTCGGTTCACTTTCACGGCTTAAACAGTTGGTAAACAAAAATTCGCGGGAAGACCATCGTGCCCTTATGGATGGCATGATAAAACTTTATGCTCTCTACCAGGAGACTTTGGAAAAAAAGGCTATGGGTTTTCGTATGTCCCAGTGGGACAACAAACTGCTTAAGTATGGTGATCGTTTTGAAAGCGGACTCATGGATCTGTCCGTGAACATAACGCTCGAGAATGCGTTAGACCGAGGCTGGCAAATTCTGGCGGAATGTTTAACACCGGAGGAAACGGGCCTGCGGACTGAGCTTATTAAGCG
>Ga0307422_1002092_pt1 | contig 10108 bp, 11 predicted proteins | sample SalMarWE160290MG_FD_202153 | JGI IMG/M metagenome (GOLD analysis project Ga0307422, IMG submission 202153) | Salt marsh sediment microbial communities from the Plum Island Ecosystem LTER, Massachusetts, United States - WE1602-90 | ecosystem: Environmental > Aquatic > Marine > Intertidal zone >...
CTTGAAGTTCCGCCTAACCTTGAGTTCGGTGAGTTGGCAGCTTCTGTATGTTTTGAGATTGCTAAGCAAACTGGAAAGAAGCCTAGGAAAATTGCAGAAGAAATTGTGCATGTCATAGATGTTTCTGGTTTTCCGTTGGTTCACTCAGTTGAGGCTGCTGGGGCAGGATACATCAATTTTCACGTGAACTCCGAAAAGTTCTCCCGTTTAACCCTTGAATCCGCCAGAGCCCTTGATATGACGTATGGATACGTTAAAACTTCTGAGCCGAAAACGATACTGCTTGAACATACCAGCGTCAACCCAATTCATCCCATTCACATTGGACAAGCAAGGAATCCGATGCTGGGCGACGCCATAGCCCGTATCTTAACGGAACATGGACACAGGGTCTCAAGACATTATTACGTGGATGACGTTGGTCGCCAGAGCGCCGTTATAGCCTACGGATACAGTAAGCTTGGGAAGCCGAAGCCCCAAGGAAAGCCTGACAGTTTCATAGGTGCGATCTATGCGGTGACAAGTTGTATCATGGAGGTTCAGCGTCTCAAGAAAGCGGTTGAGACAGCAAAGAATCTTGAGGCACAAGAGGTTTCGAAGCTACAGCGGAAACTGGATGACTGGGCCTCAGTTGCAGTAGACATGGAACAGAGATTTCCTGAAATCTTCACTCGCCTCCTTGATGAGATCAGCAGGGACAGCGACCCTGAAGAGCAGGTGAGCAAGCTAATACGCGGATACGAGGCGGGCAAAGAAGAAGCGAAGCAGCTGCTGAGAGAGGTCTGTCAACTATGTCTCCAAGGATTTAGGGACACTCTTGGCAGAATCGAAATCTCCATTGATTCTTGGGACTGGGAGAGCGACTTGATCTGGAACGGCGATGTCAACCGGGTCCTAGAGGCACTGAAGGGGACTCCTTACGTTTTTCGTTTGGGGGGAGTTCTGGAGTTTGACGCCGAAAAAGTTGCTTACGACCTTGATCTCAAAAAGACGTTGGGTCTGAGCGATGATCATGAGCTTTCTTCTCTGACTCTTGTGAGGGCTGACGGAACCACCCTTTACACAACGCGAGATATTGCGTATCATCTGTGGAAGTTTCAGAGAGCCGAACGTGTCGTCAACGTGATCGGCATGGAGCAGACTCTTCCCCAGTTGCAGTTGAAACTTGCTTTGAGTGCTCTTGGTCACGTGGATTACATAACTAAACTAACTCACTTTGCCTACAATCTGGTGAGCCTTCCGGGGTACCGGATGTCAAGCCGCAGAGGTCGTTACATCACCCTCGACGAGGTTATGGCTGGAGCCTCTGAGAGGGCTTACGAAGAGGTTTCAAAGCGTTCTCCCCACCTGTCTGACGAAGAAAAAAAGCAGATTTCAGAGTTTGTGGGAAAAGGAGCCGTCAAATACGCGCTAATAGCAGTGGACCCAACCAAACCTGTAGTCTTCACTTGGGACAGAGTGCTGGACTTTGAGAAAAACAGTGCTCCCTACATTCAATACTCCCACGCCCGAGCCCGCAGCATCCTACGTAAAGCATCTAGAGAACCAGAAAACGCTGATTACTTGCTTCTGACTGACCCCATGGAACGTGACATAGTTTTGACGTTAGCCCGTTTTCCTGAAGTATTCTTGGACGCTGCAGAGAATCTTCGACCAAACGCCATAGCAGACTATGTCAACACGTTAGCTGACAAGTTCAACAGGTTCTACACGAAACTGCCGGTCATAAAAGCGGAGTCAGCGGGGCTAAGCGATGCCCGTCTTGCCCTCGTGGACGCTACGAGAATAGTTTTCCGAAACGCCTTGAAACTTCTTGGGATAGAGGCGCCGGAGAGAATGTAAACTCTTAGTGTTGTTGTGAAGGGGGGAGAGTTTGGCTCTGCAAGGTTTTGATTCAGGGAGAGAGTTGCTCAAGTGGATAGCGATTATAACGATGACTGTAGACCATGTTGGAGTAATCCTGTATCCTGAGTTTACGGTTCTGCGTTTTATTGGCAGGTTCTCTTTTCCATTATTTGCTTATCTGCTGATACTTGGGATGGAAAACACACGAAATATTCGGTACTATTTCACTCGGCTTTTCATCTTCGCCTTGATCTCTCAGGTGCCCTTTTTCTTAGCCCTAGGTTATGGACCTTTTGATTCACTCAACATTTTCTTCACTCTCTCTTCCGGTCTTCTATTCGTCTATTTTTTCAAAAAGAGTTCAGTATTTGTGCTCGTTCCAGTGTTTGCCTCCTTAGTTCTACCCTTTGATTACAGCATCTATGGCATACTAGTGATAGGCTGCATGTACATCCTGAAGAAGAACACAAAGTTCGGCGTCGCTTCGTTGGCCCTGCTTAACACTTTGTTCTTAGTGCCATGGAGTATCCAGTTTCTCTCTATCTCTGCAATTCCCTTAATTCTTCTTCACAAAAACGGTTCATTGAATATAACAAAAGAAACTACCGAACAATTTACAATTCCTCTGTGGAGAAAATACTTCTTCTACGTCTACTACCCTCTCCACCTAACCCTGCTTTACCTAATACAACTATATTATTTCTAACAAGACATCAACTAGCTAGAACGCTTCTGACGGCTCTTCGGAAAACCGAACAGGTTAACTGCTTTCTATCTTCATCTTCAGGCGTCAGTTCCTTGCCTTCAAGTAGCAGTGTGTGTGCGTTAAACTTTAACCCTCAAAACCCAAATGTATTCATTCTTTTTAGAAATTATAATCTCCAAATTTTTAAAAACTAAAACAAAGATTCTATTCCAGATAAAAAAACTTAGTGAAGGAGTCAAACAACTCGTGAATAAGCTGCTTATCATAGGATCTACAGCTCACAAGAAAGTAGACAACATTAAATGGACACAACCTTTTCCAAATATGGAAAAATATGACTCCCTGATAATAGACCTCACCACATTTCCAAAAAATTATCCCCCAACACTCTTCAACAATATAGGTTTATTGAAAAGAACAGCTCGCAGTTTCATCCGAGATAATAAAGAAATCTTTTGCATAATGGAAAAACCCTTAAAAATCTCATTTAAAAAAATCCCCATAAACTACTCATGGATACCCTTCCCACAAAAACTAACAGTAAACCCCATGATACTGGGAAGAACAATAAACCTCACAGATGAAAGATTCTCAGAATACATAGAAAATGTCGAAAAATGGGATAACGAACTATACTGGAAAAACACAATCAACTGCAGTTTTGATCCCATAGCAATTAACAAATCCCAAAAACCAATAGCCGCTACTATCACAATAGACAAGAAAGGAAAAATCCATCTCTTACCAAAAACAACAAAAATCAACCACTCTAATGCAATAAAGCTTTTGATAGGTCTAGCCACTAGAGAAGAGCCAGACGAATATCCATGGTTAGACTCGATAGAAATTCCAGAACTCAACCAAATTGAAAACTCATGGAATAACAGTATAACCCCTGAAGAATACCGCAACCTATTCTCAATAGACCATAAAAAAATCACAAAAGCGGTTCAAATAATCCTAGAAGATCTAGGTATAAAAACTACTCAAAATACCGAATTTGACCTAACAGGCTTGAAAGGCAACATAGTGGTTAAAATAGCTTCCACAAACGGAAAAGTTGAAGCTCAAAACGCCAAAATCAATCAACTGGCAAAATTCATTGAAAACCAAAGAAAAAACGAAAAAATCATATTCGTAGCAAACACATACAAAGACTTACCCATTAACAACCGAACAAACAAGGAACACATCGATCTTTCAATGAAGCTCCTTATTGAAACAAACAACGCAATATTCTTGACAACTTTGAGTTTATATCATCTTTGGAAAAAAGTCATTACAGATCAAATTAGCACCCAGGAAGCCTCTTCCCTAATTCACAATGAAATTGGCGAAATAGAAATATGATTCACAATCATCAATGCATGGTCTCTTTTTGATGGCTGAGTTTTAGGTGACTTTGAATCTCAGTTTTTCCAACGATTTTTATTGTATCCATTTTTCTGAGATAAAAAATGATCTTACGAGCTAAAGTAATAGGAACTCCTGTGTGTGTTTGGGGTTAAATTTTAATCCAACCCACCTTAACGTGTGCTTCTTTTAAGTGATAATGGGTTGGAAAATTGGAATTTAGAAAATTCTAATCTAATAGTTGTTCCATAGAAAACAGGGTTGTGATTGTATAGCTGAATTGGACAGTCAACAGATCATTGAGTATTTTCATCGATGCTACAAGGCTGTAGATGGACTATAGTTCATGAAGGTTGAGGAGAAAATCGGATTTGCTGCTGCTACCAAACAAACACAACTTTATGTTACTCCTACAAAATTTACCTTTATTAACCTCTAACGGTTTTATGGGTCTAAACTCGGGGCTTTAGCATGATCAGCGTTCCCTTGTTCTTCGTGCTCCTGATACTGGGAGTCCTTGTAGGCTTACCTGCGTCTATGTGCGGTCTCGGAGGAGGTTTCATTCTAGTTCCCACCCTGATTCTAGTTTTTAATCTATCACCCCAAAATGCCATTGCCATAAGCCTAGTAGCGATGTGCGGTACAACCATCTCAGCCACCCTCGGTTACATTAAACAAAAGAGAGTCGATTACAAACTTGCATTACTTTACGACATATTCGATATTCCCGGCGTAATCGTTGGCGCATACCTAACAACTATTCTCCCTCAGAACCTGCTGATCGGTTTATGCGGGTTTCTTATTCTCTTCCTTTCTTTGCTTATGTTAAGAAACCTCAGAGCAAGAAAACTTTCAACAAAAAATAAGGAATCGAACATGACATGTAACGGATGGGGAAGGAAAGTAAGTGACTCTATGAATCAAGTGTTTGAGTACAAAATACGCAGACCAAGTTTAATAGTGATAAGCAGTTTAATGAGCGGTCTCGTTACTGGCTTAGCTGGATTAGGTGGGGGAATTACAGACACCACAACCATGATGTTGCTCGGTATACCTTCACACATAGCTATTGCAAGTTCCGAATTCGCTATGGCACTAACCAATGGAGCAGGCGTAATAACCCATGGATTTTTGCAGAACATTTCCATCGAATATGCCATTCCCATCACGATTGGCACCATCCTTGGTGCACAGGTTGGAGTTTTGGTTGCTAAACGAACAAAACAGAAAACTTTGAAAATGATCCTATTTATAGTTTCTCTTCTTTTCAGTGTTAGACTAATCCTAGACTTCTTATTGACATAACCGCGCCGGATTTTTTGCATGTGCGTATGTATGAAAGAAAATGTAAGGGCAAATGCAAGTTAGTGTGTGGGAACTAAAATTTAGTCCCCAAACCAAACCCAAACTGAACTGGGCAGTAAATAATCACGCTTAAAATGTGCTTAAACGCTTAGGTCTATCAGTTTGCGTAGGTTATTAATTTCCACGGCATCCGTTCTCGTTACCAAACGTGAAAACTTGGGTTTTGCCTCTAACCCTATCGTAACCAAACGGTCTCCCTTGTAAGAAAGAGTGACAGTGAGCCCCTCATCCTTTAATTCCACAGCAATGCTCTTAAGCTGGGCAAGTTTTCTCCTGATCAAGATTCCGTCGCCTGCGCTTCCAAGAATATCCTTCAAAAACTCTTTGTCTATTATGCTAAGTTCAATTTTTTTGTCTTCAGCGTTTATCTGAAGGGCTTTCACATCACCAGTGATTAAAGTAACTTCTCCAGATTTGACAACGTGACCCAACCATGTCGTTAACTGCACGTCTTCACTCTTCTTGCAGAGAAGTTACTTTTTCGGCGCGTCTGTTACATAGATAACATCTAGAACAATCGAACCATTTAGTTTAGCTTTAACCATACCCATATCTAATGTAAGGTCTTGAAAGCTAAGTTTAATGTCTGATTCTTTTCCCGCAAGCTTGTCTATGAGTTTTATCAGGGTGTCGCCCATATCTTCAGATGTTTTTGCCATAAAATATCACCACCCCGTAATAGGAGTTGGTGATGGCATAAATAGTTAACGCCGTGCGCGGAAGTTAAATAATTGGTTTCTGGTTTGTCTGCTGATCTTGTGTAAGCGTGTTTTTTCTTCTTTTCGTGTGTATGGGGTTAAATTTTAACCCCACACACACGCACCGCATTTATTTAATACGTGGCGCCCCAATATTATCATAAGAATTTTACAGGATTAGGAAAGACATAATTGTCAAAAATAACTGAATTTGAAAAGAAAGTTTACGATTTCATCAAGGTAGCGGGTGAATTACAGGTTTCCAACATCCCCAAGATGATGTGGGGTGCAATTCCAAACCTTAAGAATGCAGGGCTAGTCAAAACTTACAAGAAACCTACCGCTCCTTGGGCATCAAAGAAACACACATTCGTGCAAGCATTGGAAGAAAGCGAGCTTTAAATTTTCAAACATGATAAATTCTGCACATCTTAAATTTAATCCCAAACCCAAACGATTGATTATGATGTGCTCTAAAAACATAGGAAATAACGGGGCACTTTTTTCATATAATCTTTATACGAATCACCATATTGTTCTAATAGCCTTTTCTCCTCACCTAAAATTCGGAAGTGTGAAAAGAATTTTCCAATCATAAGCAATATTATCGCAATATATGAACCGATAACTATAGACGACCCAATTCCTACAAAGGTGAGCATAACCATCTGAGGGTTGCGAGATATTTTATACAATCCCGAAGTAATAGGCTTGTCAAGTGGAGAATTCGTAAAGTTCAAAATGGCAACAACAAATCCAATGCTTCCTATTGTGAATATAATTACCCCAATTATAAATTCAAGAGATTCAATTTTTAGTGGAGTAAAGGTCATCAGAATAATAATCAGAACGCCAAAAATCTTTGACATTTTCGCTGAAATTTTTTGTAATTTTGTCCAACCCTCATCATCATAGAGTCTTGCAACTACTTCTTTCGGAAGAATTTTAAGTAGAATGCCAAAAATTGAGTAGAAAATCGCAGTAAATATCCAGCCATTCAGCCAGTCTACTTCAAGTGTTGGAAAAAGTTCCATTTCTCACTTACTCTCCCCTTTTCATCAACTCATGTTTCTTTTATACTCTTTTGCCGTGTAAATCATCTCTTTCTACGCCGTAGGAGCCTTATGATTCCGACCGCAAAATTCGTCCTCGGTACTTCCTCCATGTATCGTTTGTAGTCGTCCCCAAACTTCTCAAGGTTTTTCTTTCTTCGATTTCTAATTTTTCGGTTTTCATGATGTTTGTGTTTACATATGGGTTTGGGGACTAAATTTTAACCCCAAATCCAAACCGCCAACCGGCGCGTGCGATGGCAAGTATTAAATGTTTTCTAAGTACTTTATCTTATATGCTCTCAAATGCTGATAAGATCACGATGTTTCCAGCTGTTCTGATGTTTGCGCTATCTGCATATCTGGCTTTTCTAAATCTTCAAGTTACTGATTACTCCACAAAAACAACTCTTCTAAACTATGCAACACTTTTATTCATTGTTGGCACTCTCTTAATCGCTACTTGGATAGTTACTTGCATAATCCACCGAGGCAGCAAAAACGCTTAAAATAAATGCAGTGCATGAAGAATTAATCGCTTTTTTGATAGTTTTGTTACCACATTCTTGCATGCCATTGTGTATGCGCGCGAATTGCGAGAGGTAAATTTGTTGATTTTTTCCCTCGTAGTTTTGACCTTGTTTAGCTGTATTGTCTTCACGTTAAGGGTTTTTGTGTCAAGTATGGATATTGTTGGTTTTCCGCTCAAGTAGCCGCAAGCTTCACCCGGATTAATAACAAGTGTTCTCCCTTTTCGATACGTTTTCGCCACGTGAGTATGTCCACTAACTAGCACATCATGGCTCTCTAACTCGAGAAGGGATCGCATAAGCTCCGTTTCGTCTCCATGTAACAGAGCAATCTTTAATCCGTCAACTACCACAAACGCGAAGTTTCCCCGGATGTCAGCTCCCAACTCGGCGAACTTCTTTTTCAGTAACGTTCTGTCGCCGTCGTTGTTGCCGAAGACTCCGATCAGAGGAGCCTTCAACGGTTTGAAGTGAGACGCCACAAAGGGAGCAATGTAGTCTCCAGCGTGGAGCACAAGTTCAACATTCATTTCGTTTAGCCGCTTCACTGCTTCGTCAATCAGAGAGGCAGATAGTCATGAGTATCCGACACCAACCCCACAATCATTATCTAACCACCACGATAACAGTAACTGAGTGACCAACTAACTGGTGGTTAAGAGAGAAGTGAACGCAACTAAATATGCATTATCCCTTCACTTCAACGTTGAAGGTGCTCTACCCGAGTTCAGTTCTCACTATATCCGAAAACATTTTACAAGCGATTATACGTTAGTATGTGGTGGTGTTTAAATTGGCATCTCTTAGGGCTTTAGCGCCCTCTTTAACCAGAATCACCATTGCTGGAGCTGTCGGCGCGGCATTACATATTGGTCAAGGAAACAAGAATCTAGTAGACGCAAAGGCTGTCGAGTTTTCGAGAGCCGTCTTGAATCAAACCGAAGTTAACGGCGAAGTCATCTCCTGTGAAGGACCCAAAGACCATGCACCAGCATTCATGCTCAGAGAAAAAGTTGGAACAGGGAAAGGACCAAAAGTCGAGTTTGTCGTTGACCCTGTTGACGGCACAACTGCAACTTCTAAAGGCAGGAAAGACGCTATTTCTGCTCTCGCTTGTGCACCTGCTGGCTGTCTTCAGGTGCTACCTGATGATGGGTATTACTTCAAAGTGGCGACTGACAGTCAGTCTATCGGCAAGATTTCTTTAGACATGTCCGTTGAAGAGATTGTTACCACAGTTGCCGAGGCGAAGGGGTTGTCACTCGAAAACTTCACGGTTATTATGTTGGAGCGGGAGAGACATCTAGAAATTCTGAAGAGCCTAAGGAAACTTGGAGTGAGAATAATTTTGCTTCCTGACGGCGATATCGCGGCAGCCGTTGTTGCGTGTATTACTGATTCTGGGGTTGATCTTCTTTTGGGTGCTGGTGCGGGACCTGAGGCAACTATCGCAGCGACTGCGGTGAAGTGTCTTGGGGGCACTATGCTTGTGAATGTTTGGAGAGACAAGAAGGATGATGCTGGTCGACTGGACCGGCTGGTGGAGGCAGGTGTCGATGTAAACAAAACCTACAACGAAAACGAGTTGGCGAAGGGCAACGAACTGGTCTTCGCAGCCTCTGGGGTCACCAAGGGCGAGCTCTTGGATGGGGTACGCTTTACTTCCGCAGGAGCTAATGTCAGTTCCTTGTGTGTAAGGTTGCCTAGTGGAACTATCGAGAAATCGGAAACAACTCTTCGATTCAAGGAGCATCCAGTGTACAGAACTGTTAATCTGAAAGGGCGCCCCCTTCACAGCCAGAATCGTTTTTGAGAGAGCATATCCCATAATAGACTAGTTAGCACGGTGACTGCAGTATGGAGTATATTGGCATTCACAAAAAAGGAGAACTCTCCCTCTCTGAGTTGCTGAAATCCATCAAAGAACAGGCAGACTTTCGTAAGGCAGGAGCCATTGCCACGTTCATTGGGGTGGTTCGGGGCGAAACAGTGGGTGGCGAAAACGTGGAACGACTGGAGTTGGAAGCCTATGAGGAACGGGCTAACAAGATTCTTGGCGGCATATGTGAAGAGCTAAAGAAAAGGGAGGGGGTTGTTGACGTTCAGATTCACCATTTTGTCGGAGAGTTCAGCGTCGGCGAAGACCTTGTCTATGTTGTGGTGGCTGGGGCTCACAGAGGGAACGTTTTTGGGGTTCTGGAAGAGGCTGTGGAACGCTACAAAAGCGAGGCTCCAGTCTTCAAGAAGGAACACATAGTAAACGAAACTGGTGCTAGCGAATCGTATTGGGTAAGCGAACGAGAAGCACAGGAAAAACGCAGAAAAAAATGAAAATGTCTTCAATTTTAACGTAAACCAATGACGTGTTTCTGTAATCATTTCTGAGTGTATTCAAACGGTGCAAGGCATAACAGGCAAGAGAATTGATGCTCTAAAGGAGAAATGTACAGAATCATAGGCTGTTTTGCCGTAGATTTATGATTATCCTTATGAACAAGTTACTATTTGTAAGGAAAGGGATAAAGTCACGTATGGAATGGAAAATAGGCGGCGAGTAAT
>Ga0307422_1002103_pt1 | contig 10087 bp, 13 predicted proteins | sample SalMarWE160290MG_FD_202153 | JGI IMG/M metagenome (GOLD analysis project Ga0307422, IMG submission 202153) | Salt marsh sediment microbial communities from the Plum Island Ecosystem LTER, Massachusetts, United States - WE1602-90 | ecosystem: Environmental > Aquatic > Marine > Intertidal zone >...
TAGTAAATTCTATTTTTTCTTCGATCACGATCCCGAAGACGGAACCGGGCATCAGTATTTTGGCGGGCCAATGTGGTTTGGAGATTGCTTTTTTGCCATAGGTCACTACAGCGCCGATGGATACGGAAGAGGAACCTGGTTTGCTCGCTTGGATCAATACCCTTGGAGTGAATACGGCGGATACCGCGCCATGTACGCCATGAGTCCCGGCCCCAATAGGTCAACAGGCGATCCGTATAGTTACCAAGTGCAACACGCCTCCGTCATTAATCCAGCTCCCATTGACAAAACGTATGGCTCAGCTACTTTGGCCGTGGTTAAACAAGCCTCTTATCAAGTTAACAGCCCTATACGTAAAAGCCTCGCGGAGAATCCGATATTTTGGCCTGTCGAAATAGGAGCGCATTATGGCTCATCGGATACACTTGTTCGTCGGTTTTACGGGCGCGTTCCCAATGCTGTCCTTGTTGATTCAACACTTTGGCCCTTAGAACTTTATTCCTATATTCCCGTTCCAGTGGATACGGGAGTGCTTAAAGATTTTGAACGTGCGGGGCGGCGATCTAGTGAGAATACATCGATAGCTTTTAAATGTGGTTAAAATGGCAATATCAAACTTTTTATCAGGTGATTTCCGATATTTACAAACCCTGTCTGTGACGGACGTGGACACGATCATTTCGGATTTGCTCTCCGAACTCGTCACAAACGGAAGCTGGACCGACGAAGCCAGTAATATTTTCAGATCCCCCGTGAACGCCGGAAACGGCAGTTATATGCAAATCGAACTCACCCGCGTGAGTGCGACACAGTTGCAATGGATTTGCAAGGATCACCAAGGAAATGTAATCAACAATCAAACCAGCAATAAGCAGAATATCGACGCGACGGGTTCCACCGTCGAATATTTCACGGGGCCTGATTACGTTTGCGTGCAGGTACATCGAGCCACATTTGAAGTCTTTTTTCTGGCTCGCCTCAATCAGTGGCCACATGAAGAGGGCGAGATATTCCCCATATTCGTTGCTTCGAGGGGTCCACGCAACGATGCGGGAACGCTTACGTATAATCAGGCTCATTATTGGTTCAGTTTTGATTTAAACGGAAGCTCCTATGCCTACGACTATCAATTATGCTCGCAAAGATCGTCCGGCGCGGTGAACAGAATTTCCCTTTCCGGAAAATACGTCGCATGGCCCGCCGAATTGCTTGATGATGATTCAAATACTTGGCTTGGAAGGTTGCCTCAAACCATGCTAATCGATTACAGCAGGTTCGATGCGGGAGATGAACTGGAGCTTCCAATCGACGATGGTACGACAGGAACGTTCATCGTTTTGGGATTTGCTAAAACGACCAATACGTATCTTAACCTTTGCATAAGGAAGGCTTGAAGAATGTCGGTAGCAAATTTTTTGGATACAGCTTATTATCATGAATTCCTTTACGATATTTACGACACGCAGGATATTCTGGACGAACTGGCAACCTATCTCCCCGCGTGCGGATGGACTGCGAACGGATCGGATTCCTATACTTCTCCGGTTGACAGTGATGGTCGTTTTATGACCATTGAATTCACTCGTGTTGACGCGAATTATCTTCAAATGGATGTTCTCGACCAGAATGACTTCACAGTTTCACAGCGGCGCATGTATATAAGCTCAACGGACCCGTCCAGAGTGTCGATATTCGTGGGGCCGTTTCATTTTTGTCTGGACGCTGCTAGATTAGGATCAACGACTGGAGAATGGCTTGCGGCGGGAATGCTCGACAATTCTCCGGAGGACCAAAGCGCCTCGGATCGTTATGTCTACGGGCAGGGAAGCCGAAATTCATCGGGTACATTTTCCTATAACACATGGGATTACGCCTCCATGCTCGACAACAACACGGCGACGCACGATGATCGCATAAACAAGAAAGACAACGGGAGGGATGGGTTCTATAAAACGCTTGGAGGTCAGTGGCTTTATCATCCTGTTGAATTTTTTGTTGATACCGCGACTGTTGTGTTCGCCTTCGCGGGTCGCGCCTATCAACAAATATTGGTATCGGAGGAATTGTGTCTCAGGCAATCACTCATACGCTTGCCTATCGATAGCAGTAGTCTTGGTTCTTTTCGCGGGGTGACGGGAGCAGGAATAGTGAGAAGTTATAGACTTGCAATAAGGGTTTGAGATGAGTGTGCCGGGCTATCTTTCATCAACCTATTATTACTCCAGACTTAAGGGAGTAACCGACGTTGCCGAAATTTTAGCCGAACTCGCAATTTTAATGGCGACTGCGGGATGGACTTCTGAACTATCAAGCATGGTATCTCCAACGGATGTTTATGGCCGCAAATTTTACGCGACTCCCTCAGCCGGAGGAACGACAAGAATTACTTTGAATGTTTGCGATCAAAATCACGATACGGTTGGCGCTCGTATTATGGACATTAGCAGCGTGAACAAAAATACAGTTCAGATTTTCATAGGGAGTCATCACATTTGCATTGACAACACCACGCCCGCGCACACTTACGGGGAATGGGTTGCAGCCGGAATTTTAGATGTTTATCCAAATTTGGGCCAAGATTGCGATAATTATGTTTTCGTGCAGGGATCTAGGAATTCTGCGGGAACACTCAGCTACGTATATTGGTCATACGCTACGATGCTCGACAACGCAGTCTCAAGGCACGACGATAGATCAAACAGTAAAAACCGTTGGGGGCACGACGCACCTTATCAAATGCCGGGTGCTATAGAAATTTTTTATCCTCAAGAAATGGCTGTGCAACCCTTGGGTGAACCCTATTATGAGGATATGTGGTACGCGGGCCGAGCGTACCAGCGAATAATTATTCCCCATAATTTAGTGGACAAGCAAAGTGAAGTAAAAATTCCTATCGATACCGGCACCTTTGGGACATTTCGTGGCGTGGCCGGAGCTTACAAAGAAGTTTATGGAGAGATGCGGTTGGCAATGAGGGCGGCATGAGTACGGAAGTTGTAGATAAAAAGATAGCCAGCGCCACCGCGCAATACCGGGAAGACCTGTACACGCAGGTAAAAACTGCCGTTGTGTGCAATGCCGAACCAGTTAATTCCAATTGGTCCGATGCTTACGTTGAAGATTCCATGTTGGTTGCAAACGAACCGATTACTGGAATTAATCATCATTTGCGGATTTCAATTATCACAGCACGGGCGGGTTGGATTTTCCTGACTCCTTACACTCCCGCCGTAGGGAATGCGCAACAGGCATCATTTTTCCCAATTTTGTTGAGGCTCCTTGCAGCATAGCAACACGCAAGGATATTAAAAAACCAAAGGCCGGATCGTCCCGGCCTTTTTTATTTGGGGAGCTTTAAATGCCACTTTCGGAAATCGCCGCCGGCCTTTCGGGTCTCGCGGTAATCGCCGGCGGCCTGAGCGCCTTTTTTGTGCTTCGGATCCAACGCGACATGGCCAAGCTGAAGGTTGAGCTCCTCGAGGCCATCAACGGCAAATATCTGACGCGCAAGGAATCGGAATTAATGGATCGCGAACGGAGCAAATGGGATGCCGCCATGGAGGACCATTTTAATCGGATCGAGAAACAGATCCGGGAGCAGCGCGAAGCCGCTGAAACCCTGCGCGAGGATTTTATCCGCTTCCGCGCGGCCAAAATGGAGGCTTGCGAATGAAGCTTAAAGAATTGCTGAAATTCCACGAGGGCCTGCGGCTGCAGCCGTATAAATGCCCCGCCGGCCATTGGACGATTGGCTATGGACACAACCTGGAAGCGCGCAATGAGCCGATCCCGCTGTCCATCACCGCCGAGGACGCCGAACTCTATCTGGATCGGGATATAGCCGAGGCGACCAGGTCCTGCGAGCGCCTATTCCCCAGCCTCGAAACCCTCGACGAGGTGCGCCAGGCCGTGCTCGTCGATATGAGTTTCAACATGGGCCCGGGCAGCCTATCCAAATTCAAGCGCTTCCGCGCCGCCGTGGAAAGGAAGCATTGGGAACAAGCAGCAGTCGAGATGCTCGACAGCCTGTGGGCCCGGCAGGTCGGAGTGCGGGCGGCCAGGCTCGCCGGAATGATGCAGAGCGGCCAATGGCCAGATTTAGCCCCTGCATAAAAGGGGCCCGGAAATCCGTCAAAAATGCAAGGCGAGGGAAAAGCATTACCGTCGCCGCGAAGCCCTCCAAATAACCCGTTGCAAACGCGAATATGGCCATTCTGCGGCATATCGTTCGCATAAAAAGCAAGGAGGAAACATGATCTATATCGTTTATTTGTTCGCCGCCCTGGTAGTTTTCATCGCCGTCAAAAACGGAATCAGGATCGGCTGGAGAAAATACGTCCTTAATTTGTTCATCGGCCTGGATCAGATCGCCAATGCCTTGCTCGGCGGTATGCCCGACGAGACCATATCAAGCCGCTGCGCCCGCGGCCGGAACAAATGGTACTGGAAATGGCTCGCGCGCATCCTCGACTGGCTGGATCCCGACCATTGCCTTGACGCCCTGGCTTCCGAGAAAAACCTATTGCACATGCCCGATCAATTGAGAAAATGATGCATGCAATCGAGAGATTTGTTATCCACTTTATCTGCAGCACCTTCCTCACGCTGGGCATATATTTCAGCCTCTATTATTGGATCCGGCATAATGCCCGCGCCGGCGAATGGATTTCAGGACGCGACAGACATTTGCTGGTTACCGCAGCACTTGTAACCGTTTCACTCCTCGGAATCCGCGAGCCATTCGACATGCTGGCCGGCCAGACTTTTTATAAGGCCCTGTTCGATATTGCGAGCTGGTGGATGGGCGCCGCGCTTAGCGCGTGGGGATTGTACCGATTCAAGAGTTTGAAGGACGGGGATTGACATGGCAGCTCAATGGTTTTGGTATCTGGCCGGCGCCTTTGTGACCCTTTTGTGGAAATGGCAGCGATACTGCTACGAAGCCAAGGGCCGAGGGATTCCATTTGCCCGGGCGACCAGGCAATGGCTCGAGGTTGAAACGCTCGGCAGCAAGGTATCCTGGGGCGCCACGATCGGCGGCGTCTGGCTGCTTGGGACGGTCATAATCACAAAGCAGGGGGCCGACTGGCTCGCCGGAGGGATATTCCTCAATGTTCCGGTGATGGCTCCAATGTCGTTTTTCATCGGATCCCTGGCCGAAATGATTATCCCGTCGGTGACGAAATGGCTGCTGGCAAAAATCGGAGGATGAGGTGATCGCATGGCTGATAGCGCATCCGCTTGCGCGGAAATTAATGTTATATGCCGGAATTACCCTGGGCATCTTATACGCCCTGCGCTGGTGGGGAAACCGGCAATGGTCCGAAGGCGAGGCCGCCGGAAGGCTCAAGATGTCCCAGGAGATCGAGCGCAGGAAGAAGGCCGAATGGGAGGCCCGGGAAAAAAAACTCGCCGCCATCGCCGAGGACCTCGACGAAGAAAAAGGCGCGATCCGGACAGAAAAATCGCGCCTGTCCCAGGAAAGGCAAAACTTGTCCCGGTCGCTTTCGGAAAGCCTGAACGCCATACGGGAGGAAAGGACCAGGCAATATGAGAATGTGGCTGCCGTGGATTCTGCTGATCTCGACGGTGCCCTCCGCGCTGTGTCAGCAGAACTCGCCGCTCACCGATGACGAGAAGCGCCGGATCCTCGGCCAGCTCTTCGAGCTTGAATCCTGCCGAGAGGAATGCCATGCCTACGAGGAATACGTCGCGCGCGATCGGGAGCAGGATGCGCGAGAGAAGGAAAACTGCGAACGGGCCCTGGAGCTCGAGCGCCAAGCCACGGCGCTGGCCGAAAAGGAACGCGACCTGGCTCAGGAAAAAGCCGCATTATACGAGGATCTTTATCGATCGCTGAAAAGGGAGCCGGGCATCGGATGTTGGCTGAAGCGCATTTTTACCCTGGGAATTGCACGGTGCCGCTGAAAAAAGCCTTGGAGTGCTAATGAGGCATTCTCATCCCTCGGCAATTCCCGACCTGCATCATTCAAAGAAACGGATCAGCCAATTAAAGGATTAGGATGTAAGCTTGCATTCAAGAACTTCACGAACTTTGCGCGCCAGGCCGTTGGCTGTGAACGGTTTCTGAAGGAAAGCGACATTCGAATCCAGTACCCCGTGATTAACGATTCCGTCATCCGTATATCCGGTAATTTACGCCCAAATGCGACGGGCCAATTTGACGCGATGGAAAGATTTATACGATTTTCTTTTCCTATACATTGGAAGGCCAATGGTTTACAGAAACACTTTCCTTCCCATTGGAAAGTAAAAGAAAGCAAGAGAGTATCTGCCGGTTCCGTTTCAGCTTGGGAATGGATTGTAATGCGGCCCGTGGCGGCAATCATGCATATTATGGCCGCAATGCAGCCCGGGGCTGCCAGCCGACTACCTGCCGGGGCTTGATGCCCAGCCCGGCATCGGCTGCTGTCTGAAGCGCATTTTCACGTTTGGAATCGCTAGGTGCAGACGATAAGGATAGCGGGAGCATTTGATTCCCTTACCGGTTCCGTTGGATAATATCGTAAGGTTTTTCTCTCCCCTTCATGAGGTGCAGCATGCTAGAGCGTGAATTTGAATATTACAAGGCTCATCAAAAAGAGCTGACAGAAAAGCATTCCGGCAAATTTATCGTTATCATCAGCGAAGCCGTTGTTGGAATTTATGATTCTGAAATAGATGCATTTGAGGAAACCAAAAAGAAACATAAGATTGGCACTTTTCTCATCCAGCAATGTATGCCCGTTGATAATCTTACCCAAACATTCCATTCACGCGTGGTGTTCCCTGCAAGGAAAACCGCGTAATGCCCAATTCCCCGAAATCTTCGTGTTTGACAGCTTTATGTGCCACGATCGCGAATGCAATTTTAACTGATGTCGGCATTGGCGAACCAATGGTTCTTCAACTTTATTCCCCATTCGCGTGAATCACTTTCTCATTTGTGATGCGGATAGCCGCTTGCTCTGCGTGGTAGGCTTGGGTGCGTTTGGCATTGGCCTCCAAAGCAAGCCGGTTGATTTCGATTTGGACCGAATTATCCTTTAATAGAGGCACGGGAACTTGGGCAATATGCTGGTCGTCAATTTCATCGACGACTGAACCATAAGTGAAACGGCTAATCAGTTCGCAGCCATATTCCGTGGCGAGAAAAACATACAGATAACCCGCGATGTCCGAATTGCTTGGTTCCACTCTAATCACGTGCTCGTTAATGATCCAATTTGCCCAATGATCGGGGACAAGGGCAACCTTACCAATGGTTCCACTCCGAGTTATGAGGGTCATATTTGGAGAGAGTTTCAGGTCCTTCTCTACACGGCTCCCATGCTTGGCAAGCGACAAATATTTCTTGTTCGCGGGATCCAGTTCATATATCTGTTTACCTCCAAAAAAGGGAACGCCTTGGCCTTCTTTCACATAGACGCGAGCGAAACGCCCCGGAAGTGTGACGCGCTTGGAGATCCGTGGATCGCCGATGCTGGTGATCACAGTTGCTTCCTTCTTAAGGCGGCGCAGAATGACGCCGATTACAGGAACGTGATATGAAGCGTCGAGGCGCCCAGCGAGCTGGGAGACGTGGACGGTATAATTACGCAATCCGGCCTCTTTGCTGGGAGAGCACGAGCCGAGATTCACTAATGGCGGCAATTTGAGCGCCTCGTACAGAAGCCGCTCCGCTTCATCGAGCAAGGCGTTCGATTCGTCCCGTAACTCAAACGAACGGATGACGAGATCGTGAATTTGCTTCTTGACAATCGGTGAGGGATCGGGAATTGGAACGGATTCAAGATGCTCTGGCTCGATGTGTGAAACTACCGCCCCATATTCACTCGTACGGATAAGTGCGTTCCCGATTTTCGTTCGCAAAAAAGCATAGAGATACCCTGTGTCTTTCGGCTCTTTGCATGTAAGTCGTATAAGATCATGGCTGAACACTTGACCATCTAGTGTATCCCCAACGAGTGAAGTCACGCCGATGGTACCGGAACAAGTGATCAGAATTTGTCCTTTTCGAACTTTTAGAGAATCAATATTTGTATTGCTGCGTGATGAAAGATAGCCGCTTGCCTGTGGATATATTTCAGCGATCTGCGAAGGCTGGAAAATCGGAATTCCAGGTTTGTCAATCCATATCCGTTTGAAACGGGGGCGATGATAGGCTGTGGATAATCCCTTTTCACCAGCGATAACAGATTGCCTCCATTTGCACCGCCCAAGTACCTCCCGCGCGTGTTTCCCTTCGATCCCAAAGACGCTGGCTTCGAGCCGTCCGGCCCGCTCGAGCACCTCGTTGAGCGTAACGGAACACCACCGGAGTTCTTCTTCGGGCATTTCAGCTGGATTAAGTAGCTGTGGAATCTTTGCGGTCTTAAGGGCTGCATCCTTTACCATGACAGGCCCTCCTGTTCACGCCATTTGTGAAATGCCTCGGGAACGAGGACGGTTTGATCGTCAATGACTTTCCTTTTAGATTCCACTTTGCTGGTTCGGGTTCCGTTGGCGGTCTGGTCAAGTTCAATCACTTCCACATCGGGGACAAGTATCTCGTTGCCGTTCTTATCCCTCTTAAATAGCGGATTGCCGCGCTTGTCGTGGCCGACACGATCCACCATTGCCATGAAGATGGAATAATCAGCCATCCTTCCCGTTCGTTCCTCGTCGGTGATCTGTTTATCCGTTTTCTTCTGGAGAAATAAGACCGATGTTTGCGTGCCATTCCGGGGTTGAAACGTGTCGGCGTGAAGGTCAATGCTTGCCAGAATGCGCGTTTTGCGGATGAGCCAGTTGCGAATATAGCCAAGCCCGGGCGCTCCGAGAATGGAATCGGGCAGAACGATCCCCATGCGCCCACCCGGTTTGAGCAATTGCAGGCATCGCTCGATGAATAATTGCTCAGGCGGCACGGAACTTTGCAGGCGCTTGGTCAACGTCCAGCGGTCGCGGTCGCTCTTGTTTCGTTCCCAGATATGACCAAGATCGAACTGTTCCAGGATGTGAGGATCCTTGATTGGAATGTTGCTGCCGAAAGGCGGGTTGGTGACGATAACATCGAAGAAGCCGATGCCATCGCAACGGCGCAAGGCTGATTCCATCACGCCGAGGGCTTTAGCCAAATTCTTGCGAAAATCAGCCTCCCATGCGTGTGGTGGTAAGAGCGAATCGGCCTGGAAAATGTTGCCGCTGCCGTCGTTGTTCATGACCATGTTCATCTTGGTGGCTTTGACGAGATCGGGATTCAGGTCGAAACCAAAGAAGTTCGCCTGGGCGATTTCAGCGATGCGTTCCTGAAACAGGCGCTTTTCATCGTCGGTCCACTTGGATCTGGGGCGATTCCCTTCCTCGATGAGGCTTTGTTCCAAAGCTTGAATGGCTTTGTTCATGGCGATGACAAGAAAACCGCCAGTGCCACAAGAGGGATCGAGCACTTTTTCATCGGCCGTGGGGGCCAGCATTTCTACGGCCATATGCATGACATTACGCGGAGTAAAGAACTCGCCCCGGTCGCCGCGCAGGTTCGCACCAACGAGTTCTTCATACGCCTTGCCCTTGATATCGATGTGCGTGTTGAGGAGCGAATATTTCTGAAGTTCGCTAACGATATAAGCCAGACTGCGCGGCTTGAGTTTGATTTCTTCGTTACGGTCGAAGATGCGCGAATGCTTCTTCTTGACTTGCTCGAAGATGGCGGTAATGCGCTTCTTGACAGTTAACTGCCCATCGGGATTGGATCGTTCGCCGGAGGAGGCGTAGAACTCCAACGGCTTGCCGATGTTGCGCTCGTCCTCAATCTTGCAGAAAATGACTTTGAGTAACTCGAAGAAGGCGGGCTGCTTCTGCATTCCATCCGTGGCATAGATGTGACTGTGGCAGGTCTTGAAAACAAAGAGTAGGTTGTCTTCGACAGCATTCTTGAGCCTGTGGCGCTTCGGCCGGTCGATGTCCTCGAGAAGACCATCAGCCGAGGGAATATCGTTGAAGTCAATAAACTCGATTTTACTTTTTTCGTTGATGGTCTTGCGGAAGACCTCTTTGTGCTTGCCGTTTGTCCACATACCCCATTCGCAATTGGGACAGTCCGACA
>Ga0307422_1002104_pt1 | contig 10084 bp, 5 predicted proteins | sample SalMarWE160290MG_FD_202153 | JGI IMG/M metagenome (GOLD analysis project Ga0307422, IMG submission 202153) | Salt marsh sediment microbial communities from the Plum Island Ecosystem LTER, Massachusetts, United States - WE1602-90 | ecosystem: Environmental > Aquatic > Marine > Intertidal zone >...
TCGGAGCTCGGCATACCGGTGCTTTTATATAAACCTTTCACGCGCGCCGATGTTCAAAACTCAATTGAACGGTCCGCCGCCTATCAGAGGGAATCGGCGACCCAAAAACGCTTCTACTTGACCGCCAACGGAGACGCGCGAATATTGGAGTGCCCGCCCCAAAAGAGCTCCAGATTCCGGCTTTTTGTAGAATCGTTGAATTCAGGAGTTGTCCGGGAGATTGACAAAATGGTGGAGGAAGGCTCCAACCTGCTGGTCATTAAGATCGGGGAAGATTTCCTTTCCAAACCTGAGGTCGCGGATAAATTCATTGAACTGATGAATCATATTCGCCGGCTCCCCCTGACAATCCGTTTTGTCGTTCATTCTTCTCAATCGCGCAAAGTGCTCAGAAAGTTCAGTGAGACCGCATCGGTCCCCACCGATACTTCCGTGGAATGCGCTTTGAGTTCCATGGCTTCATGAAATGAATCGAAGAGACCTTGGACTCAGGCGCCGTCGATCACTTCCCGGACTTTGCAAAGAAAGCTGTCGGCCGTAAAGGGTTTTTGAATAAAGGCCGCATTTGAGTCTGATAATCCGTCAAGCTGCGGTCTGTTATCCATATATCCGGAGACAAAAAGCGCAGGGAGCCCCGGGCGCACGGAGAATATCCTTTCAACCAATTCTGTGCCGCTCATGACCGGCATTACGACATCCGCCACTACCAGGGAAACCTTTCCGGCGTGGTCTTCAAACAAGCGCAGCGCCTCTCTTCCATCGGCCGCTTCCAACACTTTATATCCACGATTGATCAGCATTCGGGCAAGCAGGCTTCTAACCATGGACTCATCCTCTGCGAGAAGCACGGTTTCTCCGTCCGCATCGCCGGACGCCTTTCCTTTGGTTTTTTCGGCGCGAAGCACGGTTTTTTCCCCGCAGGGGAAATAGATCCTGAAAGATGTCCCCTTTCCCTGTTCGCTGTGAACTTTAATGAAACCGCCGGCTTGCTCGACGATTTCGTAAACCGCAGACAGTCCCAACCCCGTTCCTCTCTGCGCGGTGGCGGCAGCGAAAACCGGATCGAAAAGACGGGCTTTTGTTACCGCGTCCATGCCCGTCCCGTCGTCACTGACAGCCAAAAGGACATACGCCCCCGGCGTCATTTCTTCATGAGGCCTTTCGGAGCCGCCGGCAAATGAAATGCGCGCCGTTTCAATGGTAAGCTTGCCCCCGGCCGGCATCGCATATCTGGCATTCGCGGCAAGGTTCATTATGAGCTGCTGAATTTGGCACGAATCGGCCCGAATCAATTCTATGCCTTCCTGCGTATTGCAGACGAGCTCCACATCCTCGCTGATAAGCCTCCGAAGCATCTTTTTTAGATCATAAACCAGTTCATTAAGATTCAAATCCTGTGGAGAACTAATCTGCTTGCGGGTAAAAGCAAGCAGTTGAGATGTCAAAGAACCCGCGCGCAGCCCCGCCTCTCGGATTTTTTCGAGATCCTGTCCCCTGGGATCGTCCTCATCGAGATCCTCCAGAAGCATTTCCGAATAACCGTTAACAATGTTTAGCATATTGTTGAGGTCGTGCATGACCCCGCCTACAAGAATGCCGATAGGCTCCATCTTCTGAGCCTGCAAAAACTGGGTTTTCAAGAGCTTATATTCCGAAATATCGCGCATAAATCCGACGACGTATCTTTTGCCCGCTTTATCCGTGAATCGGTCTCTTGCGACGGCAAACACGCGTTTTCGTCCTTGGGCGTCCTCTATTTCTTCCTCGGTAGTGCATTCCTTGCCCGCTTCCATATTGAGTTCCTCCTGCTTGAACATAAACTCATTTGGATTTACGGAGCGGAGCTCGCTAATTGTTTTACCGATAAGCTCGTCGCGCGGTTTTCCCACCAGAATGCAGAAAGCGCTATTTGCATGGATGAGTGTTTGCTCCTCGTTTTTGACAAAAACGGGATCGCGGATTCGGTCGAGAACTAATTCAAAGATTTCGGGATATTTATCGGTGGTTTCTTCATAGGCCAGCAAGGCTTTTTCGGGCATTCATTTATCCTCGCTTATTCAGCCTATCTTTATCGGCTTATCCGCTTGAAATCAAAAGCGGTTTTTGCCGTTTTTTTCAGCCGATCGAGCGGGGCTCTCGATTTTGCAGAGATTGTGTTGGTAAAAGCAAAACGGTCCTGCAACCTGAAGCTTAAAAAGCGTGATAATCTTTGTTGTATTGGATTATTCTCTTTTGCATAAATTGCAATTTAATCATGGCATATTGCATTTTTTAGCAACTAATAGATAACATTCTAATACAAGATTGGCATTATGCATGTATTATTTTGCACTTTTTGCACAAATTGCAAAACAGTTGTTGACACGCAACGCCGATTTTCTTATAGTGATCGTCGAAGGAATTGCCTGACTTGTTGAGGAGCGAAACAATGAAAATGATCCTATCAATAATCCGCCCTCACCGTCTCCAGGACGTTAAGGAGGCTCTTTCCGAAATAGGCGTGGCCGGACTGACCGTTACCGATGTTCGAGGAGCGGGTAGGCAGAAAGGCCAGGTGGAACGCTATCGCGGTTCCGAATACAGCATCGACCTTCTCGCGAAATGCAAGATCGAGGTTGCTGTCGCCGACGACCAGTGCGAGGAAGCAGTTCAAGCAATTCGAAAAGGCGCCTACACCGGCGAGATCGGAGACGGAAAAGTTTTCATTCTGCCTCTTGAAGACTCCATGCGGATTCGCACCGGAGAAAGGGGAGAGGATTCGCTTTAAGTATTAATTTGCAATAGCACTCGAGATGAAAAAAGGAGAGAGCGGGACAATGGTGAAAAATCCAAAAGAAGCAATTGATTTGGCACAAAAGGCGGGGGTTAAAATAATAGACCTCAGGTTCATTGACATGCCTGGAGTGTGGCAGCATTTTTCGATTCCCGTGGAGGATCTCACGGAGGAGTTGTTCGAAGACGGCCTGGGATTCGACGGTTCCAGCATCCGAGGTTTCAAATATATTCATGAAAGCGACATGCTGCTTATCGCCGATCCGGAAACGGCCTATGTGGACCCCCTTCTGCAGGTTCCCACGATGGATCTGATCTGCAATGTTTATGATCCGCTTACGCGCGAACCTTACAGCCGCGATCCGCGCTATATCACCCAGAAGGCGGAACGCTATCTTAAAGGCACCGGCATTGCCGATGTGAGCTATTGGGGGCCGGAGCTGGAATTCTATATTTTCGATGATGTGCGCTACGACCAGAACGCACACGCGGGCTATTATTTCATCGATTCCGTAGAGGGGGTCTGGAACACGGGGCGCGTTGAGAATCCAAACCTGGGTTACAAAATCAGGCATAAGGAGGGGTATTTCCCCGTGCCCCCGACAGACGTCTATCAGGACTTCCGCTCGGAAATACTTCTAAAAATGAAGGAAGTCGGCGTTCCGATTGAAGTTCACCACCACGAAGTGGGTACGGCGGGACAGGCGGAGATCGACATGCGCTTTGCGCCGATGACGAAAATGGCCGATAACGTGATGTATTACAAATACGTAATCCGGAACATGGCAAAAAAGTACGGGAAAACCGTCACATTCATGCCGAAGCCTTTGTTTGGGGACAACGGTTCGGGCATGCACTGCCATCAGAGTTTATGGAAGGGAGACAGAAACCAGTTTTACGACGAATCGGGTTACGCCATGCTGAGCAAGACGGCCCAGTATTACATCGGCGGCCTGCTTAAGCACGCCGCTTCATTGCTGGGTTTCTGTGCGCCCACTACGAACTCCTACCGGAGGCTTGTTCCCGGGTTTGAAGCGCCGGTGAATCTTGCGTATTCCCAGAGAAATCGTTCCGCCGCCGTTCGTATCCCGGTGTATTCCAAGAGCCAGAAATCCAAGCGAATCGAATTCCGCTGTCCGGACCCCTCCGCCAATCCCTATATGTGTTTTGCAGCGCAGTTGATGGCGGGACTCGACGGGATTCAAAACAAGATCGATCCGGGCGAGCCGCTGGAAAAAGATCTGTACGATCTTCCGCCGGAGGAGGCTAAGGCCATAAAAAATACGCCGGGATCGCTGGGCGAGGCGCTGGATGCACTGGAGCAAGATCACGATTTCCTCCTCAAAGGGGACGTCTTCACTCCTGACGTTATTGAAACGTGGATCCAATACAAGCGGGAAAAGGAATGGACACAGGTAAACCTGCGGCCCACTCCTTACGAATTCTTCTTGTATTTCGATCTATAATCCGCCTTTGCGGCTTCATGAGAGTTCGAGGCGCCTCGAACTCCCATGATTTTTATGGCCACGGGGATTCTCCTCGCTTATTCTTTTGATCTATGCAAAAAGAAATTGAGTTTCTCCGCCGCAAGTTCCGCAACGGACGCACCGCTCTGTTTCGTCAAGTCGATTGGACATCCCCATCGGGCGGCCTTCTCGAGGCGCATGCATCGCTTGTCGACGAAATCATCCGCCGGATCTACGCAATCTCGTGCGAATCGGCCGATCGCCGCGCCCCGCGCCATACGAATTCCGCGCTTGCCCTCGTAGCCACCGGCGGCTACGGACGAAAGGAACTGAATCCTTTTTCCGACATCGACATCGCATTTATTCCATCGGAGGAAGAAGACCCCTGGGTTGAAGCCGCGGTTCACACGGCTTTTAAATTGGTCATGGACGTCTTTCTTTCCCTCAGGGACGTCCATGTAGGTTATTCTTTCCGCCCGGTGGCGGAAGCAAGCTCCTGGGACGTCGCGACAAAAACGGCCCTGCTGGATCTGCGCTACGTTTGCGGGGACATGGCGCTTGCCCGATTAATGCAGCGCCGCGTACGGGAAGTTCTTTCCCCGCTGGATTTAATGATTGAAACGCAATCCGCAACAAACGGGCGACAGAAGCCGGCGCGCACCTTGTATCTTGTTGAACCCAACCTTAAGGAAGGCCCCGGCTCGCTCAGGGACTTGCACCGCGCCCGCTGGATATTCCAATTGATGTTCAGCGGGGAGGAAATGGATCTTGAAACAGCGATGCGAACCCTGGCCGGAATTTCCAACCGGCGGATTGCCGAAGTACGGGCGGCGGCGGACTGGTTTCTGCGCGCCCGAACCTGGATGCATCTCACCGCCGGCAGGCTTTCCGATGTGCTGATCACGAATTACCAGGACAGGATTGCCCGCGAGCTAGGCGACTGTTCCGCCCAGGAATGGCTTTCGAAGCATATGTTTTATTCCGAAATCCTAGCCAGATTTCGCGAGACCGCCGTCGTAACCCTTCTCCGCGGTCCCTTCTCAATTAACGGAGTGCTGTTGAAGGACGGATCCCTCCATCTGCCGGAAAATTCTACCGCCTTGAATGCGGCCGTCGGCATGTTTCAATTGTCCCAGAGATATTCGATCCCCGTGAACCTTAAGGATCTGGAGCGGCTGGCGGAGCTGCGCGAACAAATGAATGCAACTCGGGAACCTTCCAAAGAAGAAGCGTGGGCTTTTAAGCGCATATTGGGAGAAGGCCGGGATGTGGCGCACACGCTGCGCACCTTATCGGATCTCGGATTTCTGGACAGGTTTATCCCCGATTTTTCGCTCGTCATGCGCTTTGTTCCTCCGGATCCCGCTCATCGCTATACGGTAGGAGAGCATTCAGTTCGAATGGTCGAGCATCTCGAACTGCTCCGCAGCGGAGCGGACGCGGCCGGGCGCCGTTTTACGGATTTGATCGGCCAGTGCGCCCATTTTGATATCCTCTGCCTGGCCGCGCTGCTTCACGATGCGGGAAAGCTTCTGCCGGGCGGCGATCATTCCGAAACCGGCGCGGAGCTGGCCAAGACCGTTGCGGCCAGGCTGAACCTTGCTCCCGAGAAAAGCGAGCTCCTCGATATTTTGGTGCGGCAGCATTTGTTGCTTGTGCGAACGGCCAGGCTCCACGACCTGAAATCCGCTCCCGTCATCCAGATGGTCGCAGAACGCCTTCGCGGCCCCGAAGCATTGCGCCATCTTTATGTCCTTACCTATGTCGACACCTGCGCCGTCTCGGAAGGAAACTGGACATCCATGGATGTCAGGAACATGGAAGACCTGTACCGCAGAATTCAGGAATTCTTTGATCGCCCGGATGAAACTCAGAGCGAGGGAGCGCAGGAAGATCAGGCGGTGCGCTTACGTAAGAAGCTCGCCGCGCTTCAAACAACCAAAACGGATGCCGCTGTTTTAAAGCACTGCGACGCAATGCCCGCCGGATACGTGCTTAATACTCCCTTGGAAGAAATCTCTTTTCATCTGCAGCTTTTGGACAGGCTCGAGGCGGAAAGGGTGGTGCTGGACGTTTACAACCAGCCGGGAGAAGATTACACGGAGCTCACCGTCTGCGCTTATGACGACCCCAAGCCGGGCATATTGGCAAAAATTACAGGCATTCTATACGGATGCAACGCGGACATCCACAGAGCCCAGGCATTTACCCTGGAGAAAGAGCCTCCGGTTGTTTTGGACACCCTTTGGATTCGTTCCAACGGCGCCCAGATTTCCGAAAACAGGGCCAGGCGAATCCGGACAAGCTTAAAAGACGCCCTCACGGGAGCCAAAACCGTCGAGCGCTTTCTTGAGGAGGCCGGCAAAAATCCCCCCAAAAGCATTGAGCTCGACGGCATCGATATGCGAAACGATCTCTCGGAAGAACACACGGTCGTTCATATCATCGCGCACGACCTGCAGGGCCTCCTTTACATAATGACGCGAAGCCTGTCGCGATGCGGACTTCATATCCATTCGGCCAAAGTCGCTACATGGAACGCTCGAGCAGAAAACAACTTCTACGTAACTACCGCGAAGGGAAGTCAAATACCGAATAAGGACATACCTCTATGGACGGAGTGGCTTGAGCGGGTTTTAAGTGGCGATGGAGCCGAATCCTCCGATCGAGCTTAACCGCTCAAAGATTTAAGGATCCGTGATGCATCGAATCGTTGAAATAGCCCGCAAATCATTGGCTCCCGAACCGGTGCGGCAGGCGCTTGAGGGCGTGTCCGAATGCGTACCTTCCCGCCTGGATGATTATCCTGATTCCTTTCTCCTCGATCTGGGCCAGCTGCTGATTGTCTCGCCCCCAATGCTGGATACGGTGAGGGCGCACCCGGAGTACTTGAGCTGGCTGCGAGACCGGTCGTCGGATGAGGGAGAAATGCGAAGCGGGCCCGCTGCTTTTCGACAGCGCTGCGAAGCCTGGAATGACGCGATCGAGGGGCAGTCGGATTTTTTTGACAGCCTGCGGGTTTTCAAGCGGCGGGAATACCTGCTTCTTTCTTTTATGGATGTAGCCAGCCGCCTTTCCTTTCAAGACATCGTGCACCGATTGTCCGAACTAGCGGACTGGGTCATTCAGACGGCGCTTCAGCACACTTGGAAAAAGCTTGCCGAAGAGGAATCCGCCCGGCCGGCGTCCTTTATACCGGAAAGCGGTTTTGCCGTGATCGCCATGGGCAAACTCGGCGGAATGGAGCTCAATTACAGCTCGGACGTCGACCTGATTTTCTGCCGGCGCAATCCCGAAAACGCAAGGGAACAGGATTTTTTCCTAAAATTGGGTGAACGCCTTGTCGGGGTGCTCTCAAAGATCGGGCCCGAAGGATTTCTTTACCGGATCGACATGCGGCTTCGGCCCCACGGCGCCACGGGACCGCTGGCGCCGACCATCGACAGCCTTGTAAGCTACTATGAATCTTGGGGGGAGCCGTGGGAACGGCAGGCGCTTATCAAAGCCCGCTTCATAGCGGGGAGTCCGGAAGTCGGCAGGCGTATTCAAGACTTCGTTGCCGCCTTCACTTTCTCGAGGCAGCTGGACGAATCCGCGCTCGAGGACGTCAAAAGGATCAAGCATCGCGCCGAGAAAGAGTTTTCTGTTGAACCGAAGATCCATCTGAAGCAGGGCCCCGGCGGCATTCGCGATATCGAGTTTTATGTCCAGTTTTCGCAGCTTACCATCGGATGGAAATACCCGGAGGTTTGCGAATCCAACACTTTGAAGGCGATCGAAGCCCTGGCGCGGACGAAGGTTTTGCTCGAGGGGGAGGAAAGCGCGCTTTCTCTCGCTTATATATTTTTGAGGACTGTCGAGCACCGGCTGCAGCTGAAAGCCTTGACTCCACAGGCTGTTCTGCCGGATTCTTCCGCGGAATTAAGTCTTCTGGCCTCCGCTCTGGGATACGGCAGCGAAGACGGCAATGCGCGGGATGATTTCTTGCGCGACCTTAATCGTCACCGCGTTCGGGTCCGGGGCATCCTCGAACGCGTGTATCTGGCTCCCGGCTACCTTCGGCTTCATGAGCGCGAAGAGGAGCTCGCGCAGCTTCTCAGCGACCGCGCGCCCAGGAGGCGAGTCCATGAACTATTGTCGCAATACGGTTTCCGCGATATCGACAAAGCCTGGCAAAACATCCGGCTGCTCGCCCTGGGGCCGGAAGGACGATTGCTTCCGCCCGGGGAGCGGCGCTCATTCCTCGAATTTGCATTCCCCATGCTGGAGGTCTTGAAAGAGACTATTGATCCGGACAGGGCATTGCATAATCTGGAGGATTTCGCCACCGCCACCGGAAACCGAATCTCTTTTTTAAGGACTCTGGCTTCGAGGCGCCCGCATTTGTTGCGTCTCACCAATCTTCTCGCGCTCAGCAATCGATGCCGGCAGATTTTGTCGCGCCACCCTGAATACTTCGACAGCCTTGCGCGCGGAATATTTCTACATGAGGGGAGAGACGAAGACTCGATGCACGCCGAACTGCGGGAACGCATGGGGGTATCGCCGCGGGGAGAAGCGCGGGAGAACGTCTTGCGGAAATACCGGCAGCGGGAAACGGTCCGGATCGCCTATCGGGATCTGGCGGGGCTTGCGGATTCCCTGGAAATCAGCCGGGAATTGAGCGATCTTGCATCGGCATGCCTTCTCTCGGCCATGAATTGGACACGCACTCCATACACAGACCCCTCCGAAGATCGGAAAGATCCCATGTGTTTGATTGCGCTCGGGAAATTGGGTTCGCAGCAGATGCATTACGCCTCGGATTTGGACCTTATTTTCCTTTATGATGCCGAGCCCGAAGGAACTAGCCCGCAGGCACGAAGCTGCATTCAAAAGGAACAAGATGAAAGGGTTGAAAAAATCCTGGAGCTTCTGGCGGGCGTAACGCCCGAAGGAGTTGTGTATTCCGTCGATTTAAGGCTGCGCCCCGAAGGAGCCTCCGGTATACTGGCGCGCTCTTGGGAGAGTTTCCTGGAATACTCCAGAAAGCGCATGCAGCCCTGGGAGCGCATGGCCCTTGTGCGATCGAGAATGCTGACAAAAACTCGCGGCCTTCAGCAGCGATGGGATGCGCTGATTTCCGAAATTGTCTATGAATACGACTGGAATTCCGAGGCGGTAGAATCCATCCGCCATCTAAAAAGAAGAATCGAAACAGAGAAAAACCGGGAGACGCGGCACACGCTTGATTTTAAATACGGGAAAGGCGGAATCGCCGACCTGGAGTTTTTGGTTCAGTTTCTTCAAACACAACATGGTCGACGGCATCCAAACGTTCGTGCGGCGGGTTTGAATGACGCGCTTCTCGCTCTCCGCAACGAGGGCATCCTGGATGATTCCGAAGCGGATATCCTCCTTCGAGCCCACAAATTCGAGCGACTTGTCGAAAATCGATACCAGCTTATGGAAGAATGGACATCCCGGGAAGTGTCGCGCGAAGCCCCCGCGCTGGCTCGCCTTGCCGGAAGCATCGGTTACGGCAGACAAGAAGCTGCGGCCCGCAAATCCTTTATTTCCGATTGGGACAACACGGCGCGCTCCGTGCGCGCGTTGGTTGAAAAATACTTTTATTCCAAGCAATGAGGTGGGTGTCCATGACTTCGGCAAATCCTATTAACCAGGTTCTCGAAATCGCCAAGCAGGAAAGGGTGCGATTCCTTCGACTTCAGTTTACGGACATATTGGGATCGATCAAAAATGTGGAAATTCCGGAGCACCAGTTTGAACGCGCGCTTGAGGGCCAGGTGGTTTTTGACGGTTCGGCCATCGGCGGATTCCGACTGGAGGAAGCGGATATGATCCTG
>Ga0307422_1002105_pt1 | contig 10077 bp, 17 predicted proteins | sample SalMarWE160290MG_FD_202153 | JGI IMG/M metagenome (GOLD analysis project Ga0307422, IMG submission 202153) | Salt marsh sediment microbial communities from the Plum Island Ecosystem LTER, Massachusetts, United States - WE1602-90 | ecosystem: Environmental > Aquatic > Marine > Intertidal zone >...
AATGAAGAAAATAAGAAAGCGTTTAAGTGGATGCTTAGAATTGGATTAATTTTATTTACAACATCAGGGTTCATGATGTTCATTTGCGAGGAAGCTATGCAAATGGCAAGCTTCGGCAGTTTTGCTTACGCTGAGGCTAAAGACTGGAATGGTTTAGAGAATCATTTAGAACTGATGAAAAGTGTAGATAGTGTTTGTAGTTTTTTAATTATTAGTTTAGGATGGATGAACCCGATAATGTATCCAGCTTATTTGACATATTTGGAAGTTAATGAGGGTTATATAGAATCAGTAGAGAGTAGGATTCGCGCAAAAGCTTAATTTTTTTGCTTCATAGGACTTTCTGGCCAAGACCATCAGTTATTCGGTTAACCGAATAACTTTAAATAGTTTGCATGCTTCAGAAAATCTATGATTTTCTGTATCTTTAAATATTAAATTGTCTGCTCCCGCAGCCAGATTGTCCGGCCAGAAAGAGACAATATTGGGCATATTACGGCTTAAAAAGGCAAAATTTGAAATTAAGAAATTGTCTGCTCAGCCAATCGCGGAGCGCTGTGGGTTGCCTCATCGCTCCGCTCAGGGAGCAGATATGGGTATGTTCGCATCCGCTCACGAGACGTCACTCCTGTTGACGCTCGGCATCGGAGCCTCGCTCTCGGTGTCGCTCCGCTCAATCAGGGCAAATGCAGAATAAGTCCGCCCCCATCCTATCCACCACCCCGCCCCCCAAAAATCTATAAAGGGCAAAACCCATAATAATACAATACCATGGTAAATCCTAGATATGTTAAAGGAAGAAAAAAAGAATATAAAATTATAAAGAGTGAAAGGGAAAAAGGGAGAGTTGTTATAAGAAGTGCAGGTTCTCGTTCTCCTGTTGATGTTGTGAGTATTGATGTAAAAGAAAAGAAAATATATTTAATTCAAAGTAAAAGTGAGAGTCTTAGTGAGGGAGAAAAGAAAAGATTGTATAAAGATAATAAAGAATTAAATGGTTTGTTTCTTGTTTCTTTTGTTGTTGTTTGAGGGGGAGTAATAAAGTAATAAAGTAATACATCAATAACGTCGTACTGCACTCGCCACCCCTCCCCTGCGGGGCGGGGGAGCTTCCGCCCCGCCCCCCAATATAAATAAATTAAAAGTTTTGTTTGTGTTTTGTTGTTGTTTTTGATGTGTTTAAAATGCGAACTTTAAGCTTTTTTTGATGTTTTTAACCATAACACCGCAGGAAAATTTTTTAAAAATATATATACTGCATCACAATAATCTATTTAAAGCCTAATTATTTCTTTTAATTGGGAGAGGCAGGAGTTCCTCGAGGTTTCCTGCCTCCGGGTTATTATAGGATAATACTATATGATAACTCCTTGCTACGAGGGTAATGGTAAAGCCCTTTGATATAAATTATACCTTAAACTACGGCTGGAGTTACATCCTAAGTTCAGATTATCTTGATAGTCCTAAGATAAAAATTAGAGCGTTTTATTCGCCTCTAACCGAATGTTTACAAGTTAGGAGGCTGTTAGATAGGCTCTAAAAGACAAAAGTTAGAAGGAGGTAAAGATGATGAAATTTGACAAAGGACAGATAGAATTAAAAGAATATCCAATACACTTAACCATGCCTTATGGAGTAAGTTCGGGAATAAAAGCAAGAAGATGTCAAAAATGCAATTTAATTTTTTTTACTAATGATGACGACTTCACAAGATGCAGAAGCTGTAAAAATTAAAGAAATGCTGAAATTAATACCAAATAACTTCCCAGTAACTTTAGAAGACTTGGAAGAAATTTTTAAAAATGAAGATTATATTAGATGACTGGCAGAAGAAGGTTTTAGAAGCAGAGGGGGATATTTTAGTCTGCAAAGGCAGAAGAATTGGGGCAACTTTTATAATGGCTGTAAAAGCTGTTGAATATTTAATGAAGCACAAAGGAAGCCAGCTCGTGTGCGTTTCTTTAACAGAGGACCAGGCAAAACTTATAATTTCTTTTGCTTTAGATTATGCTAATGAAAATTATAAAAAATATATTGGAAAAGGCAAGGAAAAACCTCAGCTGGGAAGAATAACAGTTAATGGGGGGCATTTATTAGCGAGACCAGTGGGAAATACAGGAGATGCAGTAAGAGGCTTTAATGGAAATGTTTTAATGGTTGATGAGGCTTCAAGAATGCCGTCTGTTTTTTGGATGGCTGCAAAACCTATTCTCCTGACAACAGGCGGGGAGATATGGATGTGGAGCACTCCTTTTGGAAAGCAGGGCTATTTCTGGGAGAGATTTGATGAAAAATACAATAAAAAAGACCCAAAAGCAAGATTTAAGGTATTTTATCACACAAGCGAGGAAATCGTTTATCAGAGACCTATTTCTGCTTCATGGACAAAGGAACAGCAAGAGGGGGCAATTAACAGACTGGAAGCTGAAAAAAAAGATATGAGCAGGCTGGAATACGGGCAGGAGTATCTTGGACTATTTATGGAAGACCTGCAGCAGTTTTTCCCTGATGAGCTGCTTGATGAAATTTTAAAATTAAAAAGAAGGGAGATAATTGTTAAAGGAGAAAGGCGTTATTATCTTGGCTGTGATATTGCAGGACTTGGAGAAGATGTAACTACTTTTGAAATTTTAGATAAAATAAACAGGGACAATATTGAGCAGGTTGAAAATATTGTCAAAGAAAAGCAATTAACAACACAAACAGCAAAAGAGATAATTTCTTTAAATGAATCCTATAATTTCTTTAAAATAGGAATTGATGACGGTGGTGTGGGCTTTGGAGTCTGGAGTGAATTAATAACTAATGAAAAAACAAAAAGAAAAACTTTTGCTTTAAATAATGCCTCACGCCCTACAGACAAGGACGGGGAGAAATCAAAGAAATTATTAAAAGAAGAAATGTATATTAATTTAAAATCTTTAATGGAAAATAAAAAAATAAGACTTTTTAACGACGATAATTTAAGGCAGAGTTTAAGGTCTATCCAGTATGAGTATGTAAAAAGAGAAGGAAAAAAATCTTATTTCAGGATTTTTGGAAATAACTCACACATTGCAGAGGGATTAATCAGGGGGGCTTGGCTATGCTCACAAGACAAAGGTTTAAATATATTTGTTCGCACTTTTTAATATGGCATTCGCACACGTGTTGGTTACAGAAGCAGAACTTGACGCTATGGCTGGGGAATTAGTAGATGCTACTGGTTGGATAGAAGCAAATAAGCAAACATGGGCTAATCAGGCAGGGGGTTTTTTATGCGGTTTAATGAAATATGATTTAATAACAAATGTTGGCACTTTGACAGCAAACGGCATTCAAATCTTCGCGGAATACATAGCGAGATATTGTGCTATGTCAGGAATTGCTTATAACATGGCAGGATTTACTTCAAGAATGGAAGCAGAAGATATGATTTCAATACATCTCGCAAGATTAGAAGAAATTAAAGTTATGTTAGGAAAAAACGATATTCAAGATTATTTAAAATGAGACTTCCAACGTTTCCTGACAGATTTAAAAGTAATCCAAGAGAAGCTGAACTTCAAGTATGGCAAGGTCCAAGAATTATTGCATCATCCTTTAAATCTATAGAAGGATTTGTTTTTAAAAACTTTATGAATACAATTTTTAATGCAGATTATGAAGGTTGGAACGCAGCAATAAACGGCACAGGAACCCCAAACTTTCAAAACATTCTGTATGACGTTTTCACAGGAAGCACAAAAATAAGTTTAAATACTGTATGGACAATCGGCTCAAACAAAGCAGCATATACAGATATGACAAACGATTATTATGTGGATATTTACGCCGATAGTATTTCAGCCATAGAAGACTTTGAAATAAATGATTGCACAATGTTTAAAGACCAAACAGAAAATATTTGGCGATTAGTGTGTAGAACAGGAACTACTGCAGTTAAAAGAGCAAAAGTAATAAAAACTTTATTTTATGGAACAAATGGAAGTGACCCAAGAGCAAGCTCTACTTACATAACAAATATAACAGCATTAAAATGTTCTGCTGCTACTGATGTTGGAAAAAGAGCTTATTTAGAAAAAACTACTTTTGACCTTGACAATGTCAAAGGAGAAGTGAGGAGATTAGGAACATTTACAGAGGGAAGCAATACTGATATTAATTCTTGGAGTAGATTAGTAATGGGAACTTATGAAGGTGGGGGTTATGTCCAAAGCATGCAGTGGAATATGCCACTTTTTACAGAATTAAACAGAGAAGAAACTGGAGAGTCAAACGAAATAGGAACTGACACATCTGGAGATGACAAAGATACCCAAGCAACATGCGCTCTTTTATTAGCAACATTCGATGAATCTGCTGAAGGATATGGGGTTGCAGTTGTTCTCACTAAAAAAGCAATCACTTGGAGCAATAATACCCAAATAACACAGGGAACTTATGAGATAACAAATGACATCTCATTAGATTTTTTTACAGACAATAGTATTCCTTTATTTACTCAAGCAGCATTTGCAGATGTTCTTCCATATTTAATTTCAACAGCACAAGCAACTTCATTTTCTCAAAAAGTCAATGGTGGGTTTTTTATAGCAAATTATGCAGAAGATGCAACAGGAGATATCCACTTTGATTGTTCAGCAGACAATGGGAGCACATGGACAAGAGATGTTGTTCCTAACACATTCTTCTTATTTAAACAACCAGGAACAAATTTAAAAGTAAGAATAAGAAAAACAGGAAGTATCTCAGATGAAGCAAACATTTATGAATATGGTTTAATTGCTTCTGATTATCAAACAGAAGAGTAAAAACATTTAAATACATCATTTTACATCTTTTTACATGGCTACTTTAAGGACAGGACAAAGCACAGATTTCAGCTCGCAGACAGATTTTTCTACAACTTCTAAAAGTGATTTTTATTCTGTGGATTCCAGAGATACAGACAGCCCGGGATTAGATGAGACTGCATGGACTCCTGAATGGTCTAAATGGCATGGATATTACAGAGACATCCCTGAATTAAGGGCAGTGATTAATAAATTAGCGTCGTGGACTTTTGGAAGAGGAATAGAAGCAGATGATAAAAATCAGGGGAAATTAGATAGATTAAAAGGAAATGGAAAAGACAGCCCAAGATTGATATTAAAAAATCTTTGGAGAACTGCTTTAATCTGCGGGGATTCTTTTGCTGAAAAAGTAAAAGACAAGCAGGGAAGAATAACAAATTTAAAGCCACTTAATCCGGGTTCAATAAAAGTTATTTTCAGCCCTCTTGGAATTATTGACAGATATGAACAAAGTACAGGAGTAGAAAACCCTATCATATGGCAGCCTGATGAAATTTACCATTTATCTTACGAAAGAATAGCAGATGAAATTCATGGTATCCCATTCCCTGAGGCATTGGTTAGTTTAGTTGAAAGCAGAAATGAAGGCTTGAAGGATTTAAGAATTTTATATCACAGAAATATCAAGCCGATTAAATTTTTTGAGGTTGAAACCGACGACACAACAAAATTAAATGCTGTTGAAACTTCTATAAACACAGCGTATAAAAAAAGTGAAAATGTTATTATACCGACTGGAGTTATTAAAGAGATAAAAGACACATCTTCGCCGCAGTATGGAAATTTAGATAGTTTAAATTATCTTAAATTTATAGTGAGGATTTTTGTTAGTGCTTGCGGCATGCCTGAGGTTGTTATGGGCTGGGGAGCAGAGACAACAGAGGCATCTTCTAAAATAATTTATTTATCATTCCAGCAGGAAATAGAGGACATGCAGTTATATAATCAGGAGATGATAAAAATTCAGTTAGGAATTGAATGTAATTTAGAATTTCCTGCATCTATTGAAACATCTATGCAGAGAGACCAAAAGAAAGATTCAGGACAATTAAAAGAAACAAATGTAAACCCAACTAAAGATGGATAAAAGAAGACTTGAACTTTTGAAAGAATTTGAAGACAGGTATAACCCTATGAGAATTAATGCTTATCTTCGCTTTGGCTTGGGGATACCGAGGACAAGAGCGAATGAATTATCTCAGTGGTATGAAGATGTGTTTTATAAAATAGCGTTGAGAGAAGCTGACTTAAATATTGAAGGACCTCATGATGAAAAAAAAGAAAGTAAACTGGAAAGTAACCTGCACAGCAATAGCAGGCATAGTTATCCTTGATAGTGTTGCTTTATTGTGCGGGCATGATGGAGTTTTACTTTTAACTTCAATAAGCTTAATCGCAGGAATTGCAGGATACAAATTAAAAGACAAGTGAAAGGGGGTAAATGAACATGGATGAAGAAACACAAAAGACGCCTGAGGGGGAAACAGAGGAAAAAACAGAGGAAAAGAATGAAGAGGCAGTCTTTCCACTTGACGAAGCAAAAAGAGTTTTAGAAGAAACAAAAACTGAGGCTGATAGAATTACAGCAGAAAGAAAGAAAATAGAAAAAGCAACTGCTGAATTATTAATTAGTGGAAAAGGACTCGCAGGACAGAATAAAGAAGTAAGCGAGGAAGAAAAGAAAAAGCAAGGAGCTAAAGAATTTTTTAAAGGGACTCTTGTAGAGAAAGCATTGGAGAGACATGGATAAAGAAACTTTAACAGCGAGACTAAATTCTTTTAAAGCGATGGTTGAAAACCATAAAAGAGACATTGTTGAATTAAATGTTCTCATAAAGTTTATGGAAAAGGAGATAAAAGAATTAAGTTAATCGGTAAGCCGAATAACAGAAAAGTTTAAATAGTTTATTTTTATTGTTTATTTATGGCTGTAGCAACTAATATTGAAACCCCAACTCGTTTTGCGAGAAGAACTGTCTCAAATGCTCTCGCAGTTCCTATTGGTTCTATTATGAAATTAAATGATGCTAACACCGTTACCATTTCTGCTGCAAATAATGACCCTTTCGGTGGTTTTGCTTGGGAAGAAAAAACTGCAAATGATGGTTTAGTTGAAATGACAGTAGCAATGAATGGAAGATGGAGTTGCACAACTACTGCGGCTGCAATTACAGCAGGAGCACCAGTTTCTGTTGGTGGAGCAAATGTAGTAAGAACTTCTATTGAGGCTGATTTTCCTTTGGGTTGCCAATTAGGTTCTAATCGAGCATTAAATACAATCGGTGGCGGTGGTGGAACCGTTATCGTGGATATAGACTAAGATGGCAGCAGACACATGGAGAGAGGCAGATTTAAGAAAAGAATATATTGATTCAGCAGTAAAAGCAGTTAGTAAAGAAATGGCTGTCCTTAAAACACTATGCACAATTGATTCTTCTGACGCTTGGACTGAGAGTTATTATAGAGAAACTAATGACGATTCTACAGGCGGAGGAACATACTCATCTATAGGCGGAATACCTCAAATGGCGCCTTTACCTTTTGTTCAGGTAACAGAAACAAAAGTAAGTTCTGTAATTCTAAAATATGGAGATGAGAGTATTATTTCTCTTGAGATGATGCAGGCTGCAACAGTTCCTATGCTGCAAAGGCATATTATCAGAATGGCAAGAAAAGTCAATTATCAAATAGACACGGTTATTGAGGCTGCTTTATCTGCTTCATTTGGAAACACAGTTGCCGTTACTGCTGGCTATGAATGGGACAGCGCAACAATCGCAAACAGAGACCCAATTAAAGATATACTTGACGGAATACAAACATTAAGAGAAGATGGAATTGATGCTCTTGACGGAAATGGTTATCTTATTTTGAATGGAACAGACTATACAAACATAATTTCAAACTCAAAAGTTCTTAATCATCCAACTTTTAAGACTGTCTCTGCTGTGCAGAATGGAGTTGTTAATGAATTGTGCGGATTAAAGATTATGCTTTCTGAAACCATAACTGCTGAAACTGCTTACATTGTTCATAAAGGGGAGAGTTTAGTTTGGAAACAGGCAGAGCCTCAAAAGGTAGTTACTATTGAAGACCCTGGTAAATCTACAACCATAAGGACTTGGGAGAGAGGTGTTATTCAGGTTCAAGCTCCTAACGGAATATGTAAATTTACTAATACGAGGGCTTAAAAATGGCTTCTATTGGAAACCACGAGGACCTGCAAATTAAACTTGCCGCAATTTCTGATGCAACTTTCTCAGGCTCAGATACTTTAACTGATGGAGATGGAGATTTAGGAGCTACAACTCAGGCAGAACTTGAAGGAGTTTTACAGAATTTAGGAGATACCTGCAACGCAATCATTCTCGCTTTAGAACAATGCGGAATACTCACACCAAATTAAAATGAGTAAAGAATACAGAAAGAAACTTGCAGACGAGTATAAGGAAAATCCTAAGCACCCAGAGTATAAGGTTTATTACGATGAGTTCTACAAGGAGCCAGAGGAAGAAGTTAAGCCTAAACCTAAAAAGGAGAAAAAGAAATAATGGCTGCAGGAACAGCAACAGTTTTAGGTCCTTATGCTTTGAATGATACAGTTAATATAGCGGCTGATTTAACAACAGAAGGCGGAGCTGTTATTAAAACTATAACTTCTTATCAAGATATAGAAAACAGACAGGTTTGGTTTGTAGTAGTAACAGCGGCATAATTATTTAAATCCTAATTCTCTTAATTTACCATGGTTTTTAAAAAAAATCCTTTAATTCCTAAAAAGGAAACTAAAGGAAAATTCCAAGAAGTTCCTCATAGTGCAGGTATTCTCGACGATTTTGCTGTAAGAAAGAATGTTGCTACAAGAGAGGGAACGATAGAGAAAGTCCCTGTTAATGATTCTGACATAGTTAATAAGAAATATGTTGATGACCATAGAGGAAGATTAAAATTAGTAACTTCTAACCCTGCAACTGGGGAGGAAGGAGCGATGATTTTAAATACTATAAATCACACTGTAAATATATGGCATTATGGAAGTTGGTATTTATTATACACAATGGAAGTATTTATTTTGTTAGAAACAGGAGATAAAATGTTATTAGAAACAGGAGATAAAACTATAGTATAAAATGGCAGACCAAAAAGTATCAGCACTAGACGCAATCGAGGCAGCAACAGCAGATGATTTATTATATTTAGTAGATGGAGCAGCGGCAAGTAAAAAAATAACTTTCGCTAATGTAGAAGCATCTATCGACCACACAAATATAGTCGCAGGAGATGGAAGTGACCACGCAAATGTCGCGACTAATACGGCAGACATCGCGACTAATGTAACAGCGATAGGATTAAACACAGCAGATAGACACGCAGAAATTCATGATATTGCTTCTCATTCAGATACATCAGCGACAGGGGCTGAATTAGACACTCTAACAGATAATTCTATTGCTAATACTCTACACAGACATTCGGAGTTGGTGGCTTCTGATGGTGCTCCGGACCCTGCGTTAAGTATCGATGCAAACGGCAACGTCGGCATCGGGACGACGAGCCCTGCTGCTGAATTAGACTTTGGAAATTCTTTAAATGGTGATGTAGATGGAGTTTTGTTTTATAAATCTGGAAATGTAAAACATGGATTGAAAATAGGTGGTTATGATAGTTATCATTACTTCCCAAGTGATATTGCAGGTTCGTATGATATTGGAACAATGTCTACTGAAGATGGAACTACATATTCAAGTAAATTTACTATTTTAACTTCGGGCAACGTCGGCATCGGGGTAAATGACCCAGACGCTAAGTTGGAAGTTGCTGGGGATGTTCATATAAGCAATAGTGGAGATTTAATAATCGGCTCAACTACTTTAACAGAAGCACAATTAATCGCTCTACTTGCTTTATTGGAATAAACCGAAAAGTATTTAAAGGGCACTTACTTACTTAGTGTATGAAAACATTAAACGAAACATTTACCGACGAGGAATATAAATTATTATTTAATGAAAAAGAGGAGATTTCTATAATTGAAGGTGACATTAACTGGCACGACTTTATATTAAAGAAGTGTTTGAAAGGATGGCACAAAAGAAAAAAATGACAGAAGAAAAAGAACTTAAAACTTTGAAGGATTTGAAGGAGAAGTATAAGGCATTGATTAAAATAGGTGAGAGAAAGATAAAATCAAAAAATAAAGATTATCAAAAAAGGACAATCCAAAGAACGAAAAACGCTATTG
>Ga0307422_1002106_pt1 | contig 10077 bp, 4 predicted proteins | sample SalMarWE160290MG_FD_202153 | JGI IMG/M metagenome (GOLD analysis project Ga0307422, IMG submission 202153) | Salt marsh sediment microbial communities from the Plum Island Ecosystem LTER, Massachusetts, United States - WE1602-90 | ecosystem: Environmental > Aquatic > Marine > Intertidal zone >...
CTAGTGTCATCAAGGATCCAGACTTCGCCGCCGCCCCACCCATCGTACCCTCGGATCCACACGATCGTCCCCTCGTCGTTGATGACCGGAAAGACATCGGATACATCGTTGTCCGTGATCTGTGTAACGGGTCCATTGTCGTAGTGGTAAATTTCGGCGCTCACCCCTACGGCGCTTGTCCCGGCGCTGAACACAATCTCGCCGCAGTTGTTGAGCCGGGGGCGCAAGTGTTCGAGCGCTTCCATTCCCGGAGTTACTTCAATGATCTCAAAACCCTCTGGAATCCGATAGCGCTGACAGGAATCGTTTTCACAGACGGCACCGCCGAGGTAGTGACCGTTCATGATATCGCAGAGCGACTCATCCATGTCACCGCCGTCGTCCAGGCATTCGGCATCCTGTATGCAGCACGCTCCGGTGGCGCAGACAAGCTCGTTGCAGGGTCCGACGCCTTCCAGGAAATACCCGCCAAGCTCGCGGCAGTCGAATGCATCCGTCTCCATGCAGGTCGATTCCAGACAACACGAACCCCAGGCCGTCGGCGCCGGTGGATTCGGGTATGTCCACACCGCGAGGGGTGGGTCATTCGACCCACCGATTACGCGCGTAATGACACCTGATGAATCCAAGGCGTTGAGCGCACCTTTGGCGCGGTTGTCCTCCGGGAAGCAGGCGACGTCACCGGGACGCGGCAGGCCGTTCGTCCAGTTCGCCTGGAGCTGCCACGCCCCGCCGGGCGGACCGACGTACATGGTGTCACAGGTACGTCGGTTGTTCGAGGCTTCTAAAGTGGATTCCTCTATTGCACACGGTTCATCCCGCTCATTCCCCCCCTTGACAAGGGGGGGATAAGGGGGGGTCGAGTCACCAGTTACCTCCGCCGCCAAGGCGGAACACGCGATAACCGAAGACACCGAAGCGATAAGGAGGCGTATCATGATAATCCTCCGAGTTGAGCAGATGCATTATAGCCGAACGTACATCCATTTTCCAGCCCGTGCCGGCCCGGAAACTGCTTCCCCTCCCCCTTGCCAAGGGGGAAATCAAGATTGGCGCAGGCGGGCAGGATGTTACCTACAGCACGTCCTCGCTTCGCCCGGACACACCACCCATGGCGTTGACTAAAGTCCGCGGCCTGGAGATTGCGAGATCGGTCAGTCTGAGTTTGAAGGTCGGGACCTCTCTTCGCGCCGCTGTCGCGTGTTCAAGGGCCGGGTGAAGCGGGCTCCCGTTCTGCGTTCGGTTTCGTGAGATCTTTGATCTCAACGCCCTCGCGTGGGGTGAAGGTGAAGTGGTCCTCACCAAACTCGATGTTGAACTCGATTTCGTTCAATTCCAACACAAACACGGACTCCTGGGTCTCATTCTCCGTGACCATCTTGCGCATGATACCGGTCTTCTTGTCGAGGAAGACGCGTATCTTGTGCCGGCCGTTTTTGTCCACGCCCTCGAAGACATACGTGTCGTCGCCGTTGACCGGTTCATCGGCGAGACGCTTGAGGTCTTTCATGCTGCGCAGGAGATTGAACAGTCCGTTTCCGCCGATCTGTAAGATGCTTCCCGGCCTGGCCCAGTCTTTGATTATCGTCGTCCCGGTATGTCGTTCGTCCATGGTGTAGAGAAACCGGCCGTCACTGACCTTTGTGAGGCGTTGCTGGGTACGTGCCCAGGGTATCTCCGCATCCTCGTCCGTGTTCTTGATCATGATTGTGTTGCCGGTCACATATCGTATCAGAAGCTTGCCGTTGCTCTTTTGGCCGTCGTATTTTCCGATGGCGGCCTGATGTGTCTCCACACCCTTGAGCCGGTCGAAGGTCATGTTCGCCTTCGCGGAGACAGAGTGGATTTCATCCCAGCGGGGGAGCAATTCCTTCTCCACGTCGGTCAGGATGTCTTTGACCGCAGGTATCACGCGGATGGCAAGGTTCAGCTCCGCTCCCGGTGACGGAGGTGTGTCGCTTTGGGCGGGGTCTGATGACTCCGTCGCCTGAGCCTCGGACGACGCCGACGGAGGTTCCGTCTTGGGTTCGGGTGGCGTTTCCTGCGAGTTCGAGGCTTCCCGCTGCGCACCCGGTTCATCCCTGCGGCACGCCAAAGGCACGGTCAAGCCGACCAAGGCGGACAACGCAATCATCAAGACCTGTGTTCGGTACAACATGTTCGTCTCCACTGTCGTGTTAGCTTCGCGGCGGACAGGGATCGCCCGGATCACCGCGCAGATTGTAACGCAAATCCGAGCTTGCGTCGCATGCGTTCGTCAACGCTGTTCAACGCTCAAATCTGCGAAGGTTGGGGGCTATGATTGCCAAATGCCAGTCACAAATCGAAAGTTGCGAGCGGTGACCGGAGACGGAGTCAATGCAATAACTCACATGGATATGTGAGATGTACGCGCCCGGCGCGGTTCAGTTATCCTCCTCCATATCGATCAGCGCCAGCACGTCAGCGGCCGTGGCCAGAGTCTCGCCCGTCGCTTCGCTGTACCGCTGGTAAGCTTCGATCGTACGTTCCTGCTCAAGCAGTTCCTTTACTTCGCTCAGCAACGGGTCGTTCAGCTCACGAATCAGTTCCTTGGCCCGTGCCTTGCGATTCTCTACGAGGGCCTTCGACTCGCGCATCGTCACAAGGGCCTCGGCCGACGGGCAGGGGATGACGATGGCCCATCGGTCGTTTTCGAGCGCAAGCTGTTGCACGATGGACGCGCCAACATCGGGGCTCACGGCGTATCGAATCTGCAGATTGTGCGTCGGACGAATGGGGTAGTCGAATACCTCGCCAAACGGAAGCGAATCATTCTCGCCGATCGGCGTCGCGTCAATTTCATAGTCTTTCGGAATCTCGTTGACGAGTGCCTGAAGAAGTACCTCGTTGTAGAAATCCTCGTTGTCCTCGGTGATCCGTGCAAGGCACCGGCTGTGGATCAGCGCGCGGAGCTTCTCCTCATCGTCCGCATTAACCGCCGATACGAAAGCGGCTGCAAATTCGGCATGACTTTGGGCCGTGGTCGCCGTACGCTCGTTGGCCGGTGCGACATCCGTCCCTTCGTCCTGCCGTTTACATGATACCAGCATCATCAGGCCGATACTTACAAAAACAGGCCACGCTCTCATCACGTATCTCCTATGCATGTTGAATATTGTATTCTCGCGTTGGATGCCACGGCCAAGTCCGTCAGATCAAATCCATCTCAGCCGGGCCCATTCAAATCCACTCCAACCAAAGCCAATACTGGTCAGGGAGCGACACGATCTTCAGGTTGCACGATTGTACGCTCTTTGGCCAACGAGTCCAAACGTTTGCGAGCGGGCGGCTCATTCCCTTGGCGGAGCATACAGGTCAGGCTCCTGGATGGCTGAGCTTGCGGTAGAAGCGGACCTCGACGCCCATACGGTAGCCCGGCTTCTCGAAAACCGCGCGCGAAGCCACGCTTTCCGGTTCGGTCAACACGGTAATGATCTCGATTCCGTGGTAGCGAATCGCAGCCTGACAGGCCGACACCAGTGCCACAGCTACGCCGCGTCTTTGATATTCGGGCAGGACGGCCAATCGGTTGATCCAGCCTTTTCGATAATCGTGAGACCCCAACACGGCACCGACGATGCGGTCACTATCCGTAGCCACCAAATAGAGATCGGGGAACTGCTTGAGCTGCCGTTGAAAGGCCTGGTCACTTTCGCGCCCTTCGGAACAGAAACTCAGACCACTGTCCGATCAGACTTCGACAATCTGCGGATAGTCTTCCACCTTTGCCCCGCGGATCGGCAGCAGTGTTTCGCGATATCCTTCCGTTATGTCCATGAATCGCCCGCCTGGAGGTACAGCAGGAGAAACTGCGACAGATCAAACAAGGTGTGGGCCACGACGGCCGGGATGATCGAGCGCCGCCAGATCGTCACCACACTAAACACGAGTGACAGAATGGTGACCGCGATGAGTGCCGACGCGGTCTGATCAAACGCGTGCAACGCCGTGAAGACGACGGTGCTCAGCAGAACCGCGACCGTCCAGCTTCCGGTCCCGCGCCGCAGTCGCGTCATGAGGAATCCCCGAAAGAGAAGCTCCTCATACAGGCCGATCATCAATGCTACGCCTGCAAATCCCAAAGGATGCAGCCTCGGCACCATGTCGATAATACGATCCGCGTTCTCCTGCATCTGCTCCCAGAGGGTCGGCCAGATCAGCCAGACAAGGGACATCGTCAGGTAAATGAGCGCGTAAGCAATCCCCGTGGCGCCGATCCCGATCAAGAGGTTCAGGGCAAACCGCCTCCGCCCAAGACCGACCGATTTCGCCGATTGCCCTCGGTATCGAAGAATTGCCGCGATGATAACGATAGTACCCGCTGCACGAACCGCAAGCATGGGCAACAGGCAGGCCCGCTGGAGTGCCGAGTGGGCCGGGTCTTCCAACAGGTCCGGTAATCCCAAGGGCATCCCGACAATTACCGCAATGGCCGTCTCCATCCCTACCTCGAGGAACACCATAAAGAGGACAAGGGCCGCCACATCCAACCAGGTCGCCCCGACCGTGCTGGTCCGCAGGAGCAGTTCGTTGGCAATCGGTCGGGTCTGCACGGACGGCAGTGTTATCGGTCTGGCAACGGGGATTCCGTCCGCTGTCGGTCGCGCCGTGGGGATTGGATCGTTTTGGAATGGACCAGGCACTTCACTCATAAAACGCCATGCTACGGAGCGGACCGCGGGATCGGAAGGGCTCGGGGCCGGAAACGTCATATTCCAGCAGGCATGTTCAACGCTCCCTTCGAGTTGCGAGGCCTGGCCGCAACCCCAGCCGTCGCAGATTTGCACGCACTACTGTTTTCCCTTGCTTTTTCCCGGCGGTTCCAATAGGATACATTTCCGCTAGCGTTTTGGGGGTTCGGGCACACCACACTACCTCTTAAAAGGAGGAGAGAGATGAGAAGACAGCGCTTTTCCTCACTAATGACGGGTATCGCATGCATCGCGGGAGCGGCGTTCGCCGGCGATACAGTCAAACCTGCCGAGCATTCGCAGGGGGTAAACGATCAGCCAAACGAACGCGCGTTTGCGGCCGCGGTCGAGGCATCTGGTGATAATGACCAGGCGTTTTTGGCCGGGAAGCGGGCCCTTGACACGAGGGCGTCACGCAACTCCCCAACTCCGGTTTGGGTTGCGAATGGTGGCACGGCGGTGGGAGTAGACGGGGTTCCGTCTGTTGAGGTCAAAGTCGCCGATCAGATCGCGTCGCCGGGTGTGGTGGCTGGCGAAGAGGCCGACCAGCGTCCAATCCACCCGCCATTTGACGAGATCCAGCCGATATTCATGCCGATGACGGTCGATCAACCGCGTTTGCGCGACCCGGGCGTGCCGGTCTTTCACGACGCTGTGACCGGCAAGACGATCGAGCTGCCGATCGGCGAAACCAGAGCGGGTGAGCCGACCCTTCAACCGGGCTTCAAGGGTGTGGCAAGCGGCGAAGACACTGAGGCTCTTGCACGAACGTTTTGGGATATGACGCAGATCACAAACACGGAGGACTACCCCTGGCGGATGAACGTCAAGCTCATCATCCACTTCATCGACCAAATAGGCCAGGACCGGTGGGGTGGCTGCTCCGGATCGATGATCGATGCCGAGACCGTACTTACGGCCGGTCACTGCGTTTACGGCCGGACTGCCGACGGGCCCGACATCTTCGATTGGGCCGAGGAAATCTATGTCTACCCCGGCAGGGACGGCTCGGATAACCCATTCGGCTATGCGCGCGGCACCTATTTCGGCTCGTGGACGGGCTGGACCTCCGGCGGGAGCTTCGACGCCGACCTGGGATTAATCCGGGTCACGCGCGCCGTCGGCATGCTCACGGGCTGGTATGGAACCGGATGGGACTTTAGCTGCAGCTGGATCACTGGGCAAACATTTAACAATGCCAGCTATCCGGGTGAAAACTGCCCAATATCCGGCCTGCACAACGGCGACGACATGTACTACTGGTACGGGAACTTTGACTCGTGCCCCGGCAATCAGCTTCAGATCAACACTGGTGGCGGCCACTGCTATGACACCGTCTGGGGCGGCATGAGCGGCAGTGGCGCGTATCACCTTGACGGTGACTCGCGCTATGTCCATGCGGCTTGCTCGAACTCGGATCGAATGTGGGTTGGGCGTTACTGCCAGCTCTGGGGTGCTTGGGCAACGTACATGAACGGGACGTTTATCCCCGGCAGCCGCGGCACCACGTTTGACCTGCAGGCCCTCGACGCCAACGCCGCACCTCCGGTGATCCCTGCTGGAAGTGCCCTTACACTCGCGGACTTCCTAGCCACGAACCCGACCAACGCCGCCGCCAGCGGAGTGTGGACCGTTCGGACATACCTGTCCACGAACAGCGATATCTCCAGCGGCGATACGCTCCTGGGCACCGGAACGTTCTCATGGGATTTTGGAGCGATGAGCTCGGTTCGCGTCGGGCTTGGGCATCCCACGATTCCACTGGCCACGCCCCCCGGCGATTACTATTTCGGTGTAATTCTCGACCCGGCAACTGACGTGAACAGCTCCAACAACGACACTAGCGGCTGGGATGCAGTACCGATTACGGTTGTTGATCCGCCGCCGCCGAACGATTCGTGCTACAGCGCGACGGTTATTCCTATCATGCCAATTGCACCCTACGATCCGCCGTTGCTCAATACACGCGGAGCAACAAGTTCGACCAGCGATCCGCTTCAGAGCTGCACGTATGGCGGGCCGAAGAAGAACTCCAACACGGTCTGGTACCGCTACATTCCGCCGTGCGACGGCCAGCTGAACATCGATACGTGCGGCAGTAACTACGACACGGTCTTGTCAGTATTTACCGGCTCATGCAGCTCACTTACGGAAATCGCCTGCAGCGAGGATGCCTGTAGTCACCAATCGGAGATCATCGACCTCGCGGTGGATGGACTCCAGCCGCTCTACATCGAGGTGTCGGACTATAATCTGCCCAACGGTGGAGACCTGGATTTCCATCTCGACTTTGTTGCAACGGGGATTCCGGAAAACGACGAGTGTGAAAATGCGGAGTACATGAGTGTGCCGTCTAGCACCTCTGGCTGGACACATTGCGCTACACCGGACAGCGCCCCGTACTGCGGGACTAGCAATACGAGTCCCGGAATCTGGTACCGGGTCTACGGCACCGGACACATGATGACGGCTTCGACTTGCACCGAGTTCTGCGAGTTCGACACGAAGATCAGCGTCTACTGCAACGACTGTGACACTCTGACCTGCGTCGCCGGAAACGACAACAATTGCGCTGAGTATTTGCCCACGTTCTCTACAGTCTCATGGTGCTCGCAGCTTGGCGCCGAGTATCTGATCCTCATGCACGGGTCCGGCAGCCAGACCGGCGGCTGTGTGCTCAGCGTATGGGACGGCGATACACCGTGCATCGATGCCGTTGAGTGCGGCGGCGAGACAATTGGCGCCTGCTGTGCCGGGTGGGCCTGCGAAGAAGGCGGTTTCTGTGGTTCGTTCCAGAACTGCGGCGGCGACCACGACTGCTGGTGCTTCGAGACCACCGAAGGTGGCGCGCTGTGTTCGGACACGCACGAACAGTTGTGTTCGACGCTGACGCCGTGCCCCAACGGCCAGGCTGATTGCCCTACGGGTCAAGTCTGCGTCGTGAACACATGTTGCCCCAACCCGGATGTATGCATCACCCCGGGTTGCCCAATCACGCGCGATGCCTCGGAGGTGAGTTTCCCCAAGGATGGCTCGAACGCTACACCGCACAGCGGCACCGCCGAGGGGCAGACCGCACCGACGACGAGGATGAGCGGCATATGCAAGGAGATGCCCGAGGTCACTTGCGAGGCACGCAGCAACCTGTACCAGGGCGACGGCACGAGCTGTGCGACCACGATCTGCCCCGGGCCGACCGGCGCCTGTTGCCTTGACGGCGACTGCATCGGTACCATGGAGAAACCGCCTTGCGTGCGTCAGGGAGGAGAGTGGTTCGCCGGCGAGGACTGCGCAACGTTCATCTGTCCTCAACCGCCGCCGATCGGCGCCTGCTGTGCGCCGTGGGTCTGCACGGAGGGCTTCGTCTGCGATGGAGGACACTTGCCCGTGTGCAACGGGACGTTCGGGCCTTGCTTCTGCTTCCATACTGCTGAAGGGGGATTGGCATGTATCGATGCCTTCAATCAGGGCTGCGGCGAGCCGTGTGACACGACGGCGGACTGCCCAGTCGGAGCACCGTACGTCTGCGTCGTGAAAACCTGCTGCGACAGCGGAGACCTCCGCGGCGTCTGCATGCAAACCGGCTGTCCGCTTGACGGACCGGCCGGGGAGACTTCGGCCGTTGATGAATCCGGGCCGGTGGGCAACCTCTCCCTTGAACAGGTCCTGTCCGAGCGGAGTGTTGATCCACAAGCGTGCATCGATCTGGAGGAGCCGGTATGTGACTTCTACGTCGGCTTATACCAGGGTGACGACACGACCTGTGACGACACGATATGCCCCGGACCACCCCATGCCTGCTGTCTACCCGACGGGATGTGCGTCGAGACCAACCATATCAAATGCGTTGATCACGGTGGTGATCCGCAAGGGCCCAACACGACATGTGATATGGTTGTTTGCAACCCGCTGAAGTGGGCCCAGCCGCCGGTTTTCAGATCCACTTCCCAATTCCCCGAATGCTTCTGGGGTTGGGATGAGTATTCGGTATATCGCGGCCAGTACATTGTTGCGGACGATTGGCGTTGCAACAGCAACCTTCCAGTCACGGACATTCACTGGTGGGGATCATATGATCGCTGGGACTCGCCTGCTCCGCCGGAGGTGGCACCAAAGGTATTCCATATCGGCATCTGGACGGACGTACCAAGTGGCGGCCAGGTACCGTTCAGTCATCCCGGAAAGATGATTCACGAATGGGTTGTCGAGCGAGAGCGACTGAACGAGCGACCCGTGGGATGTGATTACTTCCCGGAGCATCCCGTGGACACGTGCTTCCGGTACGATTTCATTATCCCGTCCACTGAATGGTTCTGGCAGAATCAGGATGAGGGAGTCTACTGGGTAAGCATCGCGGCTGTCTACTCGGATGATCCGGAGCGGAATCCGTGGGGCTGGAAGACCAGAAAGCATTACTACAACGACGCCGCGGTGCGAATCATAAAGCCTACGGATCCGACTGTTCCCGGCTATCAATTCGAGGAAGGCGAGCCGATTGAATATCCACCGCAGACCCCTTGGGACATGGCCTTCGTGCTAACGACTACTTACCCAGACGAAGCCTGCTGCCTTGACAATGGCGACTGCGTCAACCTCCCACCGAACGAGTGTCTGCGGGAGAATGGGCAACCACAAGGTGTGGGTACGACGTGCACCCGTCTCGAGGCCTGCTGCCTGCCGGACGGCGCTTGCAAGGAGTTTGATCCGCTGTGCTGCATCGAGTTCGGTGGCGAACCGCAGGGTGCCGCCACGACTTGCACCACGCGGGTGGCCTGCTGCCTGCCGAATGGCACTTGCAAAATGCTCGATCCGCTGTGCTGTGAGGAACTCGACGGCGTGTCTCAGGGACCACAGAGCATGTGCACTGAGCGGGAGGCCTGCTGTATGCCCGAGGGCACGTGCATGGACCTTGACCCGCTCTGCTGCCTGGAGCGGGGCGGAATGCCGCAGGGTCCGGACAGCGGCTGTGTGGACACGACCATCGCCTGCTGCAATCCCGACGACGGGAGCTGCATGGAAACCGACCCGGTGTGTTGTGACGACACCGGCGGTGTCCCGTCGCCGATCGGATCGCGCATCTGCCTGGATGATCACAACGACAATGGGATCGACGATGCGTGTGAGATCCCTCCGGAGGCTTGTTGTCTGCCGGACGGAGGCTGCGTGGACACCGACCATCACGACTGTGTTGTGAACCTGCAGGGCGATCCGCAGGGACCGCACACGAACTGTGCCGACACCCTCTGTCAGCCTCTGAAATGGTCGCAGCCACCGCTGTTCAATCCCGACGTTTCTGAACATCCAGACTGCTTCTGGGGTTGGGACGAGTGGTCCACCTACGGTGGACAACAGATCGTCGCGGACG
>Ga0307422_1002108_pt1 | contig 10074 bp, 8 predicted proteins | sample SalMarWE160290MG_FD_202153 | JGI IMG/M metagenome (GOLD analysis project Ga0307422, IMG submission 202153) | Salt marsh sediment microbial communities from the Plum Island Ecosystem LTER, Massachusetts, United States - WE1602-90 | ecosystem: Environmental > Aquatic > Marine > Intertidal zone >...
CCCTGCCGTAGAGCAGATCTTCTCCGTCACGGGTGATCACCAGGTTGTCTGACAGGTCAGCAAACGTCAGTCCGCTGACATTCAGGTTCATCAGGTCTTCCCAACCTCCTGCGCCGCCATTGGCTGAAGTATCCCACGCAGCTACCAATTCATCGAAACCAACTTCAATATACGAGCTGGTCGGCACGTCGCTTAATATAGCACCCGGTAACCCAATGGTTTCGTCCGGATAATAGAGGAAGTATTGCGGATCCATATAGACATTGAACAGGTAGGAGTAGTCTTCGAAGAGCCTCCAGTATGCTACAGGAGCTTCGTAATCCTTGGTACAGAAAGTCCATGAGCATCCATACTCTGAGACATTCCCACCTTTGATTGGCATTACAGCCTCATCAAAAGTAAGCGTAAATTGTTGCCTTACGCCAATATCGCAGGCTCCGTCTGCCGGATCCAATGTCGGCGGATTGAGCTGTGCTGTGGCCATAAGGCTTACCATGCTAAGCACGATAACAGAAAAAAGTTGTGTATAAAACTTTCTCATAGCTTAAAAAATTTAATTGAACTTAATTGATTGATTGATTTTGAATTATTTAATTTCATTATCACTTTTTTACATAAAAAGGACACTTTCATTTTATCTCAATATACAAACGTATAAAATTTCTCCACAATGTACAAACTAATTGCCGCACAATTATTACATTTTTCATACAATTTTATCAATAATATCCCGACTATTTACCAACAGGGATAAAATTTTATTAAGAGTCATCTGTTGAAAACTTCTCAAATAAAAATTTTACAATTTTAATGTTATTATTTCAAATAATGGCTATAAAAATACGTTTTTTTAGCAGAATACAGAAGGGAAACCGTTTTTTTAGCATAATTATTTAATGTGTATCATAAAACATAATAAAATGCGGATCCGGAAAAAATGGCTATACATTATTATATATATAGGGGCGGTGTGCTTTCTTTTTTCCTGCAAAACCTGTGATTGCCCCGCATACAGCCAGGCTGACAGCCTCAGGCAATTGTCTTCCGACGGGAAAACTGTTTTCGTAGCTTCTGTGATGCAATGGCAGGGACATGCAAACAGCGGTAAGGTGAAAAAATGAAAAGTGAAAAAATGAAAAATGAAAAATGGGGAAAGGGGGAAAAGAAGAAGAGAGAAAAAGTGTTGTCGTTGTTGTTATTGTTGTCGTTGTTAATGCTAAGCCGAACCATGAGAACCAAGAGAACACGAAACGGACAACCAGGATCAGTATCCTGGATAAGTGATAAGGTGATTAGGTGGAAAGATTATCAGTTCCCGATATTAAATCGGGACTCCGCTTCGCTTCGTGTCAGATTTCAGTTGGGGCGTGCACCATGTCCCGGGTGTCCTTCCGGACGGTTTCTCATTTACTACGTGCTTAAATTCATGAGGTTGCTTCGTCACCTTCGCTTTGCTTCGGTTCCTCGCAATGACGGCGTGTTGTATCGGGAGGGAGTATGTTTGGCGGCTGCGCCGCCAAACATACTCTAATATCATCATGTGGGATCGTCATTGCGAGCCGATCCCGAAGACTTTCGGGAGAGGCGAAGCAATCTGTTGAAAAGTTACTGATAAACCGGAATTGATTGATCTTGAGTGATCTTCATTGATCTTCATTGATCGTTCCACCTTACAACCTTTCCACTGTTTCACTTTATCACCGGACCGTAGTTAATAAGAAACAACATGTACTGAATATTAACCCATATTAATTTGTACTCCTCCATCTATAAAAATTCTCTTCTATTTAAAATATAATCCTTACTTTTGCATGGCTAGAAGAAGGCTGGATAAGCAAAAATTAACTATATTAAAATTTATATTAAAATTATTCAATTATGGGTAAAATTAAAATAGGTATTAATGGTTTCGGTCGCATAGGGCGTCTTGTATTCCGTGCAGCGATCGACAAGGAAAATATTGAAATAGTTGGCATCAACGACCTGATTGACGTGGACTACATCGCATACATGCTGAAATACGACTCTACCCACGGCAGATTTAAAGGGGATATTTCCGTAGCAGACGGCAAGCTGGTCGTGAACGGTCATGTCATTCGTGTTACGTCGGAAAAAAATCCGGCCGACCTGAAATGGAATGAAGTCGGAGCGGAATATGTGGTGGAATCAACCGGGCTATTCCTGACGAAGGAAAAAGCACAGGGTCACCTGCAGGCAGGAGCAAAGAAAGTGGTTATGTCGGCTCCGTCAAAAGATGATACGCCAATGTTTGTTATGGGAGTGAATCACACATCGTACCGCAGCGATATGGACTTTGTGTCGAATGCATCGTGTACCACCAACTGCCTGGCACCGGTAGCCAAGGTCTTGCACGACAAGTTCGGGATCATTGAAGGATTGATGACCACCATCCATGCCACCACGGCAACCCAGAAAACCGTTGATGGTCCCTCCATGAAGGACTGGCGGGGCGGACGGGGCGCCGGACAAAATATCATCCCTTCCTCCACAGGAGCAGCCAAAGCAGTAGGAAAAGTGATCCCTTCGCTGAACGGGAAACTCACCGGCATGGCGTTCCGCATTCCCACACCCAATGTATCGGTGGTTGACCTGACCGTACGACTCGAAAAAGGAGCTTCCTACGATCAAATCTGTGCAACCATGAAAGAAGCTTCGGAAGGGGAATTAAAAGGAATCCTTTCCTATACCGAGGAGGCAGTTGTCTCCAACGACTTCCTAGGCGATTCCCATGCATCCAATTTTGATGCCGGCGCCGGAATCGGATTAAACGATCATTTCGTAAAAGTGGTTTCCTGGTACGACAACGAATGGGGATACTCCTGCAAAGTGGTTGAACTGATCGAATACATGGATTCCGTAAAATAATGGTTCCCTTTATATAAGGTACAAAGACTGTCTGAAAAAAAAATAAACCGCAAAGAGCGCAACGGTTTCGCAAAGGGAACAAAGTATTCCTTTTATTAATTACGAAATGCTCTGCGAGCTTTGCGCATTCATAGCGAACTTAGCGGTTACCGTATTCAATAATTTTTCAGACAGCTTTTGTATTATTCAAACCTCAAGGATTCAATGGGATCCAACCGGGAAGCTTTCTGCGCCGGATAAAACCCTGAAACCATTCCGACCACAAAACAGGAGAACACTCCGCTCAGAATCCATTTCCAGGGGATGATAAAGGTACTTCCTATGCCTATGGAAACCAGGTTGCCAATCAGAATGCCGATCAGGATCCCGAAAGCTCCTCCGATCTGGCCGATCACAATGGCTTCGATCAGGAATTGCTGTTTCACCGTACCGCTTTTCGCTCCTACTGCCTTCCGGACACCAATCTCCCGGGTACGCTCAGCTACCGACACCAGCATAATGTTCATCAGGCCTACAGCCGCTCCAAAGAGAGTGATTAATCCGATAATCGTGGCTACAAGGGTTATGTTTTTAATGTTATCCAGTAGGATATTTACAATATTATCGCTTTTTTCCACATTAAAATCGGTTTCATCCAGTGGGCTTAATCCCCTCACAATCCGGAACTGTGCTTCCGCCTGTCCGATGCCGGAATCAAGGTATTCGGCACTCCGGACTTTCACCTGCAGGTTATAATTCATATGAGGCCGCGAAAAATAACTCCGCACATTGGTGTAAGGCAATAAACAGAGCAATCCGTTCATTCCGCCAAATCCGCTTCCTTTCTCTTCGAGTATCCCGATCACTTTATACTTTCCACTGCCTATGCTGATGATCTTTTGAAGGGGATTCTCCCCTCCGGGAAAGAGATCTTCAGCCAGTTCTTTTCCGAGGATGACCACACTTCTTCCTGAACTGATCTCATCCCTGCTGAAGTTCCTTCCGGTACCAATCTCAAAACCTGCTGTCTGCAAATAATTCTCATCGGTGCCCCTAACCGTAACGTTGGGATTGGTCTTTTCGGAACCGTATTTTAAGGTAGCCGTACTGGTAGCCATCACGGATACGGATACAATAGCCGGAAAATCAAAGGTCTCTTTAAACTCTTTTGCCTGGTAATAGGAAATAAAGGAATAGTTCCGTGTCCGGTAACGTTTATTGCCTACCTGCACCCGTAAACCCCTGCTTGTGAGGGTAAACGTATTGGCTCCCATAAAATTGAATTCCTGGGTGATCGATGATTTGATCGAATCGATAGCCGTCAGAATCCCTACAAGGGCTGTTATCCCTATGGCTATGATCAGGATCGTAAGAATCGTCCTGAGCAGATTGGAGCGAATCGATAGCAAGGCAATCCGGATATTCTCAAAAAAAAGTGTACTGTTGCGCATAGTTCCCTGGTTATAAAAAGCAAGGTAGGAAAAAACACCTTATCCTTGTCTGTTTTTATCCATTAGTTTACAGGTACCGCTGTTTATTACATATCGAAGAACTTAAATCATTTTTTAATTTACGGAAAACCCGAACAGAAGACGAAACGGTTCGATAAAACGATATTGTTAGGGTTTTTTAACATTTTTTAATGGAGGCATTTTTTCTGACATTGATCATGTTTTTTGAACTGTTCAAAAAACACCATATCAACTTTTTAAACGCAGGGCGGATTAACATAATGGCCTGTTGAATGTGTTTTTCATCCCGGAACCGGATGTTCTGATTGTTGGTTTTTAATCAAATTCGTTTATACATTTACATTCGTTTTCAATCGTGAAATTTATGATTTACAGGTTCAAAATCGTATCACCGGAAGCTAAGAATTTCTTATTGCAGCTTCAGATTGACGGGAGTGAGACCTTTCATACCCTTCACGAAACGATACGGCAATGTGTTGATTATAAGACACATCAGATGGCCTCTTTTTTTATTCGGAATGGGAATGGTAAAAAAACGATTGAGGTATCCATGCTGGATGCCGGCCTGAACGGATATCCGAATTATTCGATGTTACGGACAAAAATATCGGAACTGGTATCCCTGAAAAACAACCCTGTTTTATACACCTTTGACCTGTTCAACGACCGATCTTTTATATTGGAACTAACTGGAATAGATATGGAAAAAAATCTACAAGAACCACTGACCGACCTTGAAGGGCAAACTCCTGTACAAATGCTCGAGGAGGATGTTAATGTACAGGAATCAACCGCCCGGCAGGAAGACGAAGTATTCCAGGATTTTGGAGTCCTTGAAGACTATACAGAGATTTTCGGGGAGATGGACCCAATCTAAGATTCCCCGGGAATTCCTTGTCGGTCTTTTAACCTTTTTTCAGACTGTTCATCTTTTTGAACAGTCTTTTTTTTGTTCCAACCGCAACAAATGGATTCGTGAAAAGGATGAACGATTTAAGGCAACTTTAAATTAACTCTGCCAAATATTTTGTAATTTGCTGTCCAAATAAACCGTTACCTGAGGTAAGCTAACGAGCAATGAACCCGGGATTTATTATTACGAACGATGCAAGGACCAATCCATACAACCTGTCTGATTTTCATTTTGCCTGTTTTGCTCTGTTCTTCCTGTTACAAAGAGAACGAGCCCCCTCAGATACAAAGTACTACAGCGGACCCAGAAACCATCAAAACCGGAGAAACGACTCACCTGACCTGCGTTGCCACGGACCCGGATAACGACAACCTCACCTTTCTCTGGTCTTCATCAGCAGGTACCTTTCCCCAAGGTGCTAACCGTGATTCCGTAGTATGGGAAGCTCCGGATAATGCAGCAACCTATACCCTGTCTGTGATTGTTAATGACGGGCATTTCAGTGCCCTTGGCACGATCAATGTAATGGTTGAGGTAAATCCTCATTTATCTGTTGCTCCTACTGCTTTGAATTTCGGGATAAAAGAAACCGAAAAGACAATAGAAATAAAGAACGACGGAACAGGCACCTTACTATGGGTACTCTCGGAGAATCTGAAATGGCTCACTACAGACAAAATTTCGGATGAAGTGACAACGGAAACAAACACCATCGCCTTTTCTGTGAGCAGGGACGGTCTGGAACCGGGGATATACAGCGGAACCGTTTCGGTTTCCAGCAACGGAGGCAACCAGGATATTAGTGCCACCATGGAAGTTCTGGATGAACCCATGCTATCAGTTATACCCATCGGGCTGAACTTTGGGCAAGAAGAAAATCAAAAAATCCTGGAAATAAAAAACACCGGAAATAGTACATTAATCTGGTCCATAGCCGAAAATATTCCATGGTTAACCGTAAATCCAAAATCCGGAAATACCACCGAAGAGACGGATCAGGTTACCCTGAACGTGAACCGCGACGACCTGGAACCGGGGAATTACCGTGACTCTATGCTGATCTACAGCAACGGAGGGGATCAACCTATAACAATAACCCTGGAAGAACAGGAGCATTCAGGATATTTCACGGATGAAAGGGATGGGTATATTTATTTATGGGTTAAAATCGGAACCCAGTATTGGATGGCAGAGAACCTGGCTTACTTGCCGGAAGTAAGTCCCCCTGCGTATGGATCCATGAACGATCCCTATTATTACGTATATGGGTATAACGGAACAGACGCTTCGGAAGCAAAAATGACCCATCCGTATACGACTCACGGTGTTTTGTATAACTGGACTGCCGCCATAGGAGACGCAACCGGCAGCACCTCGAATCCAAGCGGTGTTCAGGGAATATGCCCCAATGGCTGGCATTTGCCCAGCGATGGTGAATGGGAGCAACTGGCACAAACCGTCCACAACTGTGAAGGTCCCTACAATCAATCGGGTGATGATTGGTTAACAGTAGGAAAACACCTGAAGGCTTCCGGTGGGTGGAATGACAATGGCAACGGAACCGATGATTTTGGCTTTGCAGCTCTCCCCGGAGGATACCGCTACTATTATGGAAGTTTTTTCCATATCGGAGATACCGGTTACTGGTGGAGTGCCACCCAGTACAACAGCCACAATGCCTGGTACCGGTATCTGCACTACAGCAGTCCAGACTTCAGAAAAAACAACTACTCCAAAGACTATGGCTTCAGTGTACGTTGCGTGAGAGATTAGGCCAATAAAACAGAGTGCCTGAAACAGAATATCCCAGTGAGGATTTTACCTCAGTACCCAAACCTCGCTTTAACAAAAAAAGAGTTGTCACAAATGACACCTCTCTATTTGGTGGGAACTACTGGATTCGAACCAGTGACCCTCCCGATTGTAAATCGGGATGCTCTGAACCCGAAGTTATCAGATCCTCCAATCTTTTCTCTTGGTGGGAACTACTGGATTCGAACCAGTGACCCTCTGCTTGTAAGGCAGATGCTCTGAACCAGCTGAGCTAAGCTCCCATTGAAGATTATTCCCCAGTGACCCTCCCGATTATAAATCGGGATGCCCTGAACCCATTGAGTTAAACTCCTATCGAAAATTATTCCCAGTGACCCTCCGATTAATCCCGATAGCTATCGGGAGGGATGCTTTGAACCCACTGCTTAAATTTTCCTCATTCTATGTCAATATTTCCGGATGCAAAGTGATGTGCGTTTCCGAAAAAGCGATGCAAATATAAAATCATTTTTCAGTTCTGCAAAATAAAACCTACGGCAAAATTTCGGCTACCACAAACGTACTGCCTCCCACGAAAATAAGGTCTTCTTCGTCAGCATTCTTCCGGGCGGCATTCAGTGCTTCTCTGACGGTTGGGTAAGACGCTCCCGGCAATCCGGTTTTCCGGGCCCTTTCTGCCAGCACCTTTTCATCCATTGCCCTGGGAATATCAGCCCGTGTAAAATAAAAGATCCCTTCCCTGGGGAGCAATCGCAGCATCGCTTCTGCGTCTTTATCCATAACGACCCCAAAAACAATATGAAGACGTGTAAAGGGTGTCTTTTTCAGTTGGTTTGCCACAGCCCGGATCCCGTCCTCATTATGGGCGGCATCGCAAAGAATAACCGGACGGGAGCCGATCTGTTGCCAACGCCCCTGAATACCGGTTATTTTCACCACCTCATCGAGTCCGCTGCGGATTGCCCCCTCCGGAATATACCAGCCCTTTTCCTGCAGGAGCCTGCACGCTTTTAACACCGTACCCACATTCTCACGCTGATAGGCACCGGCCAGTCCGATCCGGAGGTCCGGGAAAACCAACCGGCCCTTTTCATATACCTTGAGAAATTGTTTCCCTTTGGGGGCAGGTTGTTGAGAGCCTACCGAAAATTCGTTGGCAGCATAAAAAAGGGAAGCGTTCATCCGGCTTGCCCGGGTTGTAAAAACAGGGCGAATTTCCGGTTGGTTCCTCCCGATAACCACCGGAACTCCCGTTTTGATGATCCCTGCCTTTTCTCCTGCGATCGCTTCCAGGGTGTTCCCCAGGAGGTTCGTATGATCGTATCCGATGTTGGTAACAATAGAAACTTCAGGAGTAATAATATTCGTTGAATCAAGTCTTCCCCCGAGACCAACCTCCATCACGGCAACATCCACCTGTTCCGTTGCAAAATAATCCATGGCCAAAGCCGCGGTTAACTCAAAAAAAGAGGGCTCAAGCCTGTCCTTTTCATTGATCCGGCGGAAATTCTCAATCCAGCGTATGACTTCCGCTTGCCCGATTCTTTTCCCGTTTATACGAATCCGCTCTCTGAAATCCTTCATATGGGGCGATGTATACAATCCGGTTTTCATCCCTGATTGTTGAAGTATTGCAGCAAGCATATGCGAAACAGAACCTTTTCCGTTGGTGCCGGCTACATGAATCGTCCTGTAATTCCGGTGGGGATGGTCGTATAACCGGTCCAGGGCTTTCGTGTTTGCCAGCGAACTCTTGTAGGCCGGCGGACCGGTACGCTGAAACATCGGCAACTGATGATACAAATAGTCAAGTATCGCCTTATAGGAATCCATAAAAAACTTATTAACCGATGCAAGTTTATTAAATTTAAAAAAACAGAGGGCTACCCGAAGCAAATATTTCTATTTTTAAAAATAAATTAGCAATTGTATGCCCGTAAAGAAAAAACCAAATAAAATATTTATCCTCGATACCAATGTCATCCTCCATGATCATACCTGTATTTATCAGTTTCAGGATAACGACATTGTACTTCCTATCACCGTCCTTGAAGAGCTGGATAAATTCAAAAAGGGAAACGATCTGATCAATTTCCAGGCACGTGAGTTTGTAAGGAAACTGGATGAAATTGTTGGGGATGAACTTTTTAACGGAGGGAAGCAGTTAGGCGAAGGAATGGGAAAACTCCGGATTGAAACCGGAAAACCTCCCTCTGAAGCGATTAAAGTCTCCTTCCGGGAAGACATCCCTGACCACCGGATCCTGGCTATTGCCGAACACATCGCCAGGAACAATCCGAAGCAGAAAACCATTCTGGTCAGCAAGGATATAAACCTGAGAATGAAGGCCAAGTCGATAGGCATTCAGGCTGAGGATTACAAGTCAGACCAGGTTTCCAACACCGATGTTTTTGAGAAATCCATCACGGTTTTTGAAAATTTTGATACCGCCCTGATTGATAAGCTCTATGAAAATGGATCCTTCAGTCCGGAAGAAGAAAACTGGGACTACAAGGCAAAAGCCAATGAATGTTTTATCATGCGGGCCAACTCCTCGAGTGTACTGGCACGTTTTGATCCGGCTACCCGGCGTATTTTCCGGGTTGAGAAAAAAACGGCTTACGGAATAAAACCGCGGAATGCGGAACAGACATTCAGCCTGAGTATTTTGATGAATCCTGACATCCGGCTGTGTTCCCTGACCGGAAAGGCCGGAACCGGGAAAACCCTGCTTGCACTGGCTGCGGCCATCGAACAGCATAAGAATTTTGACCAGATCCTGCTGGCCCGGCCCATCGTGGCTTTAAGCAACCGCGATCTCGGTTTTTTGCCGGGCGATGCTTCCGAGAAAATACATCCCTATATGGAACCCCTGTTTGACAACCTGTCGGTGATCAAACATGTTTTTAATCCGAGGAGCACCGAATACCTGAAAATTGAAGAACTCATCAAGGAGGAGCGGCTGGTGATCACTCCCCTGGCCTATATCCGCGGCAGAAGCTTGTCGAATGCTTTCTTCATCATTGATGAAGCCCAGAACCTAACCCCTCA
>Ga0307422_1002112_pt1 | contig 10060 bp, 10 predicted proteins | sample SalMarWE160290MG_FD_202153 | JGI IMG/M metagenome (GOLD analysis project Ga0307422, IMG submission 202153) | Salt marsh sediment microbial communities from the Plum Island Ecosystem LTER, Massachusetts, United States - WE1602-90 | ecosystem: Environmental > Aquatic > Marine > Intertidal zone >...
TTGTTACTTTTGCATTTTGATACTGCGGTTCAATCAAAATGTATAATAAACCGAAAAAAGCAATAATTATAAGTATATCAAGAAATCTTAATGTAGCTTTGTTCATTTAGCCTCCTTATGTATGTGTTAAAAATAATGAATAATTAGATTATGTCAAGGGGATTCTTAGGGCATAGCCCTACGAATGAGTCGCGAGTCTTGTGTCATGTGTCGAAACAAAAAAATCAGAAAATATAAAATCAGTGTAAATCAGTGAAAATCCGTGGCTAATATTTTAGTTAGGAAGGTTAGGCGGTTCAAAACAACAAAAAAATCCTGTAAATCTGTGTTAATCCTGTCTAAAATTTTGGGTTGTGAAGGGTAAAACAAAATTAATCTTTTTTTCTCTGTGTCTCCGTGTCTCTGTGTGTTCCGTTTTTCTCTGCCTGCCCTGCTTGCCCTGTGGAATAGGAGTCCATCATGTAGCAACTTCTATTCCATGGGGCGAGCCCCGTAGGGAAGAATGACTGTATCGGGGTAGGGAGGTTTACCCTGTGAAATGCGAAGCGATATTTAACAGGGAATGACCGTAATAGGGTGTCCTCTGTGGTAAATGTTTTTTTTGTGGAGTGGTTTATATCCTTGACAAAGACAATTATCAAATTATGGTTAGAAAAAATTTTATTTAAATATGGAGGGAGAGATACAAAATATGGGAACAGAGAATACGTTTGAAGCGATAAGTGAAAATTTGAAAGATATAAATAATATTGTGATGGTGATGAGTGGTAAGGGTGGTGTTGGCAAGAGTACGGTTGCATGTAATCTTGCTCTTGTTTTAGCTGGGCGTGGAGAAAAAGTTGGACTTATGGACATTGATATTCATGGGCCAAATCTCCCCAAGATGTTAGGTGTAGAAAAAGAGAGGATGCAAAGTTCACAAGAGAACAGAATCGAGCCGGTTGTAATATCCGATAATTTAAAACTTGCGTCTATGGCATTTATGCTTCAGGATGAGCATCAGGCTATAATATGGAGAGGACCTCTGAAGATGAAGATTATTCAGCAGTTTCTCAGTGATATCCAGTGGGGTAAGCTTGATTGGCTGATTGTGGATGCTCCTCCCGGTACCGGAGACGAGCCTTTATCCATGGCTCAGCTCGTTCCCGCAAGCAGTGCGATTGTGGTAACTACTCCACAGGAGATTTCAATTCTTGATGTAAAAAAGTCAATTGATTTTGTCAGGAAACTAAATATAAAACTGCTCGGTATTATAGAAAATATGAGCGGTTTTAAATGTCCTCACTGCGGAAAAGAGATTTCGCTGTTTAAAGAAGGAGGAGGAAAGAAACTTAGCGTAGAAATGGGAATTCCCTTCTTAGGCTCTATCCCCCTGGATCCGGAATTGGTAGATGCGGCTGATAAGGGAGTGTTATATGTAGAAAAATTTCCGGATTCCCCCGCGACAAGGGTTTTGAAGGAAATTGCTAAAAAGATTAGCAGATAAGAAAGAAGACGAGTGAGGATTAAGGATTAGATGAAATGTATAGAAGAGAAGCAAGGATTAAGAAAAAACACTTACCACTTAATTCTTAATCCTTGAACTGCTGACTTGCTCTGCTTCTAACCCTGGTTTTTTTGCAAAAAAACCATTGTCCTTGACATTTGATTAAATGTATATACTTTCGGCAAACAGGAGGTAAAGTGGAATTAATAAGCGAAGAAGATAAAAAATATTTAAGAGAAGAGTTTGATAAGGCTCTTAAAAGAGAGGTAGAAATCCTTTATTTTGGAGAACAAGGAAAGGGATCTCAGTATTCTATACAAACAAAAGAACTGTTAGAAGAGCTTGTAGCTTTAAATGATAATTTGTCTCTTACTCTGAAAAATTGTGATGATGCCGACGAAATGAAATCTGAGGGATTGAGTTTTTGCCCCTCGATTAAGGTCAAGTCAGAGCGGAGCGGTTTCGTAAACTTTTATGGTATTCCCGCAGGACACGAATTTATATCTTTAGTTGAAGCTATAAATGATATGGGTTCGAATAATCTTTCACTTCCTGATGATGTTGTCGAAGGTTTGAAAGGAATTGATGAAAATGTAGATATAAAAGTTTTTATTACCCATAGCTGCCCATACTGCCCGGGAGCTGTTAGAAATGCTCACCAGTTTTCTCTGGTAAACGAGAAAATTAAAGGTTCGATGGTTGATGCTAATTACTTTGGAAAACTCTCGATGAAACACGGAGTTTCAAGTGTACCCCATATAATCGTTAATGATAAGACTGGTTTTGTTGGCAACATGCCACCTAACTTGTTTCTGGATAAAGTAAAGGAAGCTTTAAAATAAATGGATTTTTCTGTAAGAAAAAATGAGCACGGTAGCGGCAGAAAACACTTCTCTGCGGCTGTAATAGGCAGTGGTCCGGCTGGATTAACTGCGGCTATTTATCTCGGGAGATCTAAAGTCGACACGGTAGTTTTTGAAAAGGTTATTCCCGGTGGGTACGTTGTTAACGTTGAAAAAATCGAGAATTATCCTGGTTTTGTGGAAGGTATATCCGGAGAAAAATTGGGGGAACTTTATGCTCGGCATGCCGAGAGGTTCGGCGCGGAGATCCGGTCCGAAGAAGTTACAAAATTAACGTTAAATGAGGTGCCTTTTAGAATAGAAACTTCGCATGGTTCTTACACTTCGGATAGCCTGATTTTGGCAACAGGTACTTCGAATAAGAAGTTAGGTGTTCCGGGAGAGGAAGAATTCACTCATAAGGGAATTTCCTTTTGTGCAACCTGTGACGCACCCTTCTTTGAAGGTGAAGATGTTGTTGTGGTGGGAGCAGGGAACTCGGGAGTTCAGGAATCTCTTTACATTTCAAGATTTGCGAAGCATATAACGATAATGGAATTTCTCGACCACTCTACTGCAGAACCGATACTTATAGACCGGTTAAACGAGAATAACAAAATAGAATTGCTGACTTCTCATTCGGTGGTAAGTTTTAAAGGAGAAAAGTTTCTAAGTAACGTTGATGTTAAAGATATCAAGAGCGGAGAGGTGAAAAACCTTAAGGTAAAAGGAGCTTTCATTTACGCAGGCGAAATTCCGAATAACGATTTAGTTAAGGATACGATAAAATTAGATGAGAAGGGTTTTATCGTTACCGATGATAGTTTACGGACTTCGATTAAGGGAATTTTTGCTGCAGGTGATGTAAGGAACACACCCTTGCGACAGGTAGCAACTGCCATTGGCGACGGAGCGATTGCCGGTCATGAGGTATATAAGTTTTTAGAAGAGAGCAAATGACTATAAAAGTTTATACAAGTTCAAGTTGCCCTTATTGTGCCAGGCTTAAGAGGTTTTTAAGAGAGCATGGAATTAAATTTAAGGAAATTAACATTTCGAAATACCCATCAGCCGCAAAAGAACTTAAAAGTAAAACCGGACAAACTGGGGTTCCGGTTACACTTTTTGGAAACAATAAGATTGTTGGTTTTGATGAACTTAAGTTGAGAAGACTATTAAAAATAAAATAGAGAAGTAATTATGAAGAAATTTGTTTTTCTTTTATTATTTTTATTGACCATTTCCGGATGCGGCAGAGCTGAGGGTAATACCAAGGAGAAAGAAGGTGAAGGAAAAATAGGATTGGCGAAATCGATGATTGCGCCTGATTTTACTCTTAATGATATGGAAGGGTATGAACACAGTCTTTCTGATTACAGGGGTAAAGTAGTGCTGGTTGATTTCTGGGCAACCTGGTGTCCTCCATGTGTAGTTGAAATACCTTACTTTGTGAAGTTCTACGATAAGTATAAGGAAAAAGGTCTCGTCATTCTTGGAATGAGTCTGGATACTGACGAAAGGCGGCTTAGAAATTTTATTGAAGATAAGAATATGGAATATCCTGTCTTGGTAAATGCCGGAAAAGTGAGTGTGATGTATGCTGTACGGGCAGTACCGACTGCTTATCTAATTGATAAGGATGGAAGGATCGTGGGCAAGTTTGTGGGATATGCTCCCGGACACGAAAAAAAGATAGAGGAGACCTTTCTCAAGTTATTGGAGAAAGAGAATGAATAAACGTATACTTGTTTGCATTTTGGGGCTTATCTTTTTTATTGGGTTTTTTACTTTTGGGATTACTTCCCAGCAGAGGTTGGATACCGAGCATAGAGGTTCAATTATCTGTTTTCCCTGCATAGGCATTGGTTAGTATGTTCGGATGGCTGTATAAAAGAATTGTCCGGTATTGCATATTAATCGCGTCATTTTTTGCGGGAAACAATTATTTTCATAAAACTATCTACCAGGGAAAACTAAAGGGCTTCTTTTTCCCGGGATTGAACTGTTATGCCTGTCCGTTAGCCCGGTTTTCTTGCCCTATTGGGTCTTTGCAGAATTTTATCGGTGTTAAAACTTTCCCCTTTTATGTGTTGGGATTCATGGGGCTTTTAGGTATAACGCTGGGAAGATTTGTGTGTGGATGGATTTGCCCTTTCGGTTTCTTTCAGGAACTTCTTTATAGGATAAAAACTTTTAAAATTCGCATTTCCCAAAAATATAGTTATTCCAAGTATATAGTTTTGTTTGTTTTTGTTATGATTCTTCCGTTTTTCACCAGCCAACCATGGTTTTGTAAATTATGTCCGGCTGGAGGAATAGAGGCAGGGATTCCTCAAGTTATATTGAACCCTTACCTCCAATCCCTTATCGGCAGATTGTTTTACGTTAAAATGGCAATTGTTACTATGTTAGTATCCTTTTCGATCTTTGTAAAAAGACCTTTTTGCCGTTTTGTATGCCCTCTTGGGGCAATTTATGGAATTTTCAATAAATTTACATTTTTCAAGATAAAGGTTGATGAGAAAAAGTGTATTGAGTGTTATGCCTGCCAAACCGTTTGTCCCATGGATGTTGCGATTTTCAAAGCTCCGGATTCTGTAGATTGTATCAGGTGTGGTGAATGTATTAAGGCTTGCCCTACCGATGCCCTGTCTTTTAAATACAGTCTGACATCTGCAATTAAAAACCCTTCTCAAGAAAATCGCAGATAAGTTTACTCTTTAACCATAAGAGAAAGTCCCAACTTATTAAGAGCCACCAGACCGATAATCACCACCGGAAGAATATTAACCGCCCAGGCGATTATCGAAAAACTTAAAGCACTGCTTTTAGGTATACCAAAGAGACTTAAAGAAAGAACCACAAAATAATGATAAGTTCCGATAAATCCAGGTGAAGAAGGAATGGAAATTCCTAAACTGCAGATTGCTACTACTGCAAAAGCCGCTCCAAGAGAAAGCTGGAAGCCGAAACTTATAAATAAAACATAATAAACTATGGCGAAGCAGTACCAAATAAACAGGGATTGAAGGAAAATATATAATAGAATTTTTAAATCACTTAAAATTCCCAGTCCTTTTATAAAAGCCTCCAGAAATTTCTTAATTTTTTCTTTAAATTTTCCGGGGGATAACGAAACGAAAATGTTTATTGTTTTAGGGTAAATTTTTAATATTATAAGAAATATTATGATAGATATTGTGAGTATCAGAGTTGCCCAGAAGATTTTAGAAACTATAGTATTGTAGTGTATCAATCGAGAAAAAATCAACAAGAATAATATTAGAGTAATTAGATCAATTACTCTTTCTACTAATATTGTGGCAAAAGAAACGCTTTTTGAGATATGCTCGGTATGACTAATAGCGAAAGCCCTGATAAACTCTCCTCCTCTTGCGGGAAGAATGGAGTTTGCCATAAACCCTATCGATAAAGAACCAAAGGCGTTGCCAAACCGAGTGTTTTTTAATGGTTTCAATAAAAGTCTCCATCTATATGCGCGGGGGATAAAAGTAAAACCGTTTAAAAAGGTGGCCGCGATAATGAGAGGATAATTGGCTGATTCCAATGCAAGAATAAGTTCCTCAAAATTTACTTTCAAAAAAGCTAACCAGAGAAAAAAGCACTTAACAATAAACCTACAGCTATATTAATTTTTCTCATTTACAAAAGAAGAAGCAAACAAACGGCTAAAACCAACGTACATACTGTTATAATTCTGCCTGTTCTAAACGTGCGTGGATTATAAACCATTTCCACTTGATGTATCCCCTTCTCAACCGGTATTGCTCTCAAGGTATAATCCGCACAATAAATCTTAGTTTCCTGTCCATCGATATAGGCTTGCCAACCTGGATTATAGATCTCGGACAAAACGAGGAAACCGGAAGCAGAGGTTTGTACTTTCAGGGAAATTCTGTTAACTTCAAACAACTTATTTCCAATTTTGTATTCGGGGAGTTTTTTTTCTCCCGACAGTGAGATCAGGGGATTTTCTTCAAGTATAACCTCATCAAAATAACGAAATTCTTCTTCCGAGAGCATGTCTAATATATTATCTTCTTCTTTTTCTAAAGTGTATTTATAAACCATAAAAGCTCGAGGCACATAGCCTTTTTTAGATACTATCTTTATCCCTCTTCCTTCTTTGGCTAAACTGAATTTATATTTAACGTTTAATAAATCCAATTTTCTATCAGAAGGTAATTGTGAAAATTCCACGAATCTTTTTATTCTAAGAGGGGTATATCCTTCTATAAGTTCAAGTTGGTATATATTACCGCTGTTCCTCTTTAATATCAGCTGGTTGCCTTCTATGGCGTTTATCCTGAATTTTTCTTTTTTGCTTTCTTCCTGGAAATATTTAACAAGTTCATGAAAAGTATAAAATTCCTGCGGAGATATCTTACTTTGATTGAAATTGTGACCGAAATTGAATAAATCTATAAAGATGAGCATTACGGAGAAAATAGCCAGATAATTCATTGATAAAACTTTTTTTGTTCTCAAAAAAACAATAACCAGTGACAGAGAAAGGAAAAGAACAAAAAAACTATATTGTTTTTTTATGTTTTTATAAACATCAATGTTTGCGGTAAATTTGCTTATATTTTTAAATATTCCGGTATATATAAGTATCCAGAATATTAAAACCAAACCAATCAGCCAAAATAGCACTTTGGGGAACTTTATTTTCCTTTTATCAAAAAAAACATTTGCGCCGAAACCGGCTAATATTGCCATTGAAAAAGAAAAAAGCCCGGAAAACCTTCCCGGAATCCTGAATTTATTAAAACCAGGAAGGCAATAATAAATAAATTTGTATAAAGGAGTATATTTACCAAAAGCTGCAATAAGAAAGAAAACAGCCATAGCCGCAAAAAACCAGATTAATTTGTTTTTTCTATCTTTAAAACTAAAGAATAAAAGTATAAACGGAAAAATCCCCAGATAAATTGCCCTTTCCCAGAATGACCCATACGCTTCTCCAATTTCCAAAGAAGAAACAACATAAGTCTGCGCTGTTCCGGAAAAGTCTCTAAAGAGTTTTGGAACCAATAAAGTCAGAAGATATCCCGGATGAATTGAAAAAACGGAAGAATCTTTAAAAGAAATGCTTTCACGAACAGTATACTTTGAATATTCAAAAGCAGGCAAATATTGAATCGCGGCAATACCCAGAGATATTATCAAAATAATGCTCAAAAAAGAAAAAGATTTTATTACAGATGAATTCTCCCTGTTAGTTACTATAAAAAATAACGTGTAGAATACTAAAAAATAAAAAATGTGAAGGGAAAATTGGGGAGAACCAGCCAGCATAGATAAACCCATAAAAAGTCCTCCCAAAATAGAATAAAAATAACTTTTTTCATTTAAAGCCTTTTGTAGAAACAAAAGGATTAAAGGTAACCATACGATAACATTTACGAAAGTAAGATGTATCATCCTGGTTATCAAAAAACCGCTAAACATAAAAGTTACTGCACTTATCATAGAAGCATTCTTAGAAAGTTTTATCTCTCTTCCATACATATATGTAAAAATGCCGGCAAGTAATATATGCAGGATATTTTGTAATTCTAATGCATAAAATGAAAGAACTCCTCTTTTTACAAAGAGAACAAGTATTATGTTAAAGGGATAAAAGAGAGCATTCTGAATATCTCCAATAAGAGACGTTCCCGCAAAAACGTAAGGATCCCATAAAGGAAAAGTCCCGTTTCTCAATGATGTGACAAAAAAATTACGAAAAGGATAATATTGGTATAAAAAATCTTCAAAGAAATAGTAGTTCCCAAAAACAATCTGGTTAAAGTATAATAAACAGAGACCTATGAATAGAGCATAAATATGGAAATTTTTACTTAACAAAACATTTTTTTTCATTTTATCATCCTTTTTAAATTCAAAAGTCCTTTGAAGCTTCTTATGATGTCCCCGGGTTTAATCGTAGCTTTGCCCTGTTTTCTGGGCAAATGTTTAACCCCGATTTCTTTTATAATCATATTATTTTTCTTCGCTTTTGCAAGAACTTCGGTATCTGCCAACCAGGCTTTAGTCTCGATCTCAATTTTGTCGAAAACCTCGCGGCGAAAAAGCTTAAATGCGCAATCAATATCCTTTACATCTAACTTAAGTAATTTCCTCGCCAGCAAATTATACCCGAAAGAACCCACTTTTCTGATAATATTATTGGCTCTTTTTAATCTATAACCTATTACTATATCCGCTTCTTTTATTAGAGGCAAAGCTTTTTTAATATCTTTAAGGTCAAACTGATTATCCGCATCAGTATAGAAAATATAGTTTTTACTCGCAGATTTAAAACCTGTTTTTAAAGCATCGGCATAACCAAGGTTAATGGAATGTTTGAATAATCGTATATTTTTGTTTTTCTCAGCCATATCCAGAGTTACTTTCGATGTTCCATCTTCACTTCCGTCATCGACAACAATTATCTCATAATCCAGGTCAACGTCGACAAAAACTTTTATTGCTTCTCTAATTGCTTTTTCAATGTTTTCTTCTTCATTATAAGCAGGAAAAACACAACTTATTCCAAATTTTTTCCTACCCATTTTCCTCAATTTTCCTTTTGAAATTTTTTTATTATTTCTTTTCCTGAAGAACTTCCCAGAATTGCCGCACCGGATATTATAAGCTTCAACGCGGTTTCCATACTCTTTATTCCTCCTGCCGCTTTTATAGGAATGCCTGTCGCGCTTTTTATCTGTTTTATCTGATCAACAGTAACAGGTCCATTTGTACCTGTACCGGATTTAATAAAGTCAGCGCCAGCTTCCTCAGCAATGATAGTTGCGGATAAGATTTCTTCGCGAGATAAGATAGGTGCTTCTATAATAACTTTAAGTTTTCCGTGGGGATGTATAATATTAGCTATTTCTCTTATATCTTTCTCAACTTCTTTGTACTTTTTGCTTTTTAAGAGAGGTATTTGCATCACAAGATCCACTTCTTCTGCTCCGTTTTCAATTATTATCTCTGCTTCTTTTTCCCGAATGGAAGTTAATGAAGAACCTAAAGGAAAATCACAGACGGAGATTATTTTGATGGGTTTATTTTTTAGGTAGTCGGAGACCAAGGGAAGCCACACGGGATTCACACAGACTCCTCTAAAATTGTATTCTAAAGCTTCCTGGCATAATTTTTTAATATCTTTTTCGTTTGCGCTGATTTTTAAATTTGTATGGTCTATTAGAGTATTTATATTTGTCATTTTAAGCTGACAGCTATCAGCTCACGGCTAAATCCATCCCACAACACCAAATAAGAGTGAACAGGTTAATGAGTAAATGAGTGGATGGGGGGGGACAATTTAACAACTTAACCATTTAACGACTTAACTTAGATTCGAAGAATCTATGTCATCAGGTCTCACTTTACTATTCCTCTTCTGGATTCGTGGATGAATTTGATAATATGTTCTATATCTTTATTTCCTTTAAAACCTTCTTTAAGTTTTGCTACTGCCTGTTTTGTGTTAAGTTTTGATCTAAATAGTATGTGAAAAGCTTTTTTTATTTCGCCTATTCGTTCGGATGAAAATCCGTTTCTTCTTAGACCGCGGGAATTATAAGAAACGACTCGCAAGGGTGAACCGGCTGCCATGGCAAAAGGAACTAAGTCTTTTATTATTCGGAAGCCCCCGCCTATTATTGAATAAGCTCCGATTTTAACCCACTGGTGGACCGGAACGAACGCTGATATA
>Ga0307422_1002113_pt1 | contig 10058 bp, 7 predicted proteins | sample SalMarWE160290MG_FD_202153 | JGI IMG/M metagenome (GOLD analysis project Ga0307422, IMG submission 202153) | Salt marsh sediment microbial communities from the Plum Island Ecosystem LTER, Massachusetts, United States - WE1602-90 | ecosystem: Environmental > Aquatic > Marine > Intertidal zone >...
ATGCTCAATCGAATAAATTAATATTCCTGCAAACGGGCAAACAAATTGAATTTTCAAAATTCAAGGATAAAAAACCTAATGTGAAATACACAACCATCGCAGGAAGTAAGTATTTGTTAAATTACGATGATATACATTTCATTCTCAAAAGAAATAAGGTATATGTCCCATCTGAACAGCTAAATATTAAATTTTTAGCGTCAGGACCCCTGACAATCAACAGTACGGATATTAATCCTGAAAGCAGCTGCACCTTAGGCATGGTGGATGCCATAGGCAATACCCACTTTACCAGAGCTATGATAGGAGGAGTGGCTACAGGCTTGCTTATTCCGGTAGGCCTTATCGGCACTGCTGTTATAGCCGAACTACCTCCAGGTGAGCATAATATGAGATACCCTGAAAATGCACCCCTCGATGATAATCTGTACAAAGAATGCTATTTGAATACAGCAAGAAAACAAAAACGCACTAAGACCTGGCTTGGTGCCGCATTAGGATCATCGTTGGCCTTAAGCATCTATATGGCTATTGTTTCCTCATACTAATAGAATAGCTAAAAAACAGAATAAAAAATTAGCGATCCTGCTGGAAATTCAAAACCAGCAGATCGAGGCATTAAGAGATAGAATATACAGTCAAGTACAACCAGAAAAATAAATTAAACCATGAAATATATCCAATTATACCTAACAGTAAGTTTATTCCTATTTACCCAGATAAATGCTATAAGCCAGGTTCCCGGCAGCTTCAGCTACCAGGCGGTATTGCGCGATGCCTCGGGAAACGAACGGGCTAATGCCAGCCTTACGCTCGATATTCAAATCCTTCAGGGCAGCCCTGCCGGATCGGCCGTTTTTAGCGAAACACACGCCGTAACCACCAATGCGTTCGGATTAATAAACCTGGAAATCGGATCGGTTAATCCGGCAGGATTTGTCGCTATCGACTGGGCCGGCGGACCCTATTTCATTAAAATCGTTGTTGATGGCGCCGAAATGGGAACCAGTGAACTGCTTAGCGTTCCCTATGCCCTGTATGCCAGGGAAACCAAAAATGTGGATGATGAAGATGCCAATCCTACCAATGAATTACAAACCCTATCTATTGATGGGGCAGAACTATCCATTTCCGATGGAAATACCGTTACCCTGCCCACAGGGGAAATGGATCTCGACCCCGATCCCACCAACGAGCTGCAGGATATCAGCCTCTCAGGAACCAGCCTGAGCATTACTGAGGGAAGTACGGTGGATCTGAGTGTGATACAGGATGGCTATGAAGCCAATACCGATGAGCAGGAATTAAGCATTAGTGGGCACCAACTGAGTATAGAAAACGGCAATACCATTACGCTAACCGATAGTGTTAACGATGCTGATGCCAATCCTCAAAACGAAATACAGGATATAAGCCTTACAGGAACAGTTTTAAGTATTTCAGATGGTAGTATGCTTGATTTAAGCGTGATACAGGATGGCGTTGAAGATGACGATGCGGACCCGGAAAATGAAATACAAAATCTTGAAGAAGTGCTTTTAAAAGGTACTAGTGCAGGAAATCAAAATATTACCAATCTGGCCAGCCCTGTAAATGATAACGATGCTGCCACAAAAATATATGTTGATGAATTAGAATCCAGGGTAAGCGCATTGGAAGAAATGCTAATTGATGCGCATTTATTTACCATAATTGATGGAAGTGGAAATCATTACAATGTGATCAGGATCGGAAACCAGGTTTGGATGCAAGAAAACCTGAAAACCAGCAAATATAACCATGGAACTCCTATACCCTTGGTAACTGATAATATAAGCTGGAGTAACTTGACAGAACCTGGTTATTGCTGGAATGATAATGACTCTGTTACTTATGCAGATCCCTATGGAGCGTTATACAATTGGTATGCTGTTGAAACGAACAAGCTGTGTCCCATTGGCTGGCATGTGCCAACAGATGCAGAATGGACAGCTCTGACTGATTATCTGGGTGGAATATATGTTGCCGGAGGTAAACTCAAAGAAACGGGTATAACTCACTGGGAAGACCCTAACGTTGGAGCAACCAATGAAACAGGTTTTACAGCTCTTCCAGGTGCATATCGTGGCACCAATGGCTACTTTGAAGGTGTTGGACATCATGGTTACTGGTGGTCAGCAACTGAAAGTTCTACGACACACGCATGGGACCGCAATATATTTCACGCATACAACAGTATGGAGTTTTACAGTGATAATAAGAAGTTGGGAATTTCTGTGCGTTGCATACGTGATTAATGGCGCTACAACCACTTCCGGAAAAAATATGTGATCTTATAATTGACGATTTATTTCGATAATCAATTCAGCCGGATTTGCTTTTTAAGAAAATACCTGTGTAGGAGTTTTGGCTATGAAACTTACTGAATAGGGAGGGTGTTTTATTTCTTAAATAGGTAAGCTCCTGCTTACAAAAAACAGGCTTAAAAATTCCTGCTACCTCATGTTTTTATCCCTCAGGATAAAAAATTATGATCCTGTCGAAAACTCACCAAATTCCAAACTCCGAACTCCAAACTTTATTCTACAAACTACCTCCTATATTATAAATAATCCCCTCCAGCTTATTGCTCAGGTTGATATTATCGATAACCACTTCTTCGGGAACTTTCAGAATTACCGGCGCAAAATTGAGAATTCCCCTTATACCGGAGGCTATCAGGATATTGCATACTTCCTGGGCGATTTGAAAAGGTACGGCAATAATAGCAGTACTTACTTTCTCACGTTGAACAACCTCCTTTAATTTTTCGAGTGAATGAATAGGTATACCGTAGCTCTTATTCTGTTTGGCCGGATCAATATCGAAGCCTGCCACAATATGGAGGTTCTTTTTAATAAAACGTTCATTGTACTGCGATAAGGCTTTACCTATATTTCCCATCCCTACAATGACTATATTCTTGCTAGAACTGCCAAAAATCATATTCAGGGCTTCCAATAGCTCATCAATATTGTATCCGCCCCTTTTCTTACCCTTTATCCCGTAAACAGAAAAATCTTTCCTCACCTGAACAGCAGTAACCCCGGCTACTTCACCTAAATTATGAGAAAAAATAGTACTCACCCCTAACTCTTTAAATCGTAATAAGCACAATTTATACTCTAACAATCGTTTAATATCACTTCGAACCAAAGCCATTATTGTTCTTATTTAGTACATAATAATTAATATGCTCTTAAAAGCATTTTATCTCCTTATCCTTGAACTGACTGCAAGTTATATCATATTGTTGATTACATGTTCCTAATTTATTGTATTTTTTTACACATAAACTAGGTGTAAATACGTAAAAAAACGTATTTTTAATTGTTATTGTGATTTTTAGTACAAAATAGTTGGTTCCTAAACCTGACTAATCATGAGTAGAACGCTTGTTACTGGTGTCTATCTTTCTCACTCTGCGAATAATCACTCTCACTCCATCGATTATAAGGATATCTATTGTTTTATTCAAAATGTTCCGGAAATAACAAAAATTTGGAATTCTTCTGAGAATCCTCTTACCGATCCGGAACATTTCGCCAAAGAGATCAGGAAGAACAATATCGAACGCATTTTAATTGCAGCTTACAGACCTGGCTTTATTAAGCCTTTCTTCGCAAAAGCATTACAGAAAGCCGGAAAAGCTGCCGAAAATATTATCCTGGCAGATATATTTAGTGGAATCCCTGACGGAATGCCCCTTAATGAATGGGCAAAAGCAAAACTCATCTGCGCTCTTTCCGGGATTCCTTTCGATATATCCTTACTTAGTGAGCATAATCCCGCTCAATCCGAAACATTGATAATAGGTGGCGGAATTGCAGGCATCCAGGCTGCCCTTGAGATAGCCAACAGCCATAACAAAGTGTATCTTGTTGAAAAAACAGGAACCATAGGGGGACATATGGCTATGTTCGATAAAACATTTCCTACCCTCGATTGTGCGGCCTGTATCCTTACACCCAAAATGGTTGATATAAGCCAGCACTCCTATATTGAACTCATGTCATATTCCGAGATAAAAAGTGTTTTAGGAATCCCCGGTAACTATAGGGTTGAAATTCTGAAAAAGGCGAGAAGAGTAAATGTTAAAACCTGCACGGGTTGTGGAACCTGTGCCGAAAAATGTCCCACTTCAGTCAAAAGCGAATTCGACCAGGGTACAAGTCTGCGAAAAGCCATTTATATGCCCTTCCCGCAGGCAGTTCCAAATAAATACCTGATCGATGCCGATTCCTGCCGGTATGTGCAAACCGGTAAGTGTGGCGTTTGTGTGAAAGTTTGCCCCGTCGAGAATTGTATCGACCTTGATGAAAAAGATCAGATCGTGGAAGTAACCGTTGGGAATATAATAGTCGCTACAGGTTTTAAACCTTTTGATGCCAGCCGTATGGAGCAATATGGCTATGGGAAATATCCCAATGTAATTACCTCGCTCGAGTTGGAGCGACTGGTGAATGCTGCCGGACCAACAGGAGGTAACATTGTGCTCCGTTCGCAGGATAAAAAAGGAAACTGGATATTCGATACTGACAGTCCGCAACCGAAGAGTCTGGCTCTTATCCATTGTATTGGCAGTCGTGATGAAAACTATAACAGGTATTGCTCGCGAGTGTGCTGCATGTATTCTCTGAAGCTTGCCCACCTTATCGGAGATAAAATTCCGGAAGCCGAAGTATTTGAATACTATATCGACATGCGTGCCTATGGAAAAGGTTATGAAGAGTTTTATAAGCGTATCGAAGAAGAAGGCGTACACATTATCAGAGGTAAAACAGCAAAAATTGATGAGAAAAATAACCGGCTTTTACTCCGGACTGAAGACATTGAAAATGACCGGATACTGGAACAATCTGTAGATATGATCGTTCTGGCTGTTGGCCTAGAACCCGGTTCTGACACTGATAAATTATCCTCCATGCTGGGAATTTCCCGGTCAGATGATGGCTGGCTTGAAGAATCGGATGCGCTCAGTAATACAAACCAGACATTCAGCGGTGGGATCTTGCTAGCAGGAACATGCCAGGGACCGAAGGATATACCCGATTCCGTAGTGCAGGCATCAGCTGCAGCATCGAGTGTTATTCAAAGTATCATGCAGAAAGGTGTGCCTAAAAGTCTTGCAAGCATTCCCCTGGAAGATATTAAACAGAAAGCCATGGAATTATCAGCCTTAAACAAAGATTGACCCATGAACCGTATTGATCCTGACTTTAAAGAAAAGCTTAAACCCTTTGGCATTGGTAACTGGAATGAATGTTACCATTGCGGCAATTGCACTGCAACCTGTCCTCATACCGAGGAGGGATTCCTTTTTCCCCGAAAAGGAATAAGAGCTGTTCAAATGGGACTCACTGAAAGTATTCATAAAAATGTGGATCCCTGGCTTTGCTATTATTGTGGCGATTGCAGTGAATCGTGCCCGCGCGATGCCAATCCGGGAGAATTAATGATGACGTTGAGAAGATATCTGATCACAAAATACGACTGGACAGGATTTTCACGCATATTATATACTTCGGTTCCTGCCCTTATTATTGCATTTATTCTTGTAGCTATCTCAATTATAGGTATAGGATACACTAAAAACTTTAATGTAAATTCTATAATGGAATTCGGACATCAGTTTGAGTTAATTGCCATTCTTTCAGTCGCCATAATAATATTACTACCGAATATTCTACGAATGTTATGGTTCACCCTGGTAAAAGAAAAAGTCAGGGCGCCCTTACTCTCCTATATAATAGGGTTTGGCGATTTAATACTACATATGTTTACTCAGAAAAAAACGTTAAAGTGTGAAGAAAACAGGTTGCAATGGTTTGAACATTTCATCCTGGTACTTGGCTATTTGATTTTACTCTTTACAACCGTTTTTCTTAATTGGTTCGGTACAGAAAGTATATATGTCGTATTTCTTGGATATATTGTTGGAGCTGTGACGTTTATTATCACCTTTCTTTTCATTATCAGGAGAATCAGAAAAAAAAGCGAGATAAGTAAGTATTCACATCCTTCCGACTGGCTATTTATTGTATGGCTTTTCTTAATGGGTCTATCAGCCTTCCTTGTGCGGGTATTTATTGATTTAAATATTATAGGAAATCATTTGTGGCTTTACTTGTTACATCTGATTGTTCTTGCACAATGGGCAGTTCTTATTGTTCCATTCGGAAAATGGACGCATTTCTTATATCGCTCATTCGCTATCTATATAGCAAAAATAAAAAAAGAAGTGTTGGTAAAACAGCGTGATAAAGGGATTGTTACTATCGTAACGTAAATAATTTTTCAGTATGGAAGAACTCAGGATTGGAGTATACATCTGTTGGTGCGGGTCGAATATCGCAAAAATGATTGATGTTGAACGCATTGCCAAAGAAGCGCAAAAATTGCCTCATGTGGTAATGGCCCGCGATTACAAATACATGTGTTCCGATCCGGGTCAGGAAACACTAATCGGGGATATTAAGGAATATCAGCTCAACCGGGTAGTTGTTGCCGCCTGCTCGCCACGTATACATGAACCAACTTTCCGAAAAGCCCTTGAACAGGCAGGCCTTAATCCCTACTTGTTTCAAATGGCCAACATACGTGAGCAGGACTCCTGGGTTCATATCGATAGTGAATATGCCACATTTAAAGCGCTCTCGCTGATAAAAGCCGCAGTTAACCGGGTACAACATCATAAACCTCTTGAGAAGCGTTTTGTTGAAGTAAATTCGGCTACACTCATCATAGGAGGAGGAATATCCGGTATTTCTGCTGCCCTGGAAATAGCCAATGCAGGTAAACAGGTTTTCCTGGTTGAAAAATCAGATGCCATGGGAGGAGTTACTGCTAAGCTCGATCTTACTTTTCCTTTCCTGGAAAGTGCATTTCAGATGCTGAAACCCAGAATTAAACAGGTTCAGGCACATAAATTAATCGATGTCTTTCTAAACACAACTTTCGATGAAATAACAGGGTACGTCGGAAACTTTACTTCAAAGATCCGACAAAATGGTATTGAAAAAGAAATACAATTCGGAAACATTATTGTTGCAACCGGTTTAAAGCCATTCGATCCCTCATCGATTTCCGAATATAATTATGGAAAATTGCCCGATGTTGTTACATCACTCGAGATAGAAGAAATGCTGATGCATGGAGAAGTTATAACCAGCAAGAAAAAGGAACCTGAAAATATTGCCATCATTCATTGTGTCGGGAGCCGTAATTCAAAGTACCATCCTTACTGTTCCCGGACCTGTTGTAGCACTGCCCTGAAATATGCCAATCAACTGCGTTCCATCTTGCCCAACTCTAATATTTATGAATTGTATGCCGATATGCGTTCGTTTGGGAAAGGATGCGAAGAGTTCTATGCTGATACATCGCGCCGGAAAATATTATTTCTGATGTTCGATCAGGAAAATAATCTTCCGAAAATCAGCAAAGCGCCGGAGAATGATAATGCCGAAATGATCATAACCATGCATGAAAAACTCTCGGGTGAAAATATTGAAATACCTGCCGATTTGGTCATCCTGATGACGGGGATGGAAGCGCAGCAAGATGCAAAAGAAATAGCACGGCTTACCGGAGTGAGTTTATGTGGTAATGATTTTTATATCGAAAAACATCCGAAACTCGATCCTGTAGCTACCACTACAGATGGAGTTTATATTGTTGGAAGCTGCCAGAGTCCAAAGGATATTCCTGAGAGCATTACGCAGGCAAAAGCTGCCGCTGCTCGTGTACTGGCCAGCATAGCAGTTGGCAATATGGAAGTTGAAGTTACAACGGCTCATATAAATGAAGAAGTGTGTTGTGGATGCCAGACATGTATTATGGTATGTCCTTACACGGCCATTCATTTTGATGAAGAGAGGAAAGTGTCGGTGGTAAACGAAGCACTTTGTAAGGGTTGTGGGACATGCGGATCGACCTGTCCGACCGGTGCAATTGAAAGCCGTCATTTCACAGATAAACAAATACTTTCGCAAATAGAAGGTTTGCTAAAAACAGAAAAAGAACCTATTTAAAATTACGGTCATGGCATTCGAACCAATCATAGTATCTTTTCTTTGTAACTGGTGTTCCTATACAGGCGCTGATTTAGCCGGTACTTCGCGCATTCCGTATGCCCCCAACCTCCGTACTATCCGTATCATGTGTTCGGGACGCATTGAACCTACCTTTGTATTAAAAGCTTTTCGTGAAGGTGCCGACGGAGTATTAATGTGTGGTTGTCATCCGGGCGATTGCCACTACCACGAAGGCAACTATAAATGCCTGAGGAGGTACCACCTCTTACAAAAATATATTCAGCAGTTGGGCATTGAAAAAGAGAGGCTCCGGCTGGAATGGATCAGTGCCAGCGAAGGAAAACAGTTTGCCTCCCTGGCCAATGAGTTTACAGAGACCATACGGCAGCTGGGACCCAGCAAGATAAAGAAAGTGATGGAAACACTTACCTGATTACTAATTAATAATGAAAAATTAAAAATGTAAAATATTTTATTTGCGTGAGAATGCTTAAGGCAGATATCACTGAAATGTAAATCCTGGAGAAAAAATTATGTCGAAAGAAAACAAAGAAAAACCAAAGCTTAAAATGGCTATATACTGGGGCGCTGCATGCGGTGGTTGTTGTGTGTCAGTTCTCGATGTACACGAAAAGTTATTTGACGTTGTTGCAGCAGCAGACCTTGTATTCTGGCCCATAGCGCTCGATACGAAATACGCCGATGTAGAAGCCATGGAAGACGGTTTTATCGATGTTACCCTTTATAATGGAGCAGTAAGAAACAGTGAAAATGAGCATATAGCGAAATTGCTGCGTCAGAAATCTAAAATATTGGTTGCTTACGGCTCATGTGCACACATGGGAGGAATTCCCGGTCTGGGTAATTTTCATAATAGGGAACAAATTTTTGAAAGGGTATATCACACCACTGAAACGACTGTCAATAAAGAAAAAATTGAACCTCAGACACAGGTCAAAGTAGCTGAAGGAACACTTACTCTCCCGGAATTTTACAATGATGTACGTACGCTGGATCAGGTTGTGGATGTGGATTACTACCTGCCTGGCTGTCCACCGCAAACCGAACGTCTGGTTGAAGTATTTATGGCTATTGTCACGGGTGCGGAATTACCTCCAACCGGTTCGGTTGTAGGTGCGACCGAGAAAACACAATGCGATGAATGCAAACGGATAAAGACGGATAAAAAACATATTAAAGAATTTAAGCGGCCAACAGAGGTTATTGATGATGGCGTAACCTGTTTCCTGGAGCAGGGATTGATTTGCATGGGTCCTGCCACACGTTCCGGTTGTGGTTACCGCTGTATTGAGGGTAACAGTCCGTGCCGGGGTTGTTATGGTCCGCCTTCAACATCCCCTGATCCCGGAGCGAAAATGATGTCGGCTATTGCCACCATGATCGATTCAGATGATCCGGATGAAATTGCAAAAATAGTTGAACAGATTGAAGATCCGGCAGGAACCTTTTACCGTTTCAGCCTTCCGGGGTCTATACTTCGTCGTAAACTTATTGAAACTCATACCTGATGAAACAATATACCATTGATCCCATTACACGACTTGAAGGCCATGGCAAAATTGAAATTTTCTGCAACGATGATGGCGATGTAGAAAACGTATATTTCCAGGTTCCTGAATTAAGAGGATTTGAAAAATTCTGTGAAGGTCGGCCGGTAGAAGAGTTATCTCAAATTGTCACTAAAATATGCGGTGTTTGTCCGGGTTGTCATCATATGGCTTCAGGAAAAGCTGCCGATGCTGTTTATGGAGTAAATATCCCTCCGACCGCTAGAAAACTGCGCGAATTATTTTATATGGCGCATTTTATTCACAGCCATATCGCACATTTCTATGCACTTGCAGCTCCTGATTTTGTTGTGGGTCCCACAGCCAAGCCTGAAGAACGAAATATCCTGGGCGTAATAGCCAAAGTAGGAAAAGAAGTAGGTACCGAAGTAATTAAACAACGTCGTTTGGCACAGGAAATACAGGCTCTACTCGG
>Ga0307422_1002114_pt1 | contig 10056 bp, 11 predicted proteins | sample SalMarWE160290MG_FD_202153 | JGI IMG/M metagenome (GOLD analysis project Ga0307422, IMG submission 202153) | Salt marsh sediment microbial communities from the Plum Island Ecosystem LTER, Massachusetts, United States - WE1602-90 | ecosystem: Environmental > Aquatic > Marine > Intertidal zone >...
TCAAAGAAATTGCCCTCTACATTTCAGATAAAGCTGGTGGTAGAGGATGTGTTCGGGATGTGGTGGAACAGGTACTGCGTCTTCACAAAAAATGGATGATAAAAAATGCATTTGAATGGTAAAACAACTGAAAATAACACTGGCATTTCTGAGACTGATCAGGTATCCTAACCTGATCATCATTGCCATTACACAATATTTTATTCGCTGGTTTATATTAAAACCTTTGTTATCCATAACGGATTTTCAAGTTCAGCTGAATACACTTCAATTTTCGATGCTGGTATTGTCGACAGTGCTGATTGCCGCCGCCGGCTATATCATCAACGATTATTTCGATCGTAAAACTGATTTGATAAACAGGCCCGGACGTGTAATTGTTGGAAGATTAATAAAACGAAGATACGCCATGGCCTTCCATATTATATTCTCGGTACTGGGAATTTTAGCCGGAACATACCTTGCTTACAGCATCCACCGGTTAAGCCTTAGTATTGTTTTTATTTTTGCCAGCCTTGTATTGTGGTTTTATTCCACCACATACAAACGTCAGGTGCTGGTGGGTAATTTCATTATTTCCGCATTGATCGGATTGGTTCCCATGATGGTTTTGTTGTTTGAATTTCCTCTGCTTGTAAAACGATACCAACTTTATATACTCGCCAGTGGAATCAATTTTGATTACCTTATATTCTGGGTGGGAAGCTATGCTATCTTTGCCTTTATTGTAAACCTTATAAGAGAAATTATTAAGGATATTGAAGATTTTGAAGGCGACTATGTTTTTGGCCGGCAGACTATTCCCATTGCATGGGGAGTACGTACAGCCAAATGGATAGTCATTGCATTGATCGTCATTATGATTTTACCCATTGTCTACCTGTTGGTATATCATCTGTCCGATAAGATCAGCTTTGTATACATTGTTTTGTTTGTCATTGTTCCTCTCATCATGCTTGCCTTTGGTGTAAGCTGGGCATCAACAAAAAAGCAGTTCCACATACTTAGCCAGTCTTCAAAACTGATCATGCTGTCGGGATTACTATACTGTCCACTGGTAAATTACATCATTGCAGCCCAAACATAATGAAGGATGACCTTAAACGATCTGGCCAATACATACCGTATTATCCTTGCCTCGCAATCGCCACGCAGAAAAAACCTGCTGGAAGGACTTGATCTGAATTTTGAAGTCATTGTTCGCAACGACATCGACGAATCCTATCCTGCAGATCTGGGAATGGTGGAAATACCGGAATTTCTTGCCAGAAGTAAATCGGACCATTATACCGATCTCCTGGATAAAAAGACCATCCTCATCACGGCTGACACCATTGTATGGCATAAAGACGAAGTGCTGGGGAAACCGCGTGATGTTCAGGAAGCTTATGATCTGGTCTCCCGCCTTTCGGGCAATAAACACAAGGTGGTAACAGGTGTTTGTCTGCGCAGTTCTGAGAATATACGGGTTTTTCACAGCAAATCTGAAGTCGTTTTTCGCAGATTAACGCATGAAGAAATTTATTATTACGTGACAAAATACAAACCTCTTGATAAAGCCGGCGCATACGGAATTCAGGAATGGATAGGATATGTGGGAATTGAGAAGATCAAAGGCTCGTTTTTTAACGTCATGGGCTTACCTGTTCAGATGCTTTACAAAGAGCTGATCCGGTTTATTGAAACAAAGTAGGTGAATTGGGTGGTTTGGTAAAACGATAAATCGATGAGGTGGTGAACTGATGAACTGAATATTTAGGTTTTCAGAAACGGATTACAGGCATCCGGTAAATTCTCCAAAGAATATTGTTGGCTTATCAGGCACACGAAAAATGCACTTGCAAGCTGGTTATTTTGAAAAATAAAAAAAGCGCCGTATGGCGCAGGTATTTAAGACCTGATATATTGTGTTTGCATTACCTCTGAAACAGATACTTTTCAAAATCTTTTCCTCTTTTAAAACTAATGGTCAGCTTGCTATCATTAATCATATTAATATAGGCCGAATCTGCCTTGCTCCCGGGATCAAAAACCAGCAGGTGCCCGGTCAGTTTATAGGTTTTGAATGTGCCGTATGAACCGCTTCTGTATTGATTTCCCCTGATTTCCAATATACTTGGCTGGTTTGCATCTTTCCAGAATTTTTTGATGTCACCATAATGCCAGCTTTCATAGGCAGTCCATCTTCCCTGGAGCATACGAAAATCGATGGCATCCTTTTTCACCACAGAGGATTTATTATCATACGTTTTCCAATCGTATACGTCTCTGGCAGCAGTTTCATTTTGCTGTGCACTGACTAGGAATAAATTACCTGACAGGAGTAAAATTGTTATGAAACATGTGATTTTCATTTTCGTTGATTTAGGATGAATCAATACTAAAAATTTCTTACGCCGTTTTGTGAAATGGCGTTAAAATATTCAACGAAGAAGGATTCAAAATATTGTGGGTCTACGGCAATTTGCCGGGACAACAATTTTCGAAGCTGCCGGTCCGACTTCCAAAACATCCAGTCATGCTGGGTACCTGTCTAAATGATTCGGGCCGGGCAGGTAGTCGAAGCACTCTCATGCATGCAACCACCCTTCGACTCCGCTCAGGGTGACAACAAAGAACCATGTTATGCTGAGCGTAGTCGAAGCATTTTCAGTTGCAGACCACCCTGCGACTCCCCTCGGCCGCCATCCGCTTGCCGCTGAAGCTTTAGCGGAGGCGCAAGGCTTACCGACAGCGATACGCTCAGGGTGACCAAATAGTTTACTGTTGTTTTTGTTCCCTTTTCTTAAAAAAGATGTATGAAGATCCATTTTCACATCTTGACAATTCTTTTAACAGGTCCCAGTTCTCATCAATTAATGCTTCTTTCTTTCTGCGGTTCCATCCCTTAATTTTCTTTTCATATTCAATTGCCAGTTCAGGATCATTAAATTCTTCAGAGAAAACAAGCTCAACAGGTCTGCGGCTATAAGTATAGCAATCAGGATTGATGCCTGCAGAGTGTTCAGAAAACCTTCGCTCCAAATCATTTGTCATGCCTGTATAATAGGAGCCATCTGCACATTTCAGAATATATACATAATAACGAAACATCAGGTAAGTCTGATTTAACTTTGAACAAAGTTACTAAATCCATTCGAAGCAGAGTATTCTCTCTTATTCATCTGATTGCATTCGATCACCCTTCGACTCCGCTCAGGATGACAATAACCAGCAAAGTCACGCTGAGCAACTGCCTGCCGTGCAAGCAGACATCTCTTACTATAGGTCATGCTGAGCGGAGTCGAAGCACTCTTATGCATTCAAACACCCTTCGACTACCTTCGGCCGCCATCCACTTGCCGCTGAAGCTTTAGCGGAGGCGCAAGGCTTACCGACGGCGATGCGCTCAGGGTGACCACAAAGGGTTAAGTCACAAAGAAGAAGCTGTCCCAAAAATCAGTTCCGGACTATTTCCTGATTTTCAGGACAGCTTCGTACAAGCTTTAAATCTTTATTGTTTTATCAATTTATACGTATCGCCCGTCTGGCCGTCAGAGCTATATACTTTCAGTATGTACATACCCTTTTGCAAAGCCGACAAGTCCATTGTTGTGGAAGAATATCCTTCAACAGGTTTTATGAGTTTGTGATAAACCTGAGCGCCCTGCGCAGTGAATACCGTAACTACAAAGGTGTTTTCGTTGCCATTGTACATCTCTAAATTCAGAGTTGAAACAAAGGGGTTAGGATATGCCCCGAGAAGAAGGGTTGGCTCCCGATTCAAATCCATAGATTTTTCGGTAAGGGTCGATTTAAATTCTGAGCAGGTAATGCCTGGTGACCAGGCCATGCTTTTTACCGGTCTGCCCCAGGGATTCTCGTATTGAATACACAGAAGATTATAATACGGCTGGCTGACAGTTTCCAGGTAACTATCGCCCGGAGGAGCAAGGAATGAACCTTGTTGTTCGGTATATACAAGCTCCCAACTTACTTCAACAGCAAAAGGATTGGGATTGTTGATCCTCCAGTTCCTTGAACTATCCGGGTCGGCTGAACATTCGGCATAGGGAATAAGCCACATGATACCCACCCGTTTTAACAATTCGTTTGCTGCTTTATCAGCCTGTATCAGGCCATAACCTGTTTTCCGGTCGTAGCCCCTGTCAAACCAGGGAGTAAAGGGATCGTCCATATCCAGTGCTGTATAAGAAAGAATGTGGTCAATATCTTTTGTCCTAAGCCTTCCTGCCGCCATTTGCTGAAGCTGGGCCGATACCGCAGCAGCATGAGGAGCGGAAGCTGAGGTTCCGAAGAAATTCAGGAAATCATCTCCATCGTTCAGGGGGGAACCAAAGAAAGAGGTATTTCCCCCATCGGTAGCTGTAAACAGAGGATTCATTCTTACCTGAGGCCTTCTCAGTCTTTTGCCTTTGGTATTAAACAAAATCGGGATTCCCCCAACCGATGAGAAGTAGTTGATCTCAGCCGGATCGGTACCGAATTCGGGAGTATAAAACCAGGCAGAAGCTCCTACGCTGACACCATGCTTTGCATTCGAGTGTCCCATGGTAGTGGGAGAGTTTGTAATGTATTCGCCGGGGAGGGCAGTGCCAAAATTGATGTATTTTACATTGCGGGGATCCGGATTATCTCCGGGAGCACCTAGCCAGCGCCCAAAGGCAATATATGCTATGAGAGTATCTGTTCCTGAATAGCTTGCCCCCAGAACTTCTACGGCATCACCATCAATATTATAGTTTATGGATTCAATAATAACATCTGCTGTATCTTCGGAAAGAGTAAGAAATATATCCAGATCGGACAGGGCCCCCGGACAACCTTCGCAAACCGATGCAAAGGGATCTGCCCACTGAAATGAACAGGTAAAATCGTCTCCCGGGGCAAACACAATTTCCTGGAACATATCAATTCCCGGTCCCGGGTCAAAATCATGCATTGCATACTCACCAAGAATATAACCGCCATAGGGATTTGCAATGGTATAGGTTCCAGCGTTACGAAAAAAGGAGCTGTAGGAGTCACGGTCATAATTTCCGGCGGAAGAATAATACGCTATTCCGTATTTTTTGACTACTTCGTCCACCGCCTGTGTAATGATACCATCCTGAAAGAAGGGTTCATTGAAGTAAGTAATATCATCGGTAATAATATCACAGCCTGCTTCAGCCAGGTTGATAATTCCCTGAGCAAAGCCTGCATTCCCCAAATAGGCGGTATTAAATGCCAGTTCTGATGCCGGGGCAATATCATGAAGGATCTCACAAATGGCACGACCTTCATCCGAGCCCCCTGTGATATCTTCCAGTACCTGTACATCAGATAAATATCCATTGGGATTATTTGCTCCCGGAAGTTCTCCATTCATAACGCCTTCTGATGCTCCTTCCAGGCTATTGTAAGAGTCGGACAAAACACCTATCTTTTTACCTGTACCATCCAGTCCTCTTGTGGAGCGTATGACATCAGATCTTAATGCAATGTCTCCGTTTGTGTAGGCCGGCCCGGAATTTAATAAGGGTTTGTACACAGGTCCCGCGTAAACCAGACTTTCAACCGACTCAAGATCTGCAACAGCGTTTACAGGAAGATAACCGTTTATCTTATTGCCATAAACCATGGCATTTTTCAGACCAAGATCGCTGAGCTCTTTTAGCAGCTGATCGGTATCACCATTCGATATGGCGTCAATGAAAACCATGCTGATATCCGGTCCCTTAAGACTCAGATCAATTTTTTCCAGCAGCGGTGATGCAGTCGTTGTCTTGAGCATCATTTGTCCCGTTGAGGCCAGGTCCTCAGAAACTTTTTTAACAGCTTTTTTTTGTCCGTAGACATCTGAAAATCCAAAAATAAGTAGTGAAATGGTCAATAGCACACCTATTAACCTTAATGGTCTAGTAATTTTTTTCATAGTAAATGCATTGTTTGATTAGACATAGAAAAAATGAATTTATTTATTTAACGATATAATAATTGAGCTGGCTGCCATGTATTGTACAGTCAGTTAATTGTTTGCTAAATTTACCTTCTCAGCTGCTACAAATACTCTATGAACCTGGTTCAATGGATTGTAACTCTTTCTTCGATTTCCTTTCAACGGCCTGGTATATGAAACGCGTGAAATTCAACGCATTCCAGTATTCAATCGCAACAAAATTCAATCCGTAAACTCAGCTTAAAAATAACATTTTATTCCGAAAGTAACCCATTCCCGGTTGATCAATGTACAACTCCATTGCTGAGATTCCTGATGCAGTTATCTTCCCCCTCTAACGATAAGGTTTTTGTATACAGTATTTATTCTTTTTTGATCATGTAAAGTACATGTTTCTCGTTTTCCCTTTTATGATAATACAGTATTTTATCATCGGATGATAGTGTTGGTGCTTCCACAAATCCGGATATTTCTTCTATCTTGTAAGGTGCACTGAAAGCGTCATCAGGAGAGTTTCTTGTGGCAACATAAATCTGAGGCATTGATGATTCCAGCCTCGTAAAGTACAATTCAAGCATATCCGATGAAAAACATGCAGCATATTCCAGTGCATTTGTATTTACATTTTCAAGAATTTCGTTACCTGTTCGCTGAAACAGATCGCCACTCTTTACAGCCAAAACCAAATTCGATTCATAAGGACCTCCGTTACTATCGAACCGACCGTCAACAAAACAGAGTACATTACCATCTTTGCTTACCTCGACATCAAAATTTATCCAACCACCCGTATTTTTTGATACTCCTGATACCAACTGAACATTTAAAACACTATCGTTGTAGAAATATCCTCTGTAAACAGTTGAGAGTGTTTGATCATAGCTCCTGGTGGAAACAAAATAAAACCGTTCTGCATGATCCATAGACGCCACAGCTTCCAAATAGTCCGTATTTACTCCTTTTACTTCTCCTGCAAATTGAAAGATGGAATCGTTTATTTTCAATGCATAATAAAGATCTGTATTGACTGAGGACTGATTCAGGTTGTTAAAAAAAAGAATTTCGCCATCTCCGGAAAGAAAGGGTTCCATAATATGGTCATCATAATCCAATAGACTTACTTTTTGGGCTTGTCCGAAAGCAATATGCTTCGAATCAGGAATGACTGAATCATCCTTGCAACTCGTAAGAACCAACAAAACAAAAACCAGTATGAACCTCATACTATTCTCCATGATTATACACAAAGGTCTTGCTGCAGGATGATGTAGGTGAGGCATTGCATTGGTTTTGATTAGCAAGGTACAAAATTTCGTTAACCTGCCTGTCTGTTTACCTGTCGAAGGCATGGTATGGCTAGCAGGGAAGCTGATTTTTTATATTGCATGTTTTATGTGGCGCTATCCTATTGAGTTTGAAATTTGAATCGTATATAATTAATCCCTATGCAGTATTAATGCCAAATAAATATCCGATGAGAGCCGTAATGCCCATTGCAATCGTTCCCCAAAAAGTAATCCTAATTACCGCTTTACTTATGCTTGACCCGCCAGCTTTTGCTGCAACAGTCCCTAAAATAATTAAGAAAACCAATGCTGAGACGTACTGAAAATAACCCATATATTTTAAAGGAGATGCCAGAGCAACTATTACAGGAAGCAATCCTCCAAAAGTAAATGCAGCCCCTGAGGCTAATGCAGCTTGTAAAGGTTTTGCTTGTGTAATTTCATTAATTCCTAATTCATCTCTTGCGTGAGCTTCGATCGCACTATTACTTGTCAATTGTTCTGCAACTTGTAAGGAAAGATTTTCATCCAATCCTCTTTGTTGATAGATTTTGGCGAGTTCTTTTAATTCAGTTTCCGGCATTTCCTTTAACTCATTAGATTCTCTTTTGATGTCAGCTGCTTCAATATCAGACTGTGAACTGACTGAAACATATTCTCCAGCTGCCATGGAAAGAGCACCCGCAACCAATCCCGCTATTCCAGCAAGAATTATAGGGTCTCTGGTTTCACTTGCTGCAGCAACACCAATTATTATACTTGCTGTAGAAAGAATACCATCATTGGCTCCTAAGACAGTAGCTCTTAACCAGCCACTTCTATTCACATAATGTTTTTCAAATTCCATTGTCGTTCATTCTAAATTTCAATATTTTTTTGACTCAATATGTATATTCTTATGAATGTTAAATTTTAACTATCAATATCTCCTTTAAATTTCTTCATTGGCATCAGAAATCAATAAGAGACTCTGATGGAGGAATGCCACACAACGATCCTGCTGTATGATGCCGAAGGCATTGCATCGCATTGATTCTGATTAGCAAGTTACAAATTTTCATTAACATGCCTGCTGAATCATCAGCACAGGCAGGGTTTTCAGAACTGTTTTTTATCAGGATCAAAAAAGCCCTTTCGGATCTATGATCTGCCACTTTCAATTATCGGATCTTCAGCCAAATTCTCTTTAGCAAAAGCGGAGAAATAAGAAAGGTTTGGAATGGGGCATTCCCTTTTGGCTATAATAGGATCATGTATACTTTTCTTAATGTAATTTTCTATTTTCTCCACTATGGATGAATCATTTCGCATTGTATTTCCTGCTATTTTTATTGGAAGCACAAAAACCATCAAAAATAGAACAGATTGTATACTTTTCATATGAATCAGAATGAATGGACCTATCGTTTTTCATACCTAACGAATTGCAATCCGTTAAAGTATTAAATTGATTTATTTATGTGAAACAAAATGGTTAGTAAGGCTACCTGGTAAACAATTTTTGTTTCTTTCATGTTATATGAACCCAGGCATTGAAAGTTTAATACTACGGAAGTATATAATACATAAAGCATAATAAACAGAATTTATGTGGCTAAAATTTATTAACTATAGTTAATACATGCTAAATAGGGTACTCATAAAATATAAACTCATAGTTGTCATAGTACTTGCAATACTGATTGTAATTTTCGTCCTTCAAAATGCTGAAATTGTATCCATCAGGTTATGGTTCTGGGAAGCTAATACATCACGGGCACTACTAATTATTTTATGCATTGCTGTTGGGATAATTATTGGAATAATTGTTCCATCTTCTAGAAAAAAAGTAAACAGTAAAAAAAATGATTAACTACTAATTTAAACCTTATGAAAAAAATTTATCTGATTTTGCTATCATGCCTTTTTATTATGGATGCGTTCTCTCAGAAAGTTACAATGAACGAAGAAAAAATACTCATTGACAAAAAACCAACAAACGCATGGGTCGCTGTTATTAATGAAAATATTGATCTGGTAAGAAAGAGCTTTGTACGATTTGCAAAAGACAAATATGATGCGAAGGCAAAAAAGAAAAACAAACGGACCCTTTTAATAGAACAAGCGAATTTACCCACTATCTCAGATAAACAGGGTGATTTATGGGTCGCTTTTTATCCGGAGAATAATACTATTAAAATGGGGATTGCATACTCACTGGGATATGATATTGCAATTAACAGTGAGGAGTATCCCACTGAAATGAGTAACCTGAAAAGCTTTTTCCGGGAATTTGTTGTCTATTATAAATCTGAGTATTTCAACACGCTAATAGCGGAAGATCAGAAAAGGATCAAGGAATTGTCTGCTGAATTAAGAAAAAACCAGAAAGAATTTAAATCCCTTACACGGAGTATTTCAAAAGTTGAGAAAACAATTTTAAAAGAAACGGATGAAACCGTAAAATTTGAATTAAATAATCAGAACATTGAATCGAAAGCCAATATACAGGCGAAACATGAAATCATGTTGAATTTAAAGGAAGAAATAACAAAAGTGTCCTCCTCTCTGAAAACCATAAAAAGCTCTTTGAAAAAGCTTGAGACAGAAGCTTTTGAGGATGAGGTATTGGATTAAACCCTGTTATTTTTCAGCGTATTATTTGGCAGCTACAGTTGCTTTGTGATAGCCTGCACATTTCAGAGTTGTTTATTACGCATGAAGCATGAGCTTTCTCGTGTATGATAAATAACGTCTGCATGCTGTTCTATCCCTGTCTGCCGCCAGGCAGGCGTAATCCCAATCAGGCATTCTGGTTGATTCTATGCGATACCTATCTCAGAATTTATT